>QWCE01003357.1_pt1 | contig 34147 bp, 30 predicted proteins | sample 1972531 | NCBI WGS metagenome assembly QWCE01 (sample SAMN09866716, study PRJNA288562) | Human gut metagenome isolate term4_stool, whole genome shotgun sequencing... | reverse complement strand
CGGCAGCCGAGGGTGACCTCAGGGAAAGTGCAACAGAAAGGAAACCGCCGCAGCAATGCGGTAAGGATGAAAGGGCGAGGTAAGAGCTCACCAGCGCATCGGTGACGATGCGGCTTTGTAAACCCTACCGGAAGCAACACCTATATGGGACGGATAGCGCTGCTCGCGTGTCCCGATGGTGGCATGAGCCTGTCAGCAATGGCAGGTCGAGACAGATCGTCGTTTAATACAGAACCCGGCTTACGGTCTATCTCGTTTTCCATTTTGTGTTCGTTCGGAGCTGCCGCAGCCTGTCTGCGGCGGCTCTTTTTGTTTGCTCCCGCTTTATTCACGCAATTTTTACCGCTCTGTCACTTTTCGTTTGGCGCAGAGTGTGGTATACTATGTGCACCACAGCGGCCCATCTGTCCGCCGTGGCCAAACACAACAGACAGGATGTGAAATCCTCCGATGAAAGATGGATTTTTGAAAGCAGCAGCCCTCTCGCCCGCGCTGCGGGTGGCGGACTGCACCTATAACACCGCCCAGATCATCCAGCAGCTGCGCGAGGCTGCCGGGCGCGGGGTCAAGCTCGCGGTCTTCCCGGAGTTCTGCCTGACCGGCTACACCTGCGGCGACCTGTTTTTGCAGCGCACCTTGCAGCAGGGCGCGCTGACCGGCCTGCAGGCGATCTTGGACGCCAGCCGGGAGCTGGACGTGGTGACGCTGGTGGGGCTGCCGCTGCTGGCGCGGGGCAAGCTGTACAACTGCGCTGCCGTCCTCTGCCGCGGGCAGCTGCTGGGTCTTGTGCCCAAGACCTACCTGCCCAACTACGGCGAGTTCTACGAAAAGCGCCAGTTCACCCCCGGCTCCACCGAGGTGGAGACCATCACGGTCTGCGGCCAGCAGGTGCCCTTCGGCACCTCGCTGCTCTTCCGCTGCCGGGAGATGCCGAGCTTCGTGCTGGGCGTCGAGATCTGCGAGGATCTGTGGAGCGCCCTGCCGCCCTCCACCTTCCACGCCCTCGCCGGGGCCACCGTCATCGCGAACCTTTCGGCCAGCGACGAGACCGTCGGCAAGGCGGAATACCGCCGGGCATTGGTGGAGAACCAGTCCGCCCGTCTGCTCTGCGGTTACCTGTACGCTTCCGCCGGGCACGGCGAGAGCACGCAGGACATGGTCTTTGCGGGCCACGACCTCATTGCTGAAAACGGCACCCTGCTGGCCGAGGCGGCTCCCTTCGCGGGCGGCCGCGCCGAGACCGAGCTGGATTGTCAGCGGCTGGAGGCCGAGCGGGCCCGCAACACCAGCTTCGAGCCTTCCGCCGACGGCTATGTGACGGTGGAGTTCAGCCTGACCCCCGCCGACGCCGTGCTGACCCGCTGGGTGGACCCCACCCCCTTCGTTCCCGGCGACCCCAAGCGCCGCGCCGAGCGCTGCGAACTGATCCTGAAGATGCAGGCCGACGGCCTTGCCAAGCGGCTGGAACACGCCCACGCCAAAACGGCGGTCATCGGCATCTCCGGCGGGCTGGACAGCTGCCTTGCTTTGCTGGTGGCCGTCCGCGCCATGAAGCAGCTGGGCCGCCCCACCACCGATGTGCTGGCCGTGACCATGCCCTGCTTCGGCACCACCAAGCGCACCCGCAGCAATGCGGAAATTTTGTGCGACGAACTGCACGTCAACTTCACCGAGATCGACATCGCCAACACCGTCCACAGCCATTTCGCCGACATCGGGCAGGATGAAAGCGTGCTGGACGTGACGTTCGAGAACGGTCAGGCCCGCGTCCGGACGCTGGAGCTGATGGACACCGCCAACCGCACCGGCGGCCTCGTGGTGGGCACCGGCGACCTTTCCGAACTGGCGCTGGGCTGGGCCACCTACAACGGCGACCACATGAGCATGTACGGCGTGAACGCGGGCGTGCCCAAAACGCTGGTGCGCCATCTCGTCCGGTACGAAGCCGACATTGCCGCCACGGCAGAGCTCAAGAACGTCCTGCTGGACATTCTCGACACCCCCGTTTCCCCCGAACTGCTCCCCGCCAAGGACGGCGAGATCGCGCAGAAGACGGAGGACCTCGTGGGCCCCTATGAGCTGCACGACTTTTACCTTTATTATGTACTCCGCTTCGGCTTCGGCCCGGCGAAGATCTTCCGCTTGGCCAAGGCGGCCTTTGCGGGCCGTGCCGAGTACCCGGACGAAGTGCTGTACAAGTGGCTGCGCAACTTCTACTGGCGGTTCTTCGCCCAGCAGTTCAAGCGCAGCTGCCTCCCCGACGGCCCCAAGATCGGCAGCGTGACCCTCTCCCCCCGCGGCGACTGGCGGATGCCCAGCGACGCGGCGGCGGCGCTCTGGCTGGCCGAGCTGGAACAACTTTTCCCCCACGAAGGATGACCCATGAAACAACATTCCAAACTTTTCGTCAACCTGATCTTTGCCGCGGTGATTCTGGCCGCTGCGGGCGTTCTGTTCGCCCTGCGTGCCGCCCACACCACCCCCGGCAGCACCTTGGAGGCAGAGCTGATCTACGGCGACGCCAACACCGTGCAGAAGTTTTCTCTGGACAAGGATGCGACGTATGACGTGGACACCGGTACCTACACCGTCCACATCGAGGTCAAGGACGGCGCGGCCCGCTTTGTAGACTCGCCCTGCCCCGACCACATCTGCGAAGGCTACGGCTGGCTCTCGGCAGAGGATCAGTCGGCCACCTGTCTGCCCGCCCGCGCGGTGCTGACCATCGTCCCGCTGTCCTGAGGGACCAGTCGAAAGGAGTTTTTCGATGTTCGATGAAAAAGATACTTCCCGGCATGTGCACCGGGGTGCCCGGAACGACCCGGACAAAACGGTGGTAGTAGACAGCTCGGCGTTCTTTGCGCCTGAAACGGCCCAGCCGACGCCGCCGCCCGCCAAGAAGCCCCCGAAAAAGAGCAACGCCCCGGCCCCGCAGCCGCCCCGCCGCTCTTCCGGAAATGACTACAAGCCCCCGAAGCGAGGTTCCGTTTTGCTGATCGTACAAGCCATCCTCAGCGTGGCGGCCTTCATCCAACTCTGCCGCACCCAGATGCTGCCCACCCTCTACCTCGTCATCATTGCGGCACTGCTGGTGCTGTTCTGGCTGCTGGTCAAGCGCTGTCAGGAATACAAGGCCCCCGGCACCGTTTCCCGCGTGTTCTCGGTCTTTCTGTGCGCCATGCTGGCCGTCGGCTGTGTCTGGGCGCAGCAGGGCCTTGCCGCGTTGGATAACGTCACCTCCGGCCTGATCTCCGGCGCAGAGGCCAACAAGATCACCAAGGAGCCTTTTGTGCTCTACCTCAGCGGCGTGGACAACCGCGGTGAGCTGACCGAAAAAGCCCGCAGTGACGTGAACATCCTCGCCGTGGTCAACCCCACCACCAAGCGGGTCGCCCTCATCAACACTCCCCGCGATTACTACGTGGATCTGGCGGGCACTGACAGCAAGGATAAGCTGACCCATGCCGGCCTGTACGGTGTGGAGACCAGCATGGCCACGCTGGGCAACCTGTACGGCATCCAAGTGGACCACTACATCCGCATCGACTTTTCGGGCTTCATCAGCATCATCGATGCCGTAGGCGGCGTGGACGTCTACTCCGATCAGGCCTTCACCTCGGTGGGCAGCCCCGGCTACTATGACCCCACCACCTTCGCCGAGGGCTGGAACCATCTGGACGGCAAGAGCGCGCTGGCCTTTGCGCGGGAGCGACACGCTTTCGCTTCCGGCGACATCCAGCGCGGCATCAACCAGATGAAGGTCATCGACGCCATGGCGAACAAGCTCAAGTCCCCCACCGTTCTGATGAGTTTTTCCAAGCTGATGGACGCCGTTTCCAACTGCTTCGTGACCAGCCTTTCGCAGGAGCAGATCTCCGCGCTGGTTCGGATGCAGCTGGGTGACCTCGCCAACTGGGACATCGAGAGCTGCTCCGTGACCGGTTCCAGCGGCAAGAGCAGCCAGTGCTACTCCGCCAAGGGCCAGAGCCTCTACGTCATGAAGCCCGATGAAAGCTCCGTCAGCAAGGCCAAGGAGCTGATCGCCTCTGTTCTGGGCGGCGAGGGCACCGTCAGCGACACCCAGCAGACCCCGGAGAAGACCGACGTCCACACCCCGACCGCCGACCCCAACGCCGCCGTTTCCGTGCCGGAGACCCCGGCTGACAGCGTGATCGTGGAGGAACCGGCGGAGAGCATCCCGGAGGAGGAAGTGCCCGCCGACGAGCCTCCCGCGGAAACGACCCCGGAACCCCCGGCTGACGGTGAGCAATCCGCTTCCACCGAAGCCCCGGCGGAGGAGGCCCCCGCCGAGAGCGATTCCGGCGACGGTTCCACCGAGGCACCGTCCATCTCCCTGCCTACGCAGCAGCAGGTGGAACAGGCGGCTTCCTCCCTCCATCAGGCCGCTTCCACCGTGCTGGATGCCCTGTTTGGTTCCAGCTCCGGGCAGTAAACAGCCGCAACAAAAAATTCCCGAACCGTTTGGTTCGGGAATTTTTTCGCCTTAGATTCGTTTATTCCGCGTCGCCCAGCTCGAAGGTCTTGACGGAAGCGGTGCCGTTGCGGCCGGCCTTGTCGGCACGCAGATACTGGCGGGTGGTCTCGCCGTTGGAGGTCACGTCTGCCACATACACGGTGTTCTCCTCAGCCTCGATGGGGAACTCCTCGACCATGCCCTTCATGGGCTCAGCGCTCAGGTCCTCGTAAGCGCCATTCAGCTTCCACAGCTTCATGGTATCGCCGTTGGAGAGGGTGAACTCGCCGTAACAGTCGGCGTCGTAGGTCTTGCCGTTCACTTCCATCTGCTCGGTGCTGACCACGCTGGCCGCAGCGGCTTCGCTGGAAGCGCTCTCGGAAGCGGCCACAGAAGAGGCAGCCTCGGAGGATGCAGCAGCGGAAGAAGCAGTGGTAGAGGAGGCGCTGCCGGAGCAGCCCGCCATGGACAGGGCCAGCACAGCAGCAGCCAGTGCAACGCCCATCGCACGATTCAGTTTCATTGTATGAACTCCTTTGTTTGTTCCAATCCTACATTTGCCCGCCCTCAAAGAGCTGATCTGCTCTTTCCTCACGGACAGGCAAGAATCAGTCTACCACAATAGAGGCCACACTTCAAGCATTTTCGTGGATTTTGTTGCCATTCTGTGACTTTTACTTCAGGATTTCCGGCAGAATGCTCTGGCCGTCGAGGGTGGAGGCATCCACGCCGAGGTAATCGCAGATGGTGTGGGCGATGGTGCCGAAGCAGAGCTTGGTGCCGAGGTCCACGCCGGGCTTGACGCCCTTGCCGCAGATCAGGTAAGGCACATACTCACGGGTGTGGTCGGTGGTCTTGGTATAGGAGGGGTCGCAGCCGTGGTCGGCAGTGATCATCAGCAGATCGCCCTCCCGCATACCGGGGACGAAGTCGGCGAGGAAGCGGTCGAACTCAGTGGCGGCGGCGGCATAGCCCGCCACGTCGCGGCGGTGGCCGTAGAGCATGTCGAAATCCACGAGGTTCACAAAGGCGAGGCCCTCAAAATCGCGGGTCTGCAGCGCCTTGGTGAAGGCGATGCCGTTGGTGTTGCCGGTGGTTTTGATCTTTTCCGTCACGCCCTCGCCGTCGAAGATGTCGAAGATCTTGCCCACGGCGATGACATCCCTGCCCGCATCTTTCAGCAGATCCAGCATGGTGGCACGGGGCGGCTTCAGGCTCAGGTCGTGGCGGTTGGTAGTGCGGTAGAAGGTATCCGCCGTGCGGCCGAGGAAGGGCCGGGCAATGACGCGGCCCACGCCGTACTCGCCTTTCAGCATCTCGCGGGCGATCTCGCAGTAGCGGTACAGCTCGTGTACCGGCACCAGCTCCTCGTTGGCCGCCACTTGGAAGACGCTGTCGGCGCTGGTGTAGACGATGAGGGCGTTCTCCTGCATCGCCTGTTCACCGTAGTCCTTGAGCACCTGCGTGCCGGAATAGGGCTTGTTGCAGAGCACCTTGCGGCCGGTCTTTTCCTCGAACGCATGGATCAGCTCCTCCGGGAAGCCGTTCGGGAAGGTGGGCAGCGGTTTCGGGCTGACGACACCGGCGATCTCCCAATGGCCGATGGTGGTATCCTTGCCCATGCTCTGCTCCTGCAGCCGGGCAAAGGCACCCGCCGGAGCGTCGGACTTCTCCCCCGCCGTCACGCCGTCGATGTTGAACAGGCCCAGCTTTTGCAGGTTGGGGCAGTTGAAATTCGGGTGCTTCGCGATTGCGCCGAGGGTGTTGGTGCCCGCATCGCCAAAGGCGGGGGCGTCCGGCTCTGCGCCGATGCCAAAGCTGTCCAGAACGATCAGAAAGACACGTTTTTCCATAGATGGTTCTCCATTTCGTCTTTGTCGGTGTCCCACGGGAAAGTGAGACTTATTTCTGGCTCCATTATAAGCAAATCTTCCCCCGGATGCAAGGGCTTTCCCCGCGCTGCAACACCTTACGAAATTTTAACCAAATCTTTGCAATCTTCCTCTTGCCCTATTGTATCCAACCGTTTATAATATAAAGTGGTGTGATTTTGAACCAAAGCCACCAAGGCGTCTTTCGCCGCGGCAAAAGGCCGGGGATCCCGCCCTTTGCCAAATGCAGCCGTTTGGGCTGCTGCGTTAAGATAGAGAGTAGTATTGAGAAAGTTGGAGGTACTGAAATGAGAAAAACGAAGATCATCTGCACCCTTGGCCCTTCCACCGACAAAGGCGACGTCCTGCGCGACCTGATCGCCAACGGCATGAACGTGGCCCGTTTTAACTTTTCCCACGGCTCTTACGAGGAGCACGGCGGCCGTCTGGCCAAGCTGAAGGCTCTGCGCGAGGAGCTGGGCAAGCCCGTCGCCGCCCTGCTGGACACCAAGGGCCCGGAGATCCGCCTGAAGGAGTTCAAGAACGGCGTCGAGATGCTGGAAGCCGGCCAGACCTTTACCCTGACCACCCGCGAGGTGGAAGGCACCAAGGAGATCTGCTCCATTACCTATAAGGACCTGCCGCAGGATGTCCACGAGGGCGGCACCATCATGCTGGACGACGGCCTGATCATGCTGCGCATCGAGAAGGTCACCGACACCGACATCACCTGCACCGTGCTGAACAACGGCAAGATCAAGACCAAGAAGGGCGTCAATGTCCCCGGCGTCCACCTGTCCATGCCGTACCTGAGCCAGAAGGATCGCGAGGACATCATCTTCGGCATTCAGAACGGCTTTGACTTCATCGCTGCTTCCTTCGTGCGCACCGCACAGGACGTCTACGACATCCGCAACCTGCTGAACGAGTACGACTCCAACATCCGCATCATCGCCAAGATCGAGAACCGCGAGGGCGTCAACAACATCGACAGCATCCTCGCTGCCGCCGACGCCGTCATGGTGGCCCGCGGCGATCTGGGCGTCGAGATCGACTTCACCGAGCTGCCCGGCATCCAGAAGAGCATCATCGACCGCTCCTTCTCCTTCGGCAAGCCTATCGTGACCGCCACGCAGATGCTGGACAGCATGATGGTCAACCCCCGCCCCACCCGCGCCGAGATCTCCGACGTGGCCAACGCCATCTATGACGGCACCTCTGCCATCATGCTCTCCGGCGAGACCGCTGCGGGCGCATACCCGGTCGAGGCCCTGAAGACCATGTCCGCCATCGCCGAGCGCACCGAGAACGAGCCCCACTACCGTGACGAGCGCTTCAAGGAGGCCCACGGCCAGATCAGCGTCAGCGACGCAACGGCTCACGCCGCCTGCCTGACCGCCAAGGACGTCAACGCCGCCGCCATCGTCACCGTGTCCGAGTCCGGCAACACGGCCCGCCTGCTGAGCAAGTACCGCCCCACCCAGCCCATCATCGCCTGCGTCATGGACGAGCAGGTGCAGCGTCAGCTCTCCCTGAGCTGGGGCATCACCTCCCTGCTGATGGGCCCCGCCCGCAGCACCGACGAGCTGATCGAGATGTCCACCGCACTGGCCCAGAAGAACGGCTACCTCCACAACGGTGAGCTGGCCGTCGTCACCGCCGGCGTCCCCGTGGGCGTTTCCGGCACCACCAACATGATTAAGATCCACATGGTCGGCAACTGCCTGTCCACCGGTGTGGGCGTGGGCCGCGAGAACGCCGCTCTGACCAGCGCTTCCGGCAAGGCTTGCGTCTGCCGCACGCTGGACGAGATCCGCGCCAAGTTCAAGCCCGGCATGGTTCTGGTCGTTCCCTCCACCACCAACGAGATGCTGGAGTACGTCCGCGACGCCGCCGCTCTGGTGGTCGAGGAAGCCGGCCTGAACAGCCACGCCGCCATTGCCGGCAAGGCCCTGCTCAAGCCCACCATCGTGGGTGCCGTCGGCGCTTGCAGCCACATCCGCGACGGTCTGGACATCGCGGTGGACTGCGCACACGGCAGCGTCCAGCGCCTTCAGGCATAAGAGGTGAGCGAGATGGAACGGATCGCAAGCTTTTGCGTAGACCACACCAAGCTCGACCGCGGCATGTACCTGAGCCGTCAGGACGGTGACGTGCTGACTTGGGACATTCGGATGAAGAAGCCGAACCACGGCGATTACCTCTCCACCGGTGCCGCGCACACGCTGGAGCACCTGTTCGCCACCTACGCACGGAACAGCGCCTACAAGGACGGCGTCATCTACGTCGGCCCTATGGGCTGCCGTACCGGCTTCTACCTGCTGACGCGGGGCCTGACCCCCGCCGAGGCGCTGGCGCTGACCGTGGAATCCTTCCGCTTCATGGCCGCCTTTGAGGGTGCCGTCCCCGGTGCCAGCGAGGTGGAGTGCGGCAACTACCGTGATATGGACCTCCCCGCCGCTAAGGCTGAGGCCGCCGCCATGCTGCCCGTGCTGGAAGGTTTGACTGCGGACGGGCTGCACTACTAACCCATCAAACTAAAAAAATGGAGTGATTCCTGCCGGAATCACTCCATTTTTTGTTTCTCGGATTTTGTTCTTCAGATCAACCCCAGCTCCGCGAATTCCTTCGCAACACCGTCCTCGGAGACGGCAGGGCAGATGCGGTCACAGCGTTTTTTCAGGTTATCTGAGCCGTTGGCCATGCAGACGCTGATGCCCACAACGTCGGTCATCTGCAGGTCGTTGTCGCTGTCGCCGAAGCCGATGGTGTCGGCCAGCGAACAGCCGAGGAAGCCGCAGATAGCCTTGATGCCGGTGCCCTTATCGAACTTGCGGTTGATGAGCTCGCCGTTCACGATGCCGCCGCCCTCGTCGCCGAGGCGGGATTCACAGAAGACGAACTGGCTCTCGTACTGCCGCTTGACCTCGGTAAGGCACTCCTCGTTCGGCGCAATGAAGACGACCTTATACACCGGTTCGCCGTGGTACTTCTCGATGGGGCAGATGGTCATGCCGAACTCCATCATTTTGCGCCAGCGCTCGGCCTCACTGTTGGCCTTGCCCGGCGTTTTGGGGAAGAGGTTGGCGAACCGCTCGATCATCTTGATGCCGCCGTAGGTCTCGTCCCGCACTTCCAGCGTACATTCGGCCCCGGCGCGTTCCAGCGCGGCTCGCAAGCCGCTGACCTGTTCCGGCTCCATGGGGATATCCACCAAGATCTTCCCATCGCAGCCCACATAGCCGCCCGCTGAGCAGACAAAGCCATCGAAGCCGTAATGGAAGAGCGGCTGGGTCATCCGCAGGTTCCGCCCGGTGCAGAGGAAGACCTTGTGGCCGTTGGCGCGGGCGCGATGGATGGCGTCCACCGCGCTTTCCGGGACGATCATTTCGCCCGGCGGCAGCAACGTGCCGTCAATATCCAGAAAAATCAGTTTTTTCTTCATTGTTTCTCCTCAGCCTTTCATCCCAAACCAGCGCAGCAGCAGCCCCACGGCCAGCAGCACCGCCAGCAAGCCCAGCACCGCGTAATTGGTGCGGGGCTTTTTTGTGCGCTTGCCGCTTCCCTTGCGGCGGCTGTTGGCGTCCTTGCGGCCCGCGCCGCCGGTGTTCCGCCGTCCATTCGAAGGGCTGCGGCTCCGGCTCCTGCTGCCGGAACCAGAAGCTTTGCGCTGCCCCTCGCTGCGGGGTCTCGCGCTGCGCGGGGCAGCCTTCTGCTCTTCCGGTGCTGCGCTTGCAAGGGGCTTTTTCGCGCCGCAGCGGTCCAGAAAGTCTTCGGCCATCCGGTAATACTGCTCCAGCTCCGTGGTGCGCAGAGCTGTGCCCGCGTAGCCCTCTTCCAACGCCTCCACGGCCTCGTTGAAGAGGATGGCCGCCTGTGTCCCGGCGGTGCGGTCCGAGGCGTGAGCGGCCTCGTTGCGGGCCGTGCGCACGGCGTTGCACGCGCGGCGGGCCGCGCCGGGGTGCTCGGTGCTGCCCAGCAGGTCCAGCGGGCGGGCGGCGTCCTTTTCCGGGTCCAGCAGCACCCGCATACAGAGGGTAGTGTCCAGCTGGGACCAGCTTGTTTTGCCCGAAAGGTCAGGCATCCGCTCGTAATATTCCGGGCTCTCCTGCTGGCGCTGGGCGATATGCTCCAGCAGCGCATTCAGGCTGTGGGCACCGGGCTTTTTCTCCCAGTGCCAGCGCAGCAGCTTGCGGCTGATCTCATCGCAGGTCGTTTTGATCTCAAAGGCCGCTTGTAAGGTTTCGTCTGGCATTCTTTTTACTCCTTTATCAAAAAAGCATCTGCACTTACGTGTTGCAGATGCTCTTTAGCGGGCTTGCCCTCTCAGTCTCGCATTCGCTCGACAGCTCCCCCATGGTGGGAGCCCTTGGCAGTCCCTGCAAACTTTATCTTTATGCCAAGGCCTCGCCCTTTGGGAGAGGTGGCATCGCGCAGCGATGACGGAGAGGGCGAGGACGCTTCCCTTACATCATAAACTGATAGTACACAAAGCCCCACAGTGCAATGGCGGCGCAGACGATGGCCGTCAGCGGCGGGACCCAGCGGATGAGCGTTTCGGCCACGCTGTCGCGGGCGTCGTTCGGTTCATCCTCCTCGTAGTCCTCCGGTTCGGCGGGGCGCACCGGCTCCTTCCGGGTGGAGGGGATGACGCGGGTGCCCTCGTCGTCGGCTGCGCGATCCAACACCGGCTCAAAGGAGGCGGGCTTTTCCAGCTTCGGGGTGGGCATCACACGGGTAGCCTCCGCCTCCGGTTCGGCCTTGAAGCTGCTGACCACGCGGGTCGGCTCGTCCTGCACGGGGGCAGCGGGCGGCACCGGGGCTGCCCCGATGACACGGGTGCGCTCGTCCGCTTCGCTCTGGGCCGGGCACACCGGTTCAGCCGCCGGGGCGGGTTCCTTCTTTTCCGGCTGCAGCAGGGTGTTCAGCGCGTTCTGCAGCAGGATGCGGTCGCAGCCGCACTCGCTGCAGTAAACGGTGTCCTCCTCCTTGGGGTGGAAGGAGCCACAGGCGCAGTACCAGCCGTTCTCGAAGACCTGCGGCATATACTTCATGCCCTGCCGGTTCATCCGGGCTTCCAGCGCCTTCTGCAGTTCGGGACTCAGGCGGCGCGGGGCGGGCAGCCGGACCCGCTTGATGGCGTCCAGATGCACGACCTTTTTGCCGCTGTATACGTTTTTCAGGGACACATCCACGCTGGTGATGGCCTTCTGGGTCACGAACACCGCATCGTCCATGCCGAAGCTTTCGCCGGGCTTGACCTCGATATCGCGGTACTCGAACTGATCCTCACAGAGGATGATGCCATCCACGCCCTTGCACTTGAAGTGGATCTCCAGTGCGGTCAGGGTCACGCGGGAAATGTTCTTGAAGGTCAGGCAGACCGCGTGGTCGCCGCTGACCTCGCCCTTGAGCAGCTCCACGCAGACGAACTGCACCGGGCTGCCGGGAGTGTAGTAATTCGCCCGCGTCCGGGCGACCGGATCAAAATTTTCCTCCACAACACTCGCTCCCTTCGTGGTTATTCATTGCCTTCTGGGTTCTCCGGAGCGTCCTGCTCCGGCTGAAACACTTCGCCCAGCGCCGCATCCTCGGCCTTTTCCGCAGCTTCCGCCTGTTCTGCGGGTTCTGCCGTTTCCACCGGGGCTACGGGCTCGGCCTTGGGCTGCTCGTCGCCGTCACGCGGGGGCAGGGTGCCGCCCGCCATCACGGTATTGAACTCCTGCTCGTTGAGCTTTTCGCGCTCCATCAGAGCTTTGGCCAGCGCATGCAGCTGGTCGATGTGCTCCGTCAGGGTGCGGCGGCAGGTCTCGTACGCCTCGTCGATGATATCCCGCATCTCGCTGTCGATCTCGGCAGCGGTGGTCTCGCTGTAGCCCTTGCCCTGACCGAAATCGCGGCCAAGGAAGGTCTCCTCCTGCGAGGTGCCGTAGACCACGGGGCCCAGCCGCTCGGAGAAGCCGTACTTGGTGATCATCTGGCGGGCGATGTTGGTGGCTTGCTGCAGGTCGTTGGAGGCGCCGGTGGAGATATCCTCCAAGATCAGCTGCTCGGCCACACGGCCGCCCAAGCTGGACACGATGTCCTCGAACATCTCGCCCTTGGTCACATAGCTGCGATCTTTTTCCGGCAGATACATGGTGTAGCCGCCCGCCTGACCGCGGGGGATGATGGTGATCTCATGCACGCGGGGGTGGTGCTTGCAGTAGAAGCCCGCCACGGCGTGACCGGCCTCGTGGTAGGCCGTGAGCTTTTTCTCTTCGGGGGTCACCACACGGCTCTTCTTTTCGGGGCCGGCCATGACCTTCATGGATGCTTCCTCGATGTCCTCCATCGTGATGGCCTTGCGGCTGCGGCGGGCAGCCAGCAGGGCGGCCTCGTTCACAAGGTTTTCAAGGTCTGCACCCGCAAAACCGGCGGTGCGCTGGGCAATGACCTTCAGCGACACATCCGGGGCGAGGGGCTTGTTCTTGGTGTGGACCTTCAGGATTTCCTCGCGGCCCTTGACGTCCGGCAGACCGACATAGACCTGACGGTCGAAGCGGCCGGGGCGGAGCAGGGCCTTATCGAGGATGTCGGCACGGTTGGTGGCCGCCATGACGATGACGCCGTCGTTGGCCTCAAAGCCGTCCATCTCAACGAGGAGCTGGTTCAGGGTCTGCTCGCGTTCATCGTGGCCGCCGCCGAGGCCGGCACCGCGCTGGCGGCCCACCGCGTCGATCTCATCGATGAAGATGATGCAGGGCATGGTCTTCTTGGCTTTGTCGAAGAGGTCGCGCACACGGGAGGCGCCGACGCCCACGTACATTTCCACGAAATCCGAGCCGGAGATGGAATAGAAGGGCACGCCCGCCTCACCGGCACAGGCGCGGGCCAGCAGGGTTTTGCCGGTACCCGGAGGGCCCACCAGCAGAACGCCGTGGGGGATGCGGGCACCGAGGGAGTTGAACTTGTCCGGGCTCTTGAGGAACTCGACGACTTCCTTCAGCTCTTCCTTCTCCTCGTCCTCACCGGCCACATCGGCGAAGGTGGCGGTCTTCTTGTTCTCGTGCTCGTCCTTGACCTTGGCTTTGCCGACATTCATGATGCCGCCGCCACCGGCACCGCCCCGCATCATGGAGAAGAGCAAAAAGCCGGTGCACCCCAGCATACCGAGGTAGAACAGGATCTCCATCCAAGGGATCGATTCCTTGAGGGTGGTGTAGTCGTAGGTCATCGGGGCGTCGGGGTTGGCCGCGTCGTAGGACGCGATATACTGATCCACGTTCTCGATGAAGACGTAGGCGTAGGGCAGCTTATAACGGACGGTCACGGTGCCGTCGTCGTTCTTCACCGCGCCGACCGAGGCCGACGAGGAAGTGGAGAACATACCGCTGAGCAAGCCGCCGGTGGCCTGTGCAGTGCTGGCCGCCGAGGTATCCGGCAGGGCGAGGTCGCCCTCTTTCAGCGTCAGGGTGATGATGCTGGTATTCCGGTCAAGGGTGAAGTCCGTGACCTGATTGTGTTCGAAGTAGTGCACCACAGTGGAGTAGCTCATGGTCGAGCCGCTGGTGCTGCTGTCACTGGTGCCCAGCACCGACCAGATCATCAGCACCGCCGCAAGGGCCAGCGCGAGGATCAGGGGGTTAAAGCGAGGTCGTTTCGGTTGCAAAAGGGATCAACTCCAGTTCTGTTTCTTACTTATTTTTCGTAGACAGCGGGCTTGAGCACGCCGACATAAGGCAGATTGCGGTATTTTTCGTCGTAGTCCAGACCATAGCCCACCACGAACTCGTCCGGCACTTGGAAGCCCTCGTAATCGGGCTGGATGTCGGCCTTGCGGCGGCTGGGCTTGTCGAGGATGGTGCAGATCTTGACGGAGTTCGGGTTGCGCATCTTGAGCATCGGCACCAGATTGGACAGGGTGACGCCGGTATCGAGGATGTCCTCCACGATCAGCACATCTTTGCCGGTGAGGTCGCCGTCGAGGTCCTTGATGATCTTGACGAGGCCGCTGGAGGTGGTGTTGCTGCCGCCGTAGCTGGACACCACCATGAAGTCGATGCTGCACGGAATGCTCACGGCACGCATCAGGTCGGCCATAAAGACCACCGAACCCTTCAGGATGGAAACGAGGACGAGGTTCCTGCCCTCATAGTCTTTGCTGATCTGGGCACCCAGCTCGGCCACCTTGGCCTTCAGCTGTTCCTCGCTGACCAGAACCTTCTCGATATCATCGTGCATGCTCATTGTTCTTCCTCCATTTTTTGCGCTTCCATCTGCAAGACAACTTCGCTGTCCGCCGTGGGAGCCAGCCCGTCGGCGAACCCTGCACCGCAGACCCACACGACCTCGCTCCCCGCCGCAAGCAGCGGCAGACGATCCCGTTCTTCGGGCGGGATGCCCGTTTCATTCATCCATTTGCGCAGCTCCTTGCGCACGCCCCGCCCCGCCGGGCAGAAGGTGTCCCCCGGCCTGCGGTGCCGCAATACGAGCGCAGAATATAACATTGTTATTTTAGCATAATCCGCCTGATTTTTTAAGTCTTTTTTATGAACACCCTGTGTTTTTTCTGGAAAACCACCCGGAATCCGCCGGGTTTCCAGCATCCAGCCGCCCGGAAGCCGGAGTTCCAGCGCTTTTTCAGGCGAAAACGGAAGGGGCAGCGCGGTCACACCGGCCTCCGGCAGAGGGTCTTTTTCCACTGCTTCCTCCACCCAGAGCACGCCGCCGCCCGCCCAGAAGCGGACTGCTTCGGTCAGTTGGACGGCCCCGCTCCCCTGCTCTACAAGGGTGCAGAGCAGCCGGACATACTTTTCCTCGGCGTCCCGCACCGGGCTCACCAAGCGGTGCAGCGCCGCTTCCAAGAGCAGCGGGTCCGCCTCTTGGAGGGGTTCCAGCGCCCAGACAGGTTCTTCTTTTTGCATTGCGTACACTGCCCCCGCCGGGAGCCGTTCGGGCAGCAGGGCCTCGGCGTCCTCCAGCAGGACCTCCGCCTTTTGGGCGAAGTAGGCGTCCGCACGGGCGGCCTTTTCGCAGAAGCGGGCAAGATTTTCCTCGGCGGCGGCGTTGGCGCTCCGCAGCGCCGGGAGGGCCCCATGGCGCAGCCGGTTCCGGGCGTAGGCGTCGGAGTCGTTGGTCTCGTCCTCCACCCAGCGCTGGCCGCAGCCGGTGCAGAAGCGTTCCGTCTCCCTGCGGGTCAGGCACAGCAGCGGGTGGCAGAATCCCTCCCGCTTTGGCCGGATGCCCGCCGCGCCGTGGAGCCCGGTGCCCCGCGCCAGCCGGAACAGCAGCGTTTCCGCTTGGTCAGTAGCAGTATGGGCGGCAGCAACGGTGGTTATCCCTTCGGCGTGCAGGGCGTCAAAACAGGCGCAGCGCAGTTTCCGGGCCCAGTCCTCCCCGGCGCGGGGCGGCACGGCAAAGCCGACGTCCGCCGGGTGAAACACCCGCAGCGGCACGCCCAGCCGCCCGCACTCCCCCCGGACGAAGGCTTCGTCCCGGTCGGCAGCCGCGCCCCGCAGCCCGTGGTTCACATGGCACGCCGTCAGCTGATAACCGAACTCCGGCTGCAATTCCAGCAAAATGCGCAGCAGCGCCATGCTGTCGGCCCCGCCGGAGACGGCGGCGCAGAGCTTCTGCCCCGGATCAAACAGCTCGTTTTCCTGCGCAAAGGTGCGCACTTTTTTCAAAATTTGTTTCATCAGCGTTTGAAATCCACATCCATGAAGCGGGTATGCGCGCCATCCCAGCCCAGCGGCACCGTGCTGGTCTCGCCGTGGCGGTTCTTCGCCACGATGCACTCGGCGGTGTCAGCGTCCACCTCGCCGCCGTCGGGGTTCTGGCTGGCGTAGTAGGAATCGCGGTAGAGGAACAGGACGCAGTCGGCGTCCTGCTCGATGGAGCCGGAGTCACGCAGGTCGGACAACTGGGGCCGGTGGGAGGAGTTGTTGCCCTGCTTTTCCACGGCACGGGAGAGCTGGGAAAGGGCGATGATGGGCACATTCATTTCCTTGGCCATGATCTTGAGGTTTCGGGTAATGGAGCTGATCTCCTGCACGCGGTTCTCGCTGCGCTGGCCGGTGGTCATCAACTGCAAGTAGTCGATGACGATGAGGCCCACATTCGGGCGGGTGGGGTCCTGATTGACCCGGCGGATCTTCGCCTTCATCTCGGTGATGGTGATACCGGAAGTGTCGTCCATATAGATGGGCGCATCGTGGAGCTTCTCGGTGGCGAGGGCCAGATACTCCCAGTCCTCAGCGCGGAGGGCACCGGTGCGGAACGCTTGGCTGTCGATGCCCGCCTCAGCGGACAAAATGCGGTTGGTCAACTGCTCCTTGGTCATTTCGAGGCTGAAGATCGCCACAGGCACCTTCTGCTGCATGGCCACGCGGGTGGCGATGTTCAGTGCAAAGCTGGTTTTGCCCATGCCGGGGCGGGCGGCCAGAATGATGAGGTCGCCGCGGCCAAGGCCGGTGAGGACGGTGTCCAGCAGCCGGAACCCGGTGGGGATGCCCTTGTACTTGTCGGCGTCGGGGCCGCTGATCTTCTGCAAATTGGTCAGCGTTTCCACCATGCTGGAAGAAAGGGGCGTCAGAGCGCTGGAATCCCGGCCGGAGCGGATCTCATAAATGCGCTGCTCGGCGTTTTCCAGCAAAAGGTCGGCGTCCGGTTCGTCCCCCGCGTCCTGCAAAATATCCTTTGCTACCCCCATGAGCTGCCGCACCAGATATTTTTCGTTCACGATCTGGGCGTAGGCCTTGACGTTGGAGATGCTGGGCACCGTCTCGGCAAGGCCGGTCAGGTAGACCTTGGCCTCGTCCGCGCTGGGGAAGACGCCGTCGGAGATGACGGCGTCCAGCAGGGTGACGAAGTCGATGGTCTGGTCGCTGGTGAACAGGCGCAGCATTTCGGAGTAGATCTGCGCGTTCTGGCGGGTGTAGAACATTTCCGGGCGGATGATCTCCACCAGATCGGTCAGGACGTCGGGCTTGAGCAGCACCGCGCCCAGAACGCTCTGCTCCGCCTGCATGTTATACGGCAGGTTGATGCCCACACTTTCGAGATTCAGTTCGTTGTAATGTCGTTCGTTCGGCATGATATCGTTTTCCTCTTAAAACCCAAAAAGCGCCCCCTGCCTTGAGGGGGCGCTGACAGGCAGCCAGAATCAGGCCTGTTCGACTTCCACCATGATCTTGAAGGAAGCCACGACGCCGACATGCAGACGCACCTTGGCGTTGAACACGCCCGCGTCCTTGATGTCCTTGGTCTCCAGCTCGATCTTCTTCTTGTCGATGGGAGCACCGGCCAGCTGAGCCAGCGCCTCGGCGACTTCCTTGCCGGTGACCTTGCCGTGCAGACGGCCGGATGCGCCGCCCTTGGCCTTGATGGTCACGGTCTTGCCGTTGATCTTTGCGGCCAGCGATTCACCGCGCTGGCGTCGGCCACAGCGGCCAGCTTGCGCGGGAACAGAAAGTTGCGGGCGTAGCCGTCGGAGACCTCGTGGATCTCGTCCTTCTTGCCAATGCCCTTGACGTCCTGCTTCAGAATCACTTTCATGATAGTATCCCTCACTTCTCACCGGAGATCCGGTGCAGTTTATGGTTTTAGTATACAGCAATTAAGCGCTTCCGTCAACTTACGCCAGTTCCTTTTCCGCCACGGACAGAGCCACCTCGATGACCTTATCCATGTCGTAGTACTTGTACTCGCCCAGACGGCCGCCGAAGATGACCCCCGGTTCGGCGTCGGCCAGCTTCTTGTACTCGGCGTAGAGGGCACCGTTCTTCTCGTCATTGACGGGATAATACGGCTCGTCGCCCTTCTTCCACTCGGCGCTGTACTCCCGGCTGATGACCGTTTTGGGCTGGGTGCCGAACTCGAAGTGCTTGTGCTCGATGATGCGGGTGTAGGGGGTCTCGGCGTCGGTGTAGTTCACGACGGCGTTGCCCTGATAGTTGTCGGTGTCGAGGACTTCCGTCTCGAACCGGACGCTGCGGTACTGCAAAGCCCCCAGCTTGTAGCCGAAGTAGGCGTCCACCGGGCCGGTGTAAACCACCTTGTCGGCCAGTTTGTTCAGCTGCCCCTTCTCGGCCAGATAGTCCACATTCAGGCGGACTTCCACGCCGTCCAGCATCTTTTCCACCATGGCGGTGTAGCCGCCGTTGGGGATGCCCTGATAGAGGGCGTTGAAGTAGTTGTTGTCGTAGGTAAAGCGGACGGGCAGACGCTTGATGATGAAGGCGGGCAGCTCGGTGCAGGGGCGGCCCCACTGCTTGCCGGTGTAGCCCTTGACCAGCTTCTCGTAGATGTCGGTGCCCACAAGGCTGATGGCCTGTTCTTCGAGGTTTTTCGGCTCCGTGATGCCGGCCTCAGCCTTCTGCTGCTCGATCTTTGCCTTGGCTTCGGCCGGGGTGACCACGCCCCACATCTTGTTGAAGGTGTTCATGTTGAAGGGCATGTTGTAGATCTCGCCGTGGTAGTTGGCCACCGGGCTGTTGGTGTAGCGGTTGAACTCCGCGAACTGGTTCACATACTGCCACACCGCCTTGTTGTTGGTGTGGAAGATGTGGGCACCGTAGCGGTGGACATTGATGCCCTCCACCGGCTCCGTGTAGATGTTACCCGCGATGTGATCTCGCTTATCGATGACGAGGCAGCGCTTGCCCGCCTTCTTGGCCTCGTGGGCAAACACTGCGCCGTACAGACCGGCACCGACGATCAGGTAATCATACTGTTTCATATCAGCGTTCCTCGCTTTTTATTTTTTGGTTTCCGTATCCGGCACACTCTTTTTCTGCGCCGCACGGTATTGGTCGATGGCGGTCTGGATGCGTGCCCGCGCCGCCTCCGGGGTGATGTGCTTGAGCTGGGCCGCCGCCATGGTCTGATGGCCGCCGCCGCCCAAGGATTCCATAATGACCTGCACATTCACAGCCCCCAGACTGCGGGCCGAGATGTTCACGCCGCCGCCCACCTGAACGGCCACGAAGCTGGCATCCACGCCCTGAATGGTCAGCAGGTCGTTGGCGGCCTGTGCCACGGCCACGCGGGCTTCGGGGGCAACTTCGCCGCTCACCGAGATGGCGCAGCTCTTGTACATCTGGGCAGCTTCCACCAGCGCGGCCTTGGTGTTGTACTCCACCATGGTCACATCGAAGAGCTGGCGGACCCGCTCGGTCTCCGCGCCGTAGCGGCGGAGGGCCGCCGCGGCTTCAAAGGTGCGCACACCGGTGTGCAGGGTGAAGTCGCGGGTGTCCAGCATGATGCCGGAGAGAAGGCCCTCGGCCTCCACCCGGTTGGGCTTGTCGTCGCGGGTGCCCACGTATTGCAGCAGCTCCGTGACCAGCTCACTGGCCGAGGAGGAATAGGGCTCGTGGCAGACCAGCGCCGCGTCCTCGATATAGCCCACGCCCTTGCGGTGGTGGTCGATGACGGCGATCTTGCCGCATTTTTCTAGGATCTCCTTGCTCTCCACAAGGCCGGTCTGGTATGTATCGACCACGATGCAGAGCGTCTTTTTCGAGATGATGGGCAGAGCGCCCTTGGGGTCGATGAAGTCATCCTCCTGCCCCGCTTTCACAAGGGCATCCATGAGGCTGCCCGCCAGCGTCGCATCCCGGCGGACCGCGATGACGGCGGGAACATCACAGATCTTGCAGATGCGCAGCACGCCCTCCGCCGAGCCGATGGCGTCGAGGTCGCTCATCCGGTGGCCCATGATGACCACATGGTCGGCCTCCTTGATGAGTTTGACCAGTTGATCGGCCACGATGCGGCTGCGGACCTTGCTCCGCTTTTCAACACCGTGGCTGACGCCGCCGTAGAAGGTAAAGCCGTCCGGGGTCATCTCGGCGGCTTGGTCACCGCCGCGCCCCTGCGCCATATCCAGCGCCTGAACAGCCATGTCCTGCGCTTCCCGCAGGGTCTTTGCCCCGCGGCCGATGCCGATGGAGATGGAGAGGTTCACGCTGGGGTCGAGGGCGCGGATCTTGTCCAGCACATCGTAGCCGCGCTTGGCATACTGCTCCAGATGGCGCTCTTCCACCACGGCGATATACCGGCCGCTGGCCACTCGGCGCAGAAAGCCGCTGCCCCGACCGATCATCTCTTCCAGCACCCGGTTGATGCCCTCCAAAAGGCGGGCACGCTCGCTGTCCAGCATATCGCTGAAAACGTCGTCGTAGCCGTCCACGAGGAAGACCATGTAGCCGGGGCGGCTGGCCTTGTATTCAGCCTCCACCCGGCGCAGCGCGGTCTCCTCGTTGAAGACCAGCAGGGTCACGCTCTCGCTTTGGCCCGGCACGGTGGAGCTGTGGACGCTCCACACCCCGTCCGCCAAGTTGAGCTGCTGGCCGGTCTTTTCCCGGCAGAGCTGGAGGTCCAGCCCCGGCAGCAGCTTCTGCGCCCGGCTGGCCAAACGGTCCTCGCCGCCCAGCAGCCGCTGGCGGAATTCGGCGTTGTACCACAGCACCGTCTCGCCGGAGAGCACCGCCGCCGGCTGGGACAGGGATTCAAGGCTGTATTGGGTCTTGGAGTTCTCGAAGCTTCCGCCCGCCACCCAGCGTGCCAGCCAGTTGCGCAGCCGGCAGCGGAACACCCACATACCGATGCCCCACAGCACCACCAGCACAGCCAGCACCGGCCAGTATGCCGGGCGGTAAACCAGCAGCACCAAGGTCAGCAAGGCGCAGAGGACGGCCAGCGCACCGGTCAGCATCTCAAGGGTCCATCTCGGTTTTTGTTTCATCAAATTTTCTGCCTCCTGATCTGCCGCCGCGCTCCGGCGGCCTTTGTCAGACCTCCATCAGGATGGGGAGGATCATCGGGCTGCGCTTGGTGCGGCGGTAGATATAGCTGCTCAGCGCCTCGCGCACACGGGTCTTGACGCTGTTCCAGTCGCGGACGTGTTCGTCCACGCAGCGGTCCAGCGCGTTTTCGACGATGCTCTGGGCACCGTCCATCAGGCTCTCGTTCTCCCGCACATAGACGAAGCCGCGGCTGACGAGGTCCGGCCCTGCCAGCACCTTGCCGGTCTTGCTGTCCACGGTGGCGACGATGATGACCAGACCGTCCTCGGACAGGTGCTTGCGGTCCCGCAGGACCACATTGCCCACGTCGCCGACGCCGAGGCCGTCCACCATGACGGCACCGGCGGTGACCGGCTCGCCCAGCTTGATCTCATCCTTGGTCAGGATGACGTTGGAGCCGTTCTCCGCAATGAGGATGTTGCTGGTGGGGATGCCGAGGCTGGCGGCGGTCAAAGCGTGCTTTTTCAACTGCTTGTACTCGCCGTGCACCGGCAGGAAATACTTGGGTCTGGTCAGGGTGAGCATCAGCTTCTGCTCTTCCTGACAGGCGTGGCCCGAAACGTGGACGTCGTACATGCTCTCGTAGATAACCTCCGCGCCCAGCAGCAGCAGACCGTTGACGATCTTGGTCACGCTCTTCTCGTTGCCGGGGATGGGGTTGGCGGAGATGATGATGAAGTCGCCGGGGCCCACGCGGACCTGACGGTGGCTGCAGGATGCCATGCGGGAGAGGGCGCTCAGCGGCTCGCCCTGACTGCCGGTGGTGATAAGGACCACCTGCTCCGGCGGGTACTGGTTCAGCTCTTCCACGCTGATGAGGGTGCCCTCCGGGATGTGCATATAGCCCAGCTCCTGCGCCATGGCCGTGTTGTTGACCATGCTGCGGCCGCTGAAGGCCACCTTGCGGCCATCCTCCACCGCCAGATCAATGATCTGCTGGACGCGGTAGATGTTGGACGCAAAGGTCGCGATGATGATCCGCTTGTTCCGGGCGCGGGCAAACAGGTTCCGCACACCGGCAGCCACCTTCTGCTCGGTGGCGGTAAAGCCGGGGCGCTCCGCGTTGGTGGAGTCGCTCAGCAGGGCCAGCACGCCCTTCTGGCCGTACTCGGAAAGGGTGGTCAGGTCGGTGACGCCGCAGGCCAGCGGGGTATAATCGATCTTGAAGTCGCCAGTCTGGATAATGGTGCCGGCGGGGCTGTCGATGGCAAAGGCCACCGAATCCGGGATGGAGTGGTTCACATGGATGGGTTCCACGGTGAAGCAGCCCAGCTTGATCTTCTGCTTCGGGGTGATCTCCACGAACTTGGTCTTGCCCGCAAGGCCGAACTCTTCCAGCTTGTTCCGGATCAGGCCGCAGGTCAGGCGGGTGCCGTAGATGGGCAGGTCGAACTTCTGCAGCAGGTAGGGGATGCTGCCGATGTGGTCCTCATGGCCGTGGGTGATGAGCAGACCCTTGATCTTATCCTTATTCTGCACCACGAAGGCGAAGTCCGGGATGACCAGATCCACGCCGTACATGTCGCTGTCCGGGAAGACAAGGCCGCAGTCCACGATGATCATATCGCCGCAGCACTCGTAAACGGTCATGTTCTTGCCCACTTCACCGAGGCCGCCCAGCGGGTAGATGTGGATGGGCACAGCGGCCTCCTTGGGCTGCTGAGGGCGGCGGGGACGCCGCTGATAATAAGGCCGGCGGGTGCGGGGCCGCTTTTCGCCGGTGGATTCGCTCGCGTTGTTGTTTCTGCTCTGAGCCATTGCCTGACTCTGTTCTTTTGCCTGTGCCATTCGTACCTCCAAAAAATCAATCACAAAACGCAGGCACGCCCATTTTTCCGGGCGGCCTGTCCTGTTGAAGAAGCGGGCAAGCTCAGCCGCCTCCATCGAAACCATCGTATAGAATTCAGCATTCCAGCGTGTTTTTCACACTGCCGGTTCGGCGCTGCAAAGCCTTGTGCAGCCAGTCAGTCCATCTGTTCGATGCGACCGCGGCGCGGCTGTGCAGCCACCTGAGCGCACCCCTCCGGCGCGCCCCTATACGCATTTTGTTACAAACAGTATAGTATTTCTCACCCTTTTTGTCAATTCCAAGGTTGGGCTGTGCCGGGCCGAATTATGCGTGTCCCTCTTGACAGAAACGGAAAAACAGTTCTAAATAGAGGTATCACACATTCAGGAGAAGCCCATGAAACAAGTTGAAGTTTACACCGACGGCGCATGCAGCGGCAACCCCGGCCCCGGCGGCTGGGGCGCGGTGCTGCGCTACCGCTTTAACGGCAAGGTCTACGAAAAGGAGCTTTCCGGCGGGGACGATTCCACCACCAACAACCGCATGGAGCTGACGGCCTTCATCGAAGCGCTGCGCCAGCTCAAGGAGCCCTGCGAAGTCCGCCTTTGCTCGGACAGCCAGTATGTCATCAACGGGCTGGAGAAGGGCTGGGCGAAAGGGTGGAAGCGCCGGGGCTGGAAAAAGTCCGACGGCTCCCCTGCCCTGAACCCCGACCTGTGGGAACAGGCGCTGGAGCAGGAAGCCCGCCACAAGATCACCTACGTCTGGGTCAAGGGCCACGCCGGCCACCCGGAGAATGAGCGCTGCGACCAACTGGCCGTGGCCCAAAGCCAAGCACACGGAGGGAGACAAGGACGATGAGCGACACATTTTTGCCCGGAAACGGGTTCGATACCTACGAAGAGCAGGATAAAGTCTTGGTGGGCCTCGGCAGCGGCAGAGGCTGCCGGGCAGCGGTCCGCATTTTGCAGCAGCAGGGGTTCGCCGTCGCGGGCGCAGTGGTCCGCCTTTCCGCCGAGGACGACACCGCTGCCGCCGCGAAGGAGGCCGCCAAGGCCCTCGGCATCCAGTGCATCACCCTGAACGCCTCCGAGCTGGCGAGCCAGCTGGCCGAGGAGGCTGTCCCCTCCGACCTGCGCTTCCCCGCCCTGCTGGCGGCGGCAGACCGGCTGGGCATCCAGTACATCGCCACCGGCCACCACGCGCGGGTGGAGACGGACGCAGAGGGCGTGAGCCGCATCTGCCCCGCCGCCGACCCGGCCAGCGACGAGAGCGCCGCGCTTGCCGCTCTGCCGCAGGAGACGCTGGCCCGGCTGATCTTACCGCTGGGCGAGTTTTCCCCCGAAGAACTGGACGATCTGGCAGAAGAGCTCAAGTTCTGAGTTCTGCACTTCCCTGAACGACGCAAAAGAGGCCCTGAACCGTTTGGTTCAGAGCCTCTTATTTTTTATCTCTCAGCCATTCTGGGGATGGACGATATCGCGCCAATCGAGGTCGCCGCGCTCCAAGCCGTGAATGAGCACTTCGGCGGTGGCGATGTTGGTGGCCAGCGGGATGTTGTGGACATCGCACAGGCGCAGCAGGGTCATTTCGTTGGGTTCACTGGGCTTGGCGTTGATGGGGTCGCGGAAGAACAGCAACAGATCGACCTCGTTGCAGGCGATGCGGGACGCGATCTGCTGGTCGCCGCCCTGAACGCCCGCGAGGAAGCGCTGGACCTGTAAGCCCGTCGCCGGCTCAAAATCCGGCAGTACGCCGTACAGAACTGTACCATCAGCTCTTTTTTGGAGTCATGCGCAATCAGTGCAATCGTCATCGGTCAACCTCTCCTTTGCTTTCCCCTGTGCCGGGCCAATTTCCTTGCATATATCATAGTATCACAATTCCTTGTTTTTTACAACAGCTTTTTGGACAAAAATCATGGTTTTTTCGGGATATTCTCCAATTTCCCCTGAAAGATGCGAATTATCGTCCCTCACCTTTTGCATTTGCTGCATCGCGAAGGGTTCATTCGTCGGTATTTCCGGCGGCGGCAGCGGCGGCGGCCGGGTCCACCGCGGGGTCGGCGGCCGTCCCGTTGTCCGTTGCTGCGTCATCCGCGGCCGTTTCGGGCTGAGCCAGCCCATCGGAAACGGTATCATCCACGGTGAGGGTGCCGTCCTTCATGGCGTAGTAGGCATTGAAGATATCCGCCACGAGCTGACCGGTGCGGGCGCCCGCGCCGCCGTACTCCACCACGACGCCGATGGCGATCTCCGGGTCTTCCGCCGGGCCGTAGGCGATCATGGCGGCGTTGGTGTAGTGCTTATAGGTGCTGCCGACGTAATAACCCTCGCTGCGCTGGGGGCTGCCGGTCTTGCACGCGATGGTGTAGGGGTAACCTGCCAGCGCCGGGATGGTCTGGGCCACGCCCTTCATGCCTTCCCGGACGAGGTCAAAGGTCTCCCCCTTGTCCTCCACGACATCCATGACCTCCGGCTGCGTCTCTTGGAGGGTCTTGCCGGTGTTGGAGTCGAGGATGGCCTTGACGAAGTGGGTGCGGTAGCGGGTGCCCCGGTTGGCCAGCGTCGCGGCATAGGTCGCCAACTGGATGGGAGTGACGGCGGTGTTGCCCTGACCGATGGCGGCTTGGATATCCAGCGATTCGGTGTAGTTGGAGTCGTTCTTGGTGGTCAGGTGGCCCAGCGCCTCGCTGACCTCTACACCGGTGCGCTGGCCGAGACCCAGCTTGTAGGCGTAGGCATCGTAGACGTCGCTGGTCAGGCGGCGGCCCACATCGTAGAAGAAGATGTTGCAGCTCCACTTGATCGCGTTGATCACATCGATGGGGCCGTTGCCGTGGCCGTGCTGGGCGCAGCGGGGGCGGTAGTCCTTATAATAGGTGTAGACGCGGGTGCAGTTGACGGTGGAATTCCGGTTCAGCAGCCCGGTGTCCAGCCCCGCCACGGCAACGCTGGGCTTATAGGTGGAGCCGGGGGTGTACAGGCCCTGCAGCGCCCGGTTGAACAGGGGCATATTCTCGTCGGCGCTGTACTCGCTGTACTGGGCGGCATAGAGGTTCTGGTCAAAACTGGGGTAGTTGGACGCCGCCAGCACGCCGCCGGTCTTTACGTCGATGACGACCACCGCGCCCGCGTTGGCCTGTTTGCTGTCCGCGTAGGTGTTTTTGATCCATTCTACATTCTTCGCCAGCGCCTGATCAACGGCCTTCTGGAACTCGCTGTCGATGGTGAGCTGGACCGTATGACCCGGCTCCGGCACGGTGGTGAGGGCCGTGTTCACAATGACGCCGTCCGAGTTGCGGGTGATGGTCTCCACGCCGTCCTTGCCCCGCAGCTCGTCCTCATAGGCAGATTCCAAGCCGGAAATGCCGATGATGTCGTTCATGTTGTAGCCTTTTTCCTTGAGCGGGTAGGTCACCTGACCGTTCTCGTCGGTCACCTTCCACTTTTCGGCGGTGATCTTGCCCACCCGGCCCAGCACATGCGGCAGGACGGTGCCCTGCTCGTAGCTGCGGGTGCTGGTCTCCACGATCTCCACACCCGGCAGGGAGAGGCTGTTTTCCTTGATGGTAGCCACGGTGGCCTCGCTGACGTTTTCCGCCATGATAAAGTTGTTCACGTTGGAAAACGCCTGAAGCTGCATCTCATAGTGGATGCCGCTCAGCACCCGCTGCCAGTAGAGGGAGAAATCGGCGAGGTCGTAGTCCTCCACCAGCTTTTCCATCACATCGTCGGCGGTGGCATACTGCTGCAAGCCGAGGTTGTCTTTCATGGCGGCAAGGGCCTTCTGCTCTGCGGCGTTGTCGCTGGCCGCAGTGAACTCATAGCGGCCCGCCGCATCCGGCTGGCCGATGAGGAGGCTGTCGTTCCAGCTCTCGCCGTTCTCGCCCAGCAGCCCCACGATCTTCTGGAGCATGGTGTCGAGGTCTTCGTCCCCCATCAGCAGCTTGTTGAGCACCACGTTATAGCCCGTGGTGCTGGAAGCGATCCGCTCGCCCTTGCTGTCCACGATGTCGCCGCGGGCGGCAGTGACGGTGAATTTATAATCGGTGGTGTTGGTGGCCTGCGCCGTGAAGCTGTCGCCATTGACCAGTTGTAAAAAGATCAGCCGGAACCCATACAGTCCGATGATCACGGCGGCGGCGGCAATGAGGAGCATCATCCGCCGCACAGCCGTTTTGCGTTCGTCTTGGTTCATCCGTTCTCCTTTTGGCGCAGCCGGTTCAGACTATGCCGTTGTCGATCTTGAATTCCGCATGGATGCGGCGCACACACCCGAACACCAGCGCACAGACCGGGATGGTGAGCACCGCCGTGGGCAGCACGAACCACAGATACCGCTCCACAGCCCCGCTGTAGCCGGGCATGTAGTAGAAGAACAGCCAGTCCAGCGAGAGCACCAGCAGACTTGCCCCCAGCGCCAGCAGGACAAAGTTCGCGGCGGAGGCTTTGAAGTAAAGCTGCACCACCGCCGAGAGCAGAAAGCAAAGCACCAGCAGCTCAAAGGCCAGCATCCCCACCGTGCGGCCGGCGGTATAATCCCACATCAGGCCGCAGACCGCGCCGAAGATGCCCCCGGCGAACTCGTCCTCTTCCACCGCGACGGCCAGCGCCAGCGGCAGCAGCCAGAGCGGCTTTGCGTCGCCCAGTTGGAACAGGCCCGGCGTGGTCTGCAAAACCGTGCACAGCAGCATCAGCAGCGTATAGCAGACCCATTTGATGATCTGGCTGCGGCTGCGCTTGCGGCGTGATTCCATGGCAGGGCCTCCTCAGAAATTGGTAATGATGAATGCGTGGCGCACCGTGCGCGGGTCGGTGCCCGGCGTGATGACCGCGATGGACGATTTGCCGCTGACTTCCGGCACGACCTCCTTGACCACGCCCACCAGCACATCCGCCGGGAAGACCCCGCCGAGGCCGGTGGTGATGACCTGATCGCTCTTCTGGGTCAGGGTGTTGCGGTTCAGGTTGGTCAGCACACACGCGCCGTCCGCCGCGTAGTCGGCGCTGCCGGTGATGATGCCGTTATCCCGCGTGCGGGAAACGACACCGGCGGCGTTGAAGTTCGGGTGCAGGATGGTCATCACCTTGCAGCTCGTGGCTTCCACTTCCACCACCATGCCCAGCAGGTAGCCCTCGTCGCTGACGACGGTATCGTTCACTTCGATGCCGTCCACCGAGCCCTGATCCAGCGTGAAGCCGTAGAAGGGATCCAGCGGATCGCGGCCGATGACGAAGGCCGAGGTGCAGCTCATCTCCGGGCGGCTGCTCTGGATGTTGGCCAGTGCCTTATATGCCTCGTTTTCGGCCTTGATGCGGTCGTAATCCACCATCTGCCTGCGCAGCTCGGCGTTTTCGTCGGTGAGCTGCTGGTTTTCGGCGATGATGTTGTCGATGTTGGTGTACTTCTCCCACAGGGAGGAGACGCCGCTGCTGACCATGGCCGCCGCCTTCTGGAACGGGGCCACGGCCACGCTCAGCAGTTCCTGCGGGGCGGCGGTCAGGCGGTCGTTCGCGCCCGCGTAGGCCATGATGCCCACCAGAAACACCGCGATGCCGATGAGGATCTTAAATTTCCATGTGTCGAAAAAATCTTTCAAGGGAAGTTCCTCCGGTTGCAAAAAAGCGCGGACAGCCAGAGCCATCCGCACTCTCCGTTACATATGAGCTCCGTCGGTGTCCAGAACGTCATGCAGGACATCCACATGATCCAGCACAGCACCTGCGCCCTTGGCCACGCAGTCCAGCGGGTCCTCGGCCACATGCACGTCGATGCCGGTCTCGCTCTGGATCAGCTGATCCAGACCGCGCAGCAAAGCGCCGCCACCGGTCAGGGTGATGCCGTGGTCGATGATGTCGGCGCTCAGCTCCGGCGGGGTGCGCTCCAGCGTTTCCTTGATGGCGCTGGTGATCTTGACGAGGCACTCCAGCAGAGCCTCGCGCACGTCCTCGGAGTGGACGACGATGTTCTTGGGCAGACCGTCCACAAGGTTGCGGCCCTTGATCTCCATGGTCATTTCGGGGTCCATGGGGTAGGCGGAGCCAATCTCGATCTTGATCTGCTCGGCGGTGCGCTCACCGATGAGCAGGTTGTACTTGCGCTTGATGAAGGCGATGATCGCCTGATCGAACATATCACCGGCCATCCGAACGCTGCGGGAGGCCACGATGCCGCCCAGCGAGATGACGGCGATCTCCGCCGTGCCGCCGCCGATGTCCACGATCATGCTGCCGGTGGGCTCGCTGATGGGCAGACCCGCACCGATGGCGGCCGCCATAGGCTCCTCGATGACGGAGACCTGACGGGCACCGGCCTTCAGGGTGGCCTCACGCACGGCGCGGCGCTCCACCTCGGTCACGCCCGACGGGATGCAGATGACCACGCGGGGGCGGGAGAACATGCTGTTGCCGCATGCCTTCTTCAGGAAATTCTCCAGCAGATTCGCGGTGATGTCGAAATCGGCGATGACGCCATCCTTCAGGGGGCGGACCGCCACGATGCTGCCGGGGGTGCGGCCGATGACGGCCTTTGCCTCGGTGCCTACGCACCGGACCTCGTCGGTCTTGGTATCCACAGCCACGACCGACGGCTCCCGCATGATGATGCCCTTGCCCTTCATGTAAACCAGAGTATTGGCGGTACCCAGATCAATGCCAACGTCCTTTGACAAAAAACTCATAATGAAGCTCTCCTTCGTATTTCCGGTCTATTCCAAAACGCATGGCGGCGCAAACCCATTCGCCGCCCATCGCAGAATAACACGACTATATTATAGCCGCAAGCAAAGGTTTTCTCAAGCGTTTTAACAAGTTTTCCCGGATTTTTTCATAATTCTCCGCGCCAAGCCGCTCAAAATTGTTGAAGCAGCCGGATGGTGCGGCTGACGGGCAGCCCCATGATGGTGTAATAGTCGCCCTCGATGGCGTCCAGCCAGAGCGCTGCGCGGCCTTGGATGGCGTAGGCACCGGCCTTGTCGTAAGGCTCCTCGGTGGCGGCGTAGCGGTCGATCTCCGCTTCCGGGATGGAGAAAAATTTCACGCGGCAGGTATCCACGAAGCTTTCGGTCCGCTCCCCATCCGAGATGCAGACGCCGGTGTGGACCTCATGGGCCGCGCCGGACAAGGCCCGGAGCATCCGCTTGGCATCGGCGGGGCTGTGGGGCTTGCCGAAGACCTCGCCGTTCACGTCCACCACCGTGTCGCAGCCGATGACCACTGCCCCGGGGTGCTGGGCCGAAACGGCCAAACATTTGCCCCGCGCCAGCTCTTCCACCAGCTGTGCCGGGGTGGGGGCCGTGACGGCGCTCTCGTCAAAATCGCTGACGCAGACCGTGAAATCGGAGGTGTATAAGCTCAGCAGCTCCCGCCGCCGGGGGCTGCCGGATGCTAGAATAAGATTCATCGTTACCTCCCCGTGGAGCCGAAGCCGCCCTCGCCCCTCTGGGTATCGCCCAGCTCTTCCACCTGTGCAAAGGCAGCGGTGTAGACCGGCGCAATGCAGAGCTGAGCCACCCGCTCGCCGGGCTGGATGGTATAGGCTTCCTGCCCCAGATTGACCATCGGCACCTTCAGTTCGCCGCGGTAGTCGCTGTCCACCACGCCGACGCCGTTGGCCATGCAGAGGCCGTGCTTGATGGAAAGGCCGCTGCGGGCATAGACCAGCGCGACGCAGTAGGCCCCCGGCAGCTCGATGGCAAGGCCGGTGGGCACCAGCACCCGCTGCATGGGCTGGACCGTCAGCGGCGCATCCAGCACCGCACACAGGTCGGCCGCAGCGGCACCCGCCGTCGCGTAAGCGGGCACCTTTGCCCGCGCATCCAGCACTTTATAGTTTACCGTGATCGCTTCCATGTTATACCTCAATTCGTTCCTTTGAAATAAAGCCCGCGGGTGAAGTCGCCCTCAAAGGGGGCGTGCTGGCGGATGGCGTCCAGAATCGCCGCCGCTTCCTCCCGCGTTTCCAGCGTGAAATAAGCCACGCCGTAGTCCACCGTCAGAGCACCGGGCTTGTCTCCCATATAAATAGGTACGGGATTGTAGATGGTCCGCACGCCCATGCCGCACCGCACCGGGAACTTTTTGGCCTTGCGGTCGGTCAACTCGCCGGTCTTGTCGCAGTGGGCGCAGTCGTGGATGTTCTGCAGCGGGCACGCGCGGGTGACCATCAGCGGCATATGGCCGTAGATGAGGACGCCCGTGGGCACCGGCTTGCCGTTTTTCGTCGGCGCAATGGTGGAAATATCGCTGTCCTTGACTTCCGGCAGGATCAAGATCGAGTCAAGGCCGTGGTCGGCATAGAACTGGGCCGACAGGTCGTTGGTCACATTCAGGCCGAAGCCGCCGGAGAGGGGCAGCCCCCTGCACAGCCGCAGGTGGGCGATGTTGCCGGCCTCGTACCCGGCAAACCCGGCGTCCTGCGTGGCCGCGATGCGGCGGGCCGTGTCCGCTTCCAGCGCGCCGAACATGACGCGAGGCAGCTCCAAGATGGTCTTGCTCCGCCACTCGCGGGGGACCCGGTCGGCCTGTGCGATGGGCAGGATCAGGTACTCGATGCCGGAAAGGGCCCGCTCCGGCACCTGATCCCAGTGCTCGAACCGAGCGCGGAGGGTGCGGTGGGGCGGCAGGGTGCGCAGGGGCAGCGGGGGCAGGGTGACGTCGTTCACCGGCCACGGGTGCAGGACCTCGCGCTTCTGCTGGAGGCCTTCCAGCGCGGTGCGGCGCAGCTCGTTGACGGCGCTGCCCGGCACAAACCACGGCCCGCCGTCCATTTCCACGTCGATCTTCTCCACCGCGAAGGGGGTGCCGCCCGTCTTGGACAGGCTGCGCTGCAAGCTCTCGGTGGGGTCGGTGCGGGCGGGCTGAGGCTCGGCGTCGCCGTAGGCAAAGGCGCGGTTGCCCTCGTCGTCGGTGACGGTCAGCTTCTCGCCGCCCTCCTCGATCTCCAGCTTCATCTGCACCGGCACGCGGGAGCGCTCGCGGCGGTAGAGCTCCCGCAGGGCGGGCAGGGTCTTCTTGGTCAGCTCCGCGTCGGCCTCGCTGCGGACGCCGAACATGGTGCCGTCGATCTTCCCATCCAGATAGCCGGAGGTGAAGCCCGACCGGCTGAAGGCATTTTTCAACAGGTCCCGGTCGTAGGCACGGCCCTCGCGGCCCGCCAGACAGGCGCTGACCGCAGCGGCCACGTACTCCGGCGTGCGGAGGCGGCCCTCGATCTTGGCTGAGGCCACCCCGATGGCTTGGAGCTTGTCCAGCTTGTCGATGACCGAGTTATCCTTGAGGGACAGGTGGTGCAGACGGCCCGGCTTGCCCTCCGGCAGGGCGTTGGCCTCAAAGGGCAGACGGCAGGGCCCCGCACAGGAGCCGCGGTTGCCGCTCCGCCCGCCGAGGAAGGCCGACATATAGCACTGGCCGCTGACGCACATGCACAGCGCACCGTGGACGAAGCACTCCGTCTCGATGCCGCAGTTCTTGGTGATGTGCTCCACTTCGGGCAGACTCAGCTCGCGGGCCAGCACCACGCGGGTGAAGCCCAGCTCCTTCAGCTCCAGCGCGCCCTGTAAGGTGTGGACGCTCATCTGGGTGGAGCCGTGGCGGGGCAGCCGGGGTGCGATCTGCCCGATGAGCTGGGCCACCGCAAGGTCTTGGCAGATGACGGCATCCGCGCCGCTTTCGGCCACGGCCCGCACGGCATCGGCCAGTTGGGCCAGCTCGCCGCCGTAGACGGTGGTGTTCAGCGCCACATGCACCTTGACCCCCCGCACATGGCAGAAGCGGACGGCCTCTTTCAGGCTGTCCGCCGTAAAATTTCCCGCGCCGGTGCGGGCGTTGAAGCCCGCAAAGCCCAGATACACGGCGTCCGCCCCGCTGAACACAGCGGCACGGAGCATCTCTTCACTGCCCACCGGGGCAAGGATCTCAATCTTCGGCATTCTGTTCTCCCTGTTTCTCCTGCTCGGCCTTTTCGCGGCTCTGCTCCTTGGCCTTCATCCGGGCCAACTGCTCCCGCAGAGCCGCATTTTCGCGCCGGAGCGTCTCGTTTTCCGCCTTGGCCTTGTCCTCGGCCAGTTTGGCGCGGGCTGCGTCCGCGATGTAATCTTGGATCTGGCCGCGCATGTTCTCGGCGCTGCCGGTGCTCTTTTTGTACTCGTCCAGATAATCCATGGCGCAGAACACCGCCGCTTTGGTCACCGAAAGGTTTTCGTTGCCGTCCAGCAGCTTTGCGATATCCTCATCCAGCTTCTTGGCCAGAGAGGTGATATACGTTTCCGAATCCGTCGTTGCGATCGCGTAGGGCGCGCCCGCAATGTTCACTCGTACTTTATTAACCATCGTATCCTCACTTTGCGCACTGCGCAGTTCCGGCACGGCGGGCGTGTTTCGAATTTCCCGGTTTTTCGGAGTCATTTTCGGGATTTTCGGGCACAAACCCGTCCGCGCCCGAAAACCGGAGCGCGGCTTTTTCGTTCTCAGCGGAATTTCTCGGCGAATTGCCACGCCGCCACCGTTCTCCCCCGGCTGCGGCACAGTCCGCTTTCTTCTTATTATAATATAAAAGCAGCGCAAGAAAAAGTGCTAAATCCGAATTTTCAGCAGATTTGTCAGAAAGATGGAGCCAAAAATAGCAGTAACGGCAAAAATTGGCTCTTTTCCTTGCATTCACGCCCGGAACTGATTATAATGATATCGTCATGTGGCAGGGCTGAGGGAAAGAGGAGAGGTTCCCTGCTACGTTAAAATTCAAAAACAGCACCTAAGTGAGTGTGCGGATAGGAGTTCCTTTATGACTACGAAAGAATTTGCAAAAATTCTTCAGGACAAGCTGACCAGCGAGTACGGCGTGGATCTGAGCGTTGCTTCCAACCAGCAGATCTATCGTTCCCTCGCTTTGATCTGCCGCCAGATGATGAGCGAGAACCACAAAAAGTTCCAGTCCAAGGCCATTGGCACCGGTGCCAAGCAGGTTTATTACCTGTGCATGGAGTTTCTGATGGGCCGCAGCCTGAAAGTGAGCCTGTTCAACCTCGGTCTGAACGATGCAGCCCAGCAGGCACTGTCCGCTGCGGGCATCAACATTGACAGCATCTATGAGGAAGAGCCGGATGCAGGTCTGGGCAACGGCGGCTTGGGCCGTCTGGCTGCCTGCTATCTGGACGGCATGGCCACCACCGGCATCTGCGGCACCGGCTACTCCATCCTGTACGAGTACGGCATCTTCAAGCAGA
>QWCE01001527.1_pt1 | contig 34186 bp, 35 predicted proteins | sample 1972531 | NCBI WGS metagenome assembly QWCE01 (sample SAMN09866716, study PRJNA288562) | Human gut metagenome isolate term4_stool, whole genome shotgun sequencing... | reverse complement strand
TTTACTACTTTCATTTTGAATTCTGTGCTATATTTTGCCATTAAAAAACTGACCTCCGTTAGTTAGTTTTTAGGTCTAACTTTTGGGGGTCAGTTCATATTCCACAGTCTTCTTATTTTAATTTTCAATCAAGTTAAATCTTAATAGCAAGATAAGCATTACAAGCATCAATAAGATTCCAATTATTGTAAAAGCATCTATTCTTTTTTTTAGGGCGAGTATTACTAGTGATATGGATAGGAGGAACATGAACAAATATATTTGTAAAAAAATATAATCTCCATCATTTTTTATGATAAAAAACATAGCAATAAAGCCTAATATTGTTGTTATTATTCCCAGATATTTGCTTGATTTTTTCCTATCTAGTATATATTCTAGAAAACTTATAACACCAATAGTAAGTATTGCTGGCCATATCATATTTTTTATTAATAATAATTCCATTTTTCCTCCATTTTACTAGATTTTATTTTTCTTTTAATAAATCAGATCTGATATATCCTGTTTGACCGTTGATGCTTACTCTTGTCCAATTGTCTGATTCTCCAAGTTTTATTATTTCATCTTCTGCATTTACTGTTGTTAGTATTTCTGAAGTTTCACTTGGAGCTACTCTTACATTTACCAAATCATCTACTGTATAGATTACTCCATCAGAAGATTCTTCATTTTCTTTTTTATCTTGGTCAGCTGTTTCTGTTTCTTCTTTTTTGTCAGTATCGCTATCTTTGTTTTCATCTAAGTCTTTTTCATTTTCTTGACTAGTTTCTGTTTCTTCTGGATGTCTAACTGAAACATATCTATCTTCTGTACATCCTGTTGTTGAAATTGCTAGTAATAATATTAAAAGAAACTTTACTTTATTCATCATAACCTCCAAACAAGTCATCTAATTCGTCTTCGCCGTACTCATAGCCAGTAATAACTATTCCCAAAATATTGGCATTAGCTTTTTCTAGTTGCTCCATTGATTTTTGAGTTGTCTTTGTAAAGCTTAACTCATCTTTTGCAAAAACAACACAGTAATCTGCATTTGCAGCAAACATATTTGCTTCAGCTATGTCAGTATTTTCCGATAAGTTCATAAATACATAGTCGTAAATATTGGATATGTCCTTTAAGAAATTTTTTATAATCTTAGGCTCTAGAAACTTATCTGCATAATCGATAACTTTTCCTACATTAAGATAAACTAAGTTATCAAATTCATCGTCAGTTTCTACTAGACTATCAATATCATATCCTCCAAGTATTACGTCTATAAAGCCTCTATCGTTTGGTTTTTTGATTAATAAATCAAAATCTGAATCTCTAAGATTTGCATCGATAATAAGTATATTGTTGCCATCTTCTGCAAGATGCTTTGCAATATTAACAATATTTTCTTCTTTTTGAGTATCTTTGCTTGATGCTGTAAAAGCTATACTTACATTAGATTTGCCAATTTTTTCTGTGATTTTATCTTCTAAATTATAAAAAGATTGGAGAAGAATTTCTCTATTCTCATCTGTTTTTTTTCTAAACATCTATCTCTCCTTTTTTATAGCTTGGAATTCTTCCTAGGATTTCATATTTGCTAGATTTTTCTTGACTCATTTTTTTGATTTCCTTAGAATCAATTACTTGAGTTCTCTGGCTTTGATCTTCTAGTATATTTTCTTTATTACCTAAATTTACTTGAGAGTCTTTTTTCCTTGACTTATCAGATACTTCTCTAAGTTCTTTTACTTGATTAGCTTTTGATGCTGATAAATTTTCCTTTTCAACTTTTCTATTGTAAGAATTTATCCTAATAATTTGAATTAGCCCCCACAAAACAAGCGCAATTGATCCTGCAATTATGGCATATCTCATGCTATTATCTAAAATACCAGCAGATCCATAAGAATATTCCATAACACTTGCTCCAGAGTTATAAATATTATTTAAAACCCTAACTGAATATTCGGCATATTGATCTGCCAAGTCTTCTGCTCTAAGCTTATTTGTATCGACAACAACTATATCGATTATTGAAGAATTTTCTGTTGGTTTGATTTCAAGTTTGGAATCAAATTTTCCAACATTCCAATCAATAGCCAAAGTTTCCAAAGTTTTTTGTTTGATCTTTGAGCTATTAATAGTTGCTGCATAAGTTTTTGCAGTATCTTTTGCATCGTCAACATTTTCGACGTTAGTAGTTATAACTTTTGCCTGAGCCTTGTATTCTTTGTAACCTCCAAAGTTTAGAGCAAAGTAGGTAATCATTCCAACAATAATACCTGCTATAATTGCAGATGGGATTGCTAGGAATAAAGATTTTCTATTTCTCATTTTCTCCTCCAAATTCTTTTGCCCCTTTTATCATTAATTTTCGGGCATTTTTTATATCACTTATTTTTCCTCTATGATTTCTTAAAAAGTATTCTATGTAAAGTCTATAGGCTCTTGGAAATAAAGCTTTAGAAAGTTTTCCCTTATCAAAGAAAAATTTGTCATTGTAGCCAGTAAACCAAGTAGAATTGTCATTATAGATTTTAGCTATTAATTTTGTACTAGTCCTAAGTCTTAGACCTTTTTTGAAACAATCTCTAATAAAAAGACTATCTTCTCCAGAACCATTGTCAGTTCCCGCTCCAAAATATGTTGAAATTGAAATGTTATTTCGCCTTATTGCTTCTTTTTTAAAGGCAAAATGCACTGACCCATATTTTAAAGACTTGTAAAATTTAAGATTTGAATCTTTTTTTACCTTAATAATCTCTTCGCCATTTTGGTAGATTATAGTTTTAAATATAACAAAATCTGCATCAGGATAAGCCTTAAATTCGCTTAAGATTTTATCTTTATAGCCTTCTTCAAAAACTTCATCATCATCGGCAAAAACTAGTATATCAGCTTTGCTATTAAGAATTGCTAAATTCCTGCTAAGGCCAAGACCTCTTGTATCAGTTGAAATCATCCTGATTTTTTGATCATTTATATTTATTTCTTCATAAGAATTATGATCTGTCTGATTAATAATAAGAGCATCAGTTTCTAAATTAAATCTCTTGTAACAATCTATGGACTTTTCATTCATAGTTGAAATTAGAACTTCAATTTTCATCAATATCCCTTGTCGATTCGGCCTTTTCCCAAGTTGCCTTACTTTTGCCAGTAATTTGATTAAATGCTCCATGAATTTGAGCTAGCATCATTAGGCAATAATACATAGGAAAATTAAAAATCTTGCTTTTACTTTCAGTTAGTTTTCCAATTGTTGCAAGGGTGAAAAACGCCACCTGCAAGAGGAAAAATATCCTATAAAATACTCCATCATTAAGCAAAAACAAATTGCTTATAATTAAAAGTATGTGGAAAAAGCTTTGCAAAAATCTCAATGTTTTGTGGTTAAAATGAAAGAAAGAAAAATATCCATATTCAAAAATATTAAGTCTTCTTAGATTTGTAAATAAATTAGTTAAAATCCTTCTTTGCATCCTAACTTTTCTCTTATACTCATCTTTGCTATTGGCTCCTGCATATTCAACTGCAACAGCTTTTGGATTGTATAAGGCTTTCTTGTGGTTTAATCCAGCATGAAGTGGCATTTCATAATCGTGGCTACTTACCAAATCATAATGCCTATAATCTTTCTTTTTTACTGCATAGATTGCGCCATTGCCCGCAGCAATAGTTGAAATTTGGGATTCTATCTTTCTTAATCTTAGTTCCATATTCCAATAAGAGTTTTCTGCCACAACAGATGATTTTCCATCATCTTTTGCATAAATTAGCGAACCGCAGACATATTCTATATCATCAGCAGTAAAAAAACTTACCAATTCATCTATGGCATCTTTCTTAAACATAGAATTGGCATCGGAAAATACCAAAACTTCACCTTTAGCAATTTCTACCGCCTCATCTTGGGCGTTGGTCTTGCCTAGGTGATTTTTTACAGTATTTACTTTTATATCGTATTCCGGATGATTTTTAATAAATTTCTCGCAAATTTCAACAGTTCTATCATTTGAAGCATCATTTGCAATAATTACCTCATAGGATGGATAGGTTGTTTCTATGATATTTTCAAGCTTTCTTTCAATAACTTTTTCTTCATTGTAAGCTGAAATAATAATTGAAACAAAGGGTTTATAGTTATAATCCTTTTCGTTTTCTCTTTTTATAAACTTATCCATGATAAATAAGGTTATAGGATAGCCAATCATGGCGTAAAATAAAGCAAATATGCTAATATAAAAAATTATTTTCATATATCCCTCAATTCTTAATAATTATATAATAAAAAAGGCTTTTTTCCAATTATTTTTATCTGTTATTTTTTTTAATTTTGTTATATAATAGTTAAATATAAAAAAAATGAGGTTTATATGCAAATAGAATTGGATATTTTACAAACATTGGGAATTGCTATTATAGCTTTTGCCCTAGGAAATTTAATAAAATATAAAATAGAATTTTTTCAGAAATTTTTTATCCCTGCTCCTGTAATTGGTGGAATTATAGTTAGTTTTATAGTTTTTATCCTAAAGGAAAGTGGATCATATGAAATAAAATTTGACGATATTTTGCAAGATTTTTTCATGAACATATTTTTTACTTGTATAGGACTTACTTGTTCCTTTAAACTTTTGAAAAAAAGCGGAATTTTGGGACTAAAACTTGCTCTTGCGATAATAATTCTTTTGCCACTACAAAATCTTATTGGGGTTATACTTTCATATTTCTTAAAGATTAATCCACTTTATGGCATAGCCATGGGTTCAACATCTATGACAGGTGGCATTGGTTCAGCCATAAGTTTTGGCAAAATTATGGAAAGTTTTGGAGCAAGTAATTCAACAGAAATTGGAGTAGCCGCCGCAACTTTTGGACTTTTGGCAGGATCTCTAGTTGGAGGACCTGTTGCCAAAAGATTAATTAGAAAAAATAATTTAAAAAGTTTTGCTTTTGAAAATGACACAAAAGAAAATGTGAAATCCTTGCTTATAAATCAAAAAACTTTGCTAAGAGCTGTTGTAATCATTGGTCTAAGCGCTTTTCTTGGAACTTTTGTAAATAAAGTTTTGGCATTGACTAGCCTAAAATTCCCATATTATGTTGGTTGTCAATTTGCTGGACTAATAGTTAGAAATATTTATGATTTAGGAAAAAAAGATATAGGTATCGAAAATATAGAAACACTTGGCAATATTTCTCTTGCCCTATTTTTATCACTTGCTTTGATAAGCCTAAATATAAGCGCAATTGTAGGCATTGCCCTACCAATGATTGTAATCATGCTTGCTCAAGCAGCTTTTATTGCAATCTATACAAGCCTTATAACCTTTAATCTAACTGGCAAAAACTACGATGCGGCGGTAATGGTTGCTGGTCATTGTGGTGTCGGCCTTGGTCAAACTCCAAATGCCATTGCAAATATGGATGCGATTATCGAAGAAGAAGGTCCTAGTGAAGTTGCTATGTTTGTATTTCCAATAGTTTTGGCAATAGCAGTTAATCTAACAAACCCTATTGTAATTACACTTTTTATTAATATTTTTAAATAAAAACTTATCCTCTTAGAAAATTTGCTAAGAGGATTTTTTATATTTAAAATAAATACAAATAAAAAATTCCATAAGCTTAACTTTAATAAGGATAAACTTATGGAATTAATTTTAAAGATTATTTTTCTTCTATAAATGTATTTTCTCTGCCATCTTCTTTAGCTCTGATGCTTGGGAAAATTAGTCCTAAGCCGATTAAAACTACTGGTGTTAGAACATTTAAAAGCATTTGTAATTTATTATCTGAATACATTCCTAATAAGCATGAAAGAAGTGTTATTGTAAAGCACCAAGCTCCCCAGAACATTCCAAAACTTCTTGATTTGGCAAATTTATATTCTCCATTATCATAGCTTTTTTTCTTTAATTTGAAGTAAGCAACAAATACCCAAAGATATCTTAGTGGCATTGTAACAGAGTTTAGTTTGTTTAGAGTTTGTAAAACTGCTGCAGCTCCTGTTGATAGCATTTGGAAAAGTATGATTGATCCTGATAGGATTACTACCATTTTTATACCATTAATATATGCTCCATATTTGTTTTTCTTTAGTAATTTGTGTGGAACATAAACGCTTGTTTTAGGATCATCTAATAATATTCTTAGTGGCGCATCTATACTTAAAACTAGAATTGATAATTGACCAATTAAGTTTGCTAGAGCGTAGATTATTAAGAAAAAGTTTCCAAGTCCATAGTATTGACCAAGTTTTTGGAATGCCCAATAAGCTCCATTGGCAACATAAGAATCAAAGCTTTCTTTGCTTGCATTAATAACTGCAGGATCAAACATTCTTCCCATAGCTATTGTTCCAAATAAGGCAGATATTACTACCATTATAGCTGCTGCAAGCATAGCTTTTGGGAATCCTTTTGATGGATCGCCTTTCATTTTGTTGATGTATGGAGATATTTTTTCAACTCCTCCAACAGCAAATACCAAAATTGAAAGCGAAGTGAAATATCCAATGTTGAAAGTCGGTAGTATTGCTTTGAAAGATAAGTCGATATTGTTATAATCTGCACTTGGATTAACAACTGGTGCAAAAAGTCCAAGAATAATATATAAAATTCCAAGTACAAACATTGAACTTCCTGCAATTTGTGTCAAAGTTTTTAGTGGATTAAGTCCACGACTAGCGATATAAGCAAAAACCAAAAGCAAAACCAAAGTTACTGATTGAACTACAACTGGTTTTAAGGCATCGTAAGTTTCAGCATTGTGGAAAACTAACCAACTTAATGCTTTCAACGCTCCTGAACCTTTGCCAGTAATATATGGAATATGTACTGCCCAATAAGTCCATCCTGCATAATAAGCAAGTTTTGTTGTTGAAGTTCTTTCAACCCAAGAAGAAACTCCTCCGCCTAGATCTTTAAAAGTTGATCCTAATTCACCAACCATAAGAGCGTATGGAATGAAGTAAAGAGCAAACATCAAAATCCATGAGAAAATAACTTGTGTACCATTAAAGTACATAAAGCCGTTGGCAACATTGCCAAAGCCCCAAAGAGTCGCAAAAGCCATAAAAGTTAAGCTTAGTACGCTTATCTTGACTCTTTCGTTTGAATCATTTTTATTCATAATTCCTCCTAATAATTTATAAATCTAAGATAACATTTTCCCAAGATAATGTCAACAAAATTTAATAAAAAAAGCTATGAGAAAACATAGCTTAATAATTATTGATTATAAAGTTTTTATAAGGACAATCCAAAATAAGCAAATACTATTAGAGAAAGAATTATTCTATAGATTCCAAAAGGAATGAAGTCGTGTTTGCTAATATACTCCATAAATTTCTTAATGACAATGTAGGCAACTACAAAGCTTAAAATCATTCCTATTGCAATTAGCAACCATTGAGATCCTGTAAATCCATGGACGTTTTTAATAACTTTTAGCAAGGTTGCTCCAAGCATTGTTGGAATTGCAAGGAAGAATGAAAATTCTGCTGCTGCTTCTCTTGATAGGCCCAAAATCATTGCGCCCATTATGGTAGCTGCAGATCTACTTGTTCCTGGAATCATTGCAAGAGCTTGGAAAAATCCGATCATTAAAACAGTTTTGTATGGGACATTTGCTATATTATCGTGGACAAAGGCATTTCTTTTGTTGTTTCTTTTTTCTACAAAAATAATAATTAAACCCCAAACAAGAAGCATTGTTGCTACAACCATAGGATTAAATAAATGCTCATCGATAAAATCGTCAAATAAAAATCCCAAAATACCTGCTGGCAAAACTCCAACTATAACTCTTTTCCAAAGTTCTATGGTTCTTTTATCCGGATGAGTAAGTCTAAAATAAATTTTAGATTGACCATTGAGATTTTTGTAATTTCTTGGAAAATACTTATAATTTTTTTCATAATCCCAAGGATTAAGTCTTCTAAAATACAAAGCCACAACAGAAAAAATTGCCCCCAATTGGATTATTACATTAAAGGCATTGGAAAATTCCTGAGGTTCTAATTTTACAAATTGATTTACCAAAATCAAATGGCCAGTAGAAGAAATCGGTAAAAATTCCGTTACGCCCTCAACTATAGATAAAATCAATACTTTTATAAATTCAATCATCAAATTCCTCCATAAATGAATGTTTAACTCCTTTTAATTGATAGCCAATGACCATATCGCAATTTACATTTTCTGCTGATCTTAATATTGATTTTTCAACATCTGGATTTGATTCTTTCATTTGGCTTATCATATTTTTTATCATTTTTCTTGTGTAGGCTTCTTGCGATTTTGTAACTGAACAAGCACAATTTAGGGCAGTTAGTCCTACATAATCACGCCATTTTATTATATCCTCTTCTCTTACATAATAAAAGGGACGAATTAGTTCCATGTCGCTAAAATTTTGCGCCTTTAGCTTTGGCTTCATGGTCTTGAAATTTCCTGCATAGAGGACATTTAGCATGGTGGTTTCTATGACATCATTCATGTGATGGCCAAGGGCGATTTTGTTTGCTCCCAATTCTTTGGCCTTGGCATAAAGAGATCCCCTTCTCATTCTTGCGCACATATAGCAAGGATAAGCGCCTTTTGTGATATGCTCTGAAATTTCAAAAATATCTGTCTGATAAATTTTACCATCTATATGTAAGTATTTGAGATTTTCTTCTAATTTGTCGCGATTTTCCTTGTTATAACCTGGATCCATGCATATATAGACCACATCAAAATTTACCTTGGAGTGCTTGTGAAGTTCTTCAATGACTTTGGCAAGCAAAAGTGAATCCTTGCCACCAGAAATTGCCACTGCAATTTTATCATTGTCATTTATTAATTTAAATTCCTTGATGGCTCTAATAAAAGGCGACCAAATTTCTTTTCTATATTTTTTTATAATAGATCTTTCTATTTCTTTTATTTCCATTAATTTTCCTTATAATTCAACTATTCCAGAAGGCTTGTATCTATCTGCAACATCTAGCAAAATATCTTTGTCGGTATCAAGACCTAGACTTCTTAGGTAATTATCAACGGTTAGTCTTGATAGTTCGGGAGTGTTGTTGGTTTCTGATAAGTGACCCAAAAAAACTTTTTCATTTTTCCCTTCAAGGGCATCAGCCAAGGCTTCTGCTGATTGGTCATTTGATAGATGACCCATATTTCCCATAACTCTAAGCTTTAGCGGATAAGGATATGGTCCTCTTTTTAGTGCTTCCAAATCGTGATTAGCCTCCATATAATATATGTCAGAGCCTTTGATTTCGTAAGCCATTTTATCATCGACTATGCCCGTGTCAGTTAGGATGGTGATTTTTTTGTTGCCTATGTAAATGATAAAACCCACAGGCTCATTGGCGTCATGGTGGATTTTTATCGGATAAATATCCATTGAACCAAAACTTAAAAATTTGTTAGATTCAAATAATCTAATATTTTCTTCTTTAAGTTTGCCACATTTATTAAATAAACCTTCCCAAGTTCCCTGGTTGGCAAAAATCGGCAAATTATGCTTGCGGCTCAAAGTTCCAAGACCCTTTGAATGGTCGGCATGCTCGTGAGTTACAAAAATCGCATCTAATTCTTTTGGCGATTTGCCGATTTCACCTAGTAAATATTCAATTTGTTTAGCTGAAAATCCTGCATCAATTAGAATTTTTGTTTTCTTATATTCCAAAAAAATACAATTTCCACTTGATCCAGACGATAATATAGCAAATTTATCCATTTTTCCTCAAATCAAATTTTCTCTAAAATCTTTTAAATTTTGCAAACAAAAGAGACTCTTACTAAGTAAGGAGCCTCTTATATTTCATTTATATTTTACTTTTAAAGATTATTTTATCAATTATTTTAGTTCTTTTACAGCTTTGGCAACTGCATCAGCAATTCCTTCTTCAAAAGCAGATGGTATTACATAATCTTCGTTTAGTTCATCATCTTCTACAAAGGCTGCTAGGGCTTTTGATGCTGCCATTTTCATTTGGTCAGTAATTTGTGGAGCACGTGATTCTAAAGCACCTTTGAAAATTCCAGGAAATGCGAGAACGTTATTGATTTGGTTTGGATAATCTGATCTTCCTGTTGCAACTACTCTTGCACCAGCTTTTTTAGCTAGGTCATAGTCTATTTCAGGAACTGGATTTGCCATTGCAAAAACTATAGCATCTTTGTTCATTTTTTTGATATCATCTTCATCTAATAGATTTGGAGCAGAAACGCCAACAAAAACATCAGCTCCTACTAGGGCTTCTTTTAATGAGCCTGTGAAGTTTTCTGGGTTAAACATTTCGGCGATTTTTGCTTTTACTGGATTTCCAGAGCTTAACATTGTATCGCTTATTGCGCCGTGTGAATCGCAAACTATGATATTTTTTACTCCCAAATCTCTTATTAATTTGGCACAAGAATATCCAGCTGCACCTGCTCCAGAAACAACAAGTTTGATATCTTCTGGTTTTTTATTGACTAATTTTAATGCGTTGATTAAAGCTGCAACTGTTACAATTGCTGTACCGTGTTGGTCATCGTGAAATACTGGAATATCAAGCATTTCTTTTAATTTATCTTCTATATAGACACATCTTGGTGAAGAAATATCTTCAAGATTGATTCCACCAAAAGTTGGTGCTATATTTTTAACTGTTTGAATTATTTCATCGGCATCTTGAGTATCAAGAACTATTGGAACTGCATTTACATTACCAAAGGCTTTAAATAGCACAGCTTTACCTTCCATAACTGGCATTGCTGCCTTTGCGCCAATATTACCAAGACCCAAAACTGCTGAACCATCAGAAATAACTGCAATTGTGTTGGCTTTTGATGTATATTCATAAGCTTTTTCTTCATCTTTTGCAATTTCTCTACAAGGTTGGGCAACCCCTGGTGTATAAGCATAGGTCAAATCTTCTGCATTTCTAACTTCTGCTTTAATTTCTGTGGCGATCTTTCCTTGCCATTGTTTGTGTTTTTCTAGTGCTTTTTCATAAACGTCCATAATAAACTCCTTTACTTTCCTAGAAATATTCTACTTGTTAGATTTCCAATAGTATTACAAGCTTATATTAACACTAAAGCTAAAAAATTACAATCTTTTTCACAAATAACTTAATTTCATTACAATAAATTATATTTTTATGTGAAAAAGCGTATAGATTTGATTTATAAGGAAAAAAGCTCTATAATTATAAATATTGACGGGGTGTAGCGCAGTTTGGTAGCGCACTTGTTTCGGGAACAAGAGGTCGAAGGTTCAAATCCTTTCACCCCGACCAATTTTATTTTTTAAAGATTTGTTAATAAAAACCGACAATTGTCTTAAAATTATAAAAAATCATCAAGTTTATTGCTTGATGATTTTTTACTTATTCATAATTATATTAGAATTTTTAGGCTTTAAATTGTGCCTTCGGCGGTTTGATTCGCTCAAACGCCGCTTGGCTTTTGTCCTCGTCGCTTCGCTCCTGCGGTTATTCCGTGCCTTTTGGGCACGGGTCCTCACTTAGCCAGGTAAATATGCCTTGATTTGGCATATTTACCCCGAAAATTAGTGCGTGAGCACGAAGGAGCTTCAGAGAAGCGGGTTTTCGTACGGGCTAGTTTTAATTTGTGCCTTCGGCGATTTGATTCGCTCAAACGCCGCTGGGCTTTGGTCCTCGTCGCTTCGCTCCTGCGGTTGTTTCGCGCTTGTTGGCGCGAGCGCTCCATTAGCCGCGCCGGCTTGTTTTAATACATACCAGGCATGCCTTGTGGCATTGGTGGTTCTTCTTTTGGTATGTCTGCTACTGCTGCTTCTGTTGTTAGTAGTAAAGCTGATACGCTTACTGCGTTTTGTAGGGCTGATCTTGTTACTTTTGTTGGTTCTACTATTCCTGCTTCAAACATATTTACGTATTTGTCGTTGTAGGCATCGTAGCCTTCGTCTTTGCCGGATTCTTTTACATTTTGTACTATTACTGATCCGTCCATTCCAGCATTTTCTACTATTTGTCTTAGTGGAGCTTCAAGAGCTTTTTCTATTATTGCTGCTCCTGTTTTTTCATCTCCAAGTAGTTTTTCTTTTACTTCTTTTACTTTTTCTATTGCGCCGATTAGTACTACTCCACCACCTGCAACTATTCCTTCTTCTACTGCAGCTCTTGTTGCTGATAGAGCATCTTCGATTCTGTATTTCTTTTCTTGCATTTCTGTTTCGGTTGCAGCTCCAACATTTATTACTGCTACTCCACCTGCAAGTTTTGCTACTCTTTCTTGTAGTTTTTCTTTTTCGTATTGACTATCTTCTTTTTCTATTTGTTGACGAATTAGGGAAACTCTTTCTTCTAGAGCTTTTTTATCTCCCTTACCTTCTACTATTGTTGTATTGTCTTTGTCAACTTTTACTTTTTTAGCAGAGCCAAGCATTTCTATTTCTGTTTCTTTTAGATCCATATTTAATTCTTCAGAAATTACTTTTGCTCCTGTAAGGATTGCTATATCTTCAAGCATTGCTTTTCTTCTATCGCCGTATCCTGGAGCTTTTACTGCAACTACATTGAAAGTTCCACGAAGTTTGTTTAGGATTAAGGTTGTCAAAGCTTCGCCATCAACATCTTCAGCAATTATCAATAGTGGACGGCTTGCTTGAACGATTTGTTCTAGTAATGGCAATAGGTCTTGGATATTAGAAATTTTCTTATCTGTTAATAAGATATATGGATCTTCTAATTCTGCTACCATTTTTTCGTTGTCTGTTGCCATATATGGGGATAAATATCCCTTGTCAAATTGCATTCCTTCAACAACATCTAGGTAAGTGTCAGTTGTTTTTGATTCTTCAACTGTGATTACTCCATCATTTCCAACTTTTTCCATAGCATCTGCTATAAATTTACCAATTTCTGGATCTGAAGATGAAATTGTTCCGACATTTTCGATTGAATGTTTGTCAACAATGTCGTGAGAATTTTCTTTGATGTAGTCAACTACTACTTCAGTTGCTTTTTTTAGACCTTTGTTTAGTACAATTGGATTTGCTCCAGCCGCTAAGTTTTTTAGGCCTTCTTTGATGATAGCTTGAGCTAGAACTGTAGCTGTTGTAGTACCATCTCCTGCTACATCATTTGTTTTGGTTGCCACTTCTTTTACAAGTTGAGCTCCCATATTTTCAAATCTATCTTCAAGTTCAATCTCTTGGGCGATTGTTACGCCATCATTTGTTATAGTTGGTGCTCCATAAGATTTGTCCAAAACTACATTACGTCCCTTTGGTCCAAGAGTTACCTTTACTGCATTTGCTAATTTATCAATTCCACGTTCTAAACCATCACGTGCGTCTTTTCCATAATAAATATCTTTAGCCATTTAAAATTCCTTTCCTTATCTTACAACTGCCAAAATATCGATATATTTTACAACCATATACTCAACATCATCAAGCTTTACGCTTGTTCCTGCATATTGAGAATAAATAACCTTATCTCCAACATTTAGAGAATCTTTTTTCTTATCGTCATTTAAAATATCTTCACTAATTGCAATAACTTCTGCATATTGTGGTTTTTCTTGAGCTGATTCTGGCAAAACTATACCAGATTGAGTTGTCTTTTCTGCTTCAGCTTTTTTTATAACTACTCTATCTCCAATAGGTTTTAATTGCATTTTAATCTCCTTAACTAATATTTAGCACTCTTAGGTGCCAATTGCTAATCACATTTATAGTGTACTATCGATAAAATTAAAGTCAAATATTTTTCTCAAAAAAGAAGTACAATAAATAAAAACAAAGGAGGATGTATGTATAAAAAACCAAGCGATGAGTATTTAAGAGAAAATTTAAGCGAATTATCCTATGAAGTAACACAAAATTCAAAAACCGAAAGGCCATTTTCATCAAGCTATGACGATTTTTATGAAGATGGAATTTATGTTGATATAGTTTCTGGCGAGCCACTTTTTTCTAGCCTTGATAAATTTAACGCAGGTTGTGGTTGGCCAAGTTTTGCAAAAGTAATCGAAGGTAGCGAACTAGAAGAAAATTTAGACCTAAGCCATGGCATGAGAAGAACCGAAGTAAAAAGTAAGCTTGCCAAAAGTCACTTAGGTCATGTTTTCCCAGATGGCCCAAAAGAATTTGGAGGCCTACGCTATTGCATAAATGGAGCTTCCATAAGATTTATCCCAAAGAAAGATTTGGAAAAAGAAGGATATGGAGAGTATTTATATTTGTTTAAATAAAAAAATGGTGGTTAGCAAAATTTCCTAACCACCTTTTTGAATGTTCATTTATTAATCTGCAGTCCATCTTAGCAGATGTTTTTTTATTCCTTCAAAAACTTGCATAACGATTACCAAAACTACAACCATGAACAAAAATCCTGCCCAAGTATAGTCGTATAGGCCAAATTCAGCGTATTTTTTTACAAAAAATCCCATTCCATATTTTGATCCATACATTTCTGCATAAACTAACATTACAAAAGTAGATCTTAAAGAATTAATAAATCCTGCAATTATTGAAGGGCTTGCTGCTGGAAGAATTACCTTTGTAAGCTTCTTAAATCCTTTAAGTTGCAATGTTTCTGCCTTGTCCAAATATCTTTTGTCAATTGTCATAATCCCTGTTATGGTTGCAAATAAGGTTGACCACATAGTTCCATATACTATCAAAAATAAAGATGCTGACCAAAATGTTGGTGCTAATAATAGGGCAAATGGAGATAGTAAGATAGATGGAATTACACTAAAGGTGTAAATAACTGGATGAAGGGCATCTCTTAATTTCTCATTCATTCCCATTATTGTTCCGACACCAATGGCTATTACTAGGGATAAAATAACTGAAGGTATCATTAGCTTAAAAGATGAAAGCATATTAAAGAACATCAGCTTTTTGTTATCTTCAAAGGCCTTTGCAATTTCATGAATTTCTGGGAAAAGATAGGAATTTGCTCTACCAGATGAGGTCATAAAAATGTATAAACTTATAATTGCTAAATAAATTAAAATAGTTGGCCAATATTTTTTAAAGAAATTTTTGATTTTGCTAGTCAATACAAATCCCCTTTTTTAAAAATATAGCAGCTGGAAGACCAGCTGCTTTTGTGTCATTAGTCATTTTCTGAATAGAATTGTTCTAGGCTTTCGTAGAAGTCTTTAGATTCAGCACCATATTTTTCTTTTGCTTCTTTTAAAGCTTCTTGATATAAGTCTGTATTAACGTGATCATCAATATTGATATCTTTAGCTTTTTCTTTTAAGAATCCTGTTTTATCAAGAATTCCCCAAGCTCTTTCAACTGATTTTCTAAGTGGATCAACGTGAACTTTGTAGTGATCATCAAGCATATAAGCTGCTACATAATCTTCTTTTGCGTTGATTTTTGCAGCGTGCATTTTTAATGCTTCTTCTTTATTGTGTTCATAGAAATCTTGAGCTCTTATTAAAGCTATAAGAATATTTTTAATTGTGTTTGGATTATTTTTTACAAAATCGCTTTGAGCAACCATTCTACAGCAAGAGTAATTTGGCATTACTTCACCATGCCAGGTTACTATGTCTATGTCATCCATGTTTTTAACTGTGTAGCATTGACCTGTTCCCATAAGAGCATAATCAACTTCTCCACGAGTTACTGCTGCTAGTGCGTCATTGTAATCAGTGTATGTTTCCCAAGAAACTTCGTTTAGTGGATCTTCTACTCCAGCATCCATAAGTGCTCCTGTAAAAGCAAAGTAGCTTGGGTTACAAGCAAATTTCTTACCAACTAAATCTTTGATTCCGTTCCATTTAGTTCCTTTTTTAGCTACAACTGGCATAGCACCTTGAACCATGTGTCCACCAAATATTGTTAAGTCAATACCAGCTGAAATTTGTTGAAGTGGATTTGATGTACCAGCATTTGATACAACATCAACTTTTCCTGTTGAAAGCATGGTCATTGCATCAGCATTTGCATCTGCAGGAACATTTTCAATTTCAAGTCCTTGATCTTTGAAATATCCTTTTTCTTCAGCTATTGTTACAAGAACGTTTCCGCTTGTACCACTGTTCCATCTAACCTTGCTTACTTCTGGTTTGCCAGCATCTTCTGTATTTTCTGCTGTTTCGTCAGCTTTTTCAGCGTCATCTGTATTTTCTTCAGTTTTTTCGCTATCTTCTGCATTTTCATCAGTTTTTTCAGTATCTGCTGTTTCTGTACTTTCTACTTGTTTGTCTGCATCTTTGCTAGCGTCTTTGTCAGTATTATTGCCACAAGCTGCAAATGAAATTGCCATAGCAAGTGTTAATAATGCTGTCATAAATTTTTTGGAACTTTCCACATTCTCCTCCTTGTTATATTTATGTTAGTTTCCTTTTCTGATTCATATTACTTTATCTTTGACTTAACATCAAGGTTAATTTGTTTTATTAACTCATTTCTTAATTTTAAAGCTTCAACATCGTCAAATTGATTGTCACGACTAAGCTGCCAATCATTTTTTGCCTTGTAATCAAAAATTATATGGCTTGGTGATTGACCTAGGACTAAGATTCTATTTCCTAATAAAATCGCTTCATCAACATCGTGAGTTACAAAAAATACGGTCTTTTTTTCTTCTTCCTTATCCCAAAGATCTTTGATCAAATCTTGAAGCCTTGCTCTTGTAACTGCATCAAGAGCGCCAAATGGTTCATCCATCAACAAAATCGGAGGATTTGTGCTTAGAGATTGGGCTATTGCACATCTTTGTTGCATACCACCAGATAATTCTTTGGGAAATTTATCATAAACTTCACTTTTTAGACCAACTGCATCTATCATGTCCAGAGCTTTTTCTTTTAATTTATTTTTATCTTCAGATGGAAAACACTGTTTTAGGGCAAGCATTATATTTTCCCCAGCGCTCATCCAAGGATATAATCCATAATCTTGAAATACAACTCCTCTTTTTAGGCTGGTTCCTTTGATTTCTTCGCCATCTATGGTGATTTTTCCCCCAGTTGGCATTTCAAGTCCTGCTAAAAGCCTTAGCAAGGTGCTTTTGCCACAACCAGATTGTCCTAAAATGCAGACAAATTCTCCAGAATTAATTTCTGTTGTAATATCACTAAGAATTAGCTTACCGCCTTGTTCGTAAGCAAAAGATAAATTTTTAATACTTATATCGCTCATTATCTCTCCAATCTTCTTTACTGCTATAAAATTTACTAATATATAATATAATACACTTTATCAAATATAAAAAAAGAAATCCCCAAAAAATTGAGAATTTCTCTTTATCTTTAAATAAATGGATTATAAAACCTTCCTTTGTTTACTACAAATAAGGCAATTCCTATTGCAACGATTACTAGAGTGAAAATTATTGTTAGCACATCTATTTTCTTAAAAGGTCTGTAGGATATCCATGTTCTTGTTTTTTCTTTGCCAAATCTTCTTAGTTCCATAGCTTGGCTTATGGTTTCTATCCTTGCTAGACTGTCAAATATCAAAGGCAAGATTATGTTTGATGATGCTTTTATTCTATCTATGAGATTTGCTTTTTTGCTCATTTCTATTCCTCTTGCTTGGCTAGCTAGTCTTATGTCGTTGTAGGAATTTTGTATGTCTGGAATATATCTTAGTGCCAATGCCACTGCGTAGCTTATCTTATAGGAAATGCCAATTTTATTTAATGAGCTTGCAAATTCGCTTGGATTTGTCGTAAAGATAAATATTAGGGCAAGAGGTATGGTTACAAAATATTTTATCAAAACATTTAGCTCATAAAAAACTTGCTCATAGGTTAGGCTATATCTACCAAAACCTTCTCTAATTACTGTTCTTGACCCATAAAGGCCTACCCCATATTCTGGCTCAAATATATAAATTGCTAAGATATTTAGGATTGAAAATACCAGCACAAATTTTAATACAAGAGATATGCTTTCGTAGGGGATTTTTGCAATGCTAAAGCAAATTATCGATAAAATAGTTAGCAAAAGCAAAAATCTTATATCGTATGACATCATAGAGATCACCGAAAGAAGCAAAAAAGAAATTAACTTTGTAGTTCCCGAAAGTCTATGAATTATGGTGTCTTTATCAATATATCCTAGTATTTTATCGTTCATAGTTTCCTCTTTCGTAGCTTATAAATTTCTCTATAAATTCCTGTGGATTATAGGAAATCTTTTTTGCCAACTTGTAAAGGCTTGTTTCTGTAAGAGAAGCTTTTTCTAAAAGCTCGGAATTTGCAAAAAGTTCCTTGGCAGATGTATCCGCCAAAAGCTTGCCATTGGCAATTACTAAAGTCCTATCAGTATATTCTTGAATCAGGTGCATATCGTGAGAAATCATTAATATTGTCAAATTTAATTTTTGATTTAAGTTTTTGATAAATTCCATAATTTCTGTGTAATGCTTATAATCCTGGCCTGCAGTTGGTTCATCAAGGATTAGAATTTGCGGATCCAAAATCAAAATTGATGCAATGGTTACTCTTCTTTTTTGTCCGTAAGAAAGTGCTGCAATTGGCCAATTTCTAAATGGGTAAAGCCCACAAATTTCCAGGATTTTTTTTGTTTTTTCCTTGATTTCTTCTTCTTTTACATTTCTAAGTTTTAAGCCAAAAGAAACTTCTTCTATAACACTTGTCTTAGAAATCATTGCATTTGGATTTTGCAAGCAAAAACCGATTTTTTCGGCGATTTCTTTTATGGATTGATTTTTAATGTCCTTGTTAGCCAGGATAATTTCTCCACTTGTTGGTCGAATAAAACCACAAAGTAATTTTGCTAGAGTTGATTTACCAGCTCCGTTTGGTCCAACAAGACTTACTATATCGCCCTTATTTATGGTAAAGGATAAATCTTCTAAGGTCTTTTTGTTTTTTCCATAAGAAAAGCAAAGATTTTTAATCTGTAAAATAGGATTTTTTTTACTTAAATCTTCCTGAACTTTTACTGAATCTGCCCAATTTTTTATTTTACTTAGGTCATTTTCCAAAATATTTGTATCTTCAAAATTTGACAAATTGTCATATTTGCCGATATCGACTTTGCTATAGTCCAAGGCTTTGATATAAAGGGGTTTTCTTACACCAATTTCGTCTAAGAGATTTGTTTTTAAAAGATCACTTGTTTTGCCATCAAAAATTAATTTGCCCTCGCCTATTATCAAAATCCTATCAGGCATCATATTAAGAGCTTCTTCAAGTCTATGCTCGATTACAATTATGCTACAACCATAATCCTTATTTAGTTTATCGAGAAGTTTCATTGTCGAAAGCCCACTTGCCGGGTCAAGATTTGCCAAAGGCTCATCAAGTAAAAGTATAGGCGTATGAGAAACTAAAACTCCAGCTAGGGAAACTCTTTGCTTTTGTCCACCGGATAATTCTCCTGGTTTCTGCCCTAGTAAATCTTTTATAGCCAAAACTTCCGCCCATGAATTTACTTCTTTAAGCATCTCATCTTTTTTAACGTTGTCATTTTCAAGAGAAAAAGCTATATCTTCAGCAACAGTCAAGCCTACAAATTGTCCATCTGTATCTTGCAAAACAGTTCCAACTTTAAGTGATAGGTCAAAAATCGAAGATTCTTTTATATCTTTATCACAAATTTTGACATCACCTTTTATATCCCCATCGTAAGTATTGGGAATCTGAGCATTTATAGCTTTTGCTATTGTTGATTTGCCCGAGCCACTAGGGCCAATTATTAGGATTTTTTCTCCTTCTTTTATGGTAAAATCAATGTCTATGAGAGTTGGATTTTTTTGTGACTTGTATTTAAATGTAAAATTAGTAAAATTTATTTCTCTATTATTGGTCAAATTTAATCTCTTTGTAAACTATTATCTGGTGTTTGTGTTTTTGTAAAGGCAATAATTAAAATTGTTCCCAAGATTGCAACAGCTAGTGAATTCATCAATGCTGCAACAATTCCTTGCAAAAATACTTTATTAGCTGGTTCTTGGTAAATTAATATATCCAAAGTTGGAGCTACAAGTGCCCAAGCGATAAGATTTGTAATTAATTGTCCAATATTAAACTTAATAATGTCAGCTTTGGTAAAAATTCCCTTGGCAACATTTAAGCTCTTGCCAACTAATCCATAACCAACTCCTGTAATTCCAGAAGAAATTACCCAGCTAATCCACAAACCATAAGTTAATAAATCCTTAATTCCATGTCCTATTAAACCAATTAATCCACCTACAACTGGTCCAAAAATTACTGACATTAAAGCCAAAAATGGATATGTTGTTTCAAGTGATGTATTTGGTATGCCAACTGGAATTGATAAGAAACGTCCTAAAATGAAAAATACTGCGGCACCAATGCCTATTGCTACGATTTTTGTAATTGTTGATTGATTTTTAAAATTCATAATAACTCCTAAATAATTTTTTCTACTTCAATTGTCCAATCTGAACCGGTTCCAATGTTATAAGTTTTTGAAAAATTGCTTTGATTTATGGCAATTCCAAGATTTATAAGGGAATTTATATAAGCTACAACTTCTCCTTCTTTCACATCAGAAAAACTATGGCCAAATTGTATGTGATTTTCGTATTTTTTCGTATCTTTGTAATAAATTCTAATTTTCAAACTATCTCCGGTGTGAATATTATTTTCACTTAGCAAATCAGCTGGAATATTTGTCCACAAAGATCCAAATCTTATATCGAGAATATCAACTGTGCCTTTGATTAAGCCATTATTAGCTCTTGCTTCATTGATATCAAAACTTACGATTTTTTCCTTGTCATAATCTTCCAAAGTCTCATAATAAGACGGATTTGATGCAATTTTTGCAGCATTATAAGTATAAACATCACGACCGTGGAAGGTGTGAGATTTCTCAGAAAAAGGCAACCTATTGTTGTTTTCGTCAATAAGCTTACAAGATTTTATCCCAATATATTTTTTGATATGAGATAAGGTTCCATTATCTGGACTTACTATATAATGATCTGTCATAGTTTTTACTGCAATTGACTTACGGTTTGAACCAACTCCAGGATCCACAACAGAAACAAAGACTGTTTCTTTTGGCCAATATTTTATTGTTTGAATAAGCCTATAACTAGCCTCAAAAATATTATATGGCATAATTTCATGGGTCAAATCATCAACTTTAATTTCAGAATCGACCATATTAGCCACTCCATGCATTGCAGATACAGCTCCATCTCCCAGACCAAAATCCGATTGAATAACTAATAACTTACTCATAAAACCTCCTTTATAATAATATATTATAATTGATTTTTATTAATTTTAAAATATTCGTTGAATTTTTATTTTTTTTATTAATTAGAATTTTGACAAAAAAAGAAAAGCTAGCGACTAGCTTTATCTTTTTACCCTTATATATCTCATTGGGTTATACATTGCCCAAGTTGAATTTGTCAATAAATCTACTCCAAAAATTATATTTACATCATTTTCTTTGATATTTGGATTAACTTCTACCTTTGATAAGAAAATTTCATCTTGGTCTATTTTTACTTTCAAAGGAGTTCTTAAGGTTAAATTTTCATTTTCAAGACCCAGCATGTCCATTGTTTTATCTTTTTCATCTTTTGCAATTAATTTATCAAATATTTCTTTTTTTACACAAGTAATGGGTCTTGATGTATCAAGGCTTGCAAGCATTCTTTCTCCTTCAAATTCAACATTTATAACTAGAGAATTTGGCTTATCTTTGGCCTTACTTTCCCTAAAATCGTCAATTTGAACTTGGAAATCTCCTATTCTAAGATCTCCCCTAAAGCAAAGTTGGCTTATTATATTCCAACCCAAAATCATATCAGCTGGAAATTTATTGCCCAAAGGATCTGCCATTAAATCAAAACTCTCATCGCTTGCTACAATTACTGGAGCTGACCCAATTTCAAGGTCTCCAAGTCTTAAATTTACCCTCGCTCTTCTCCATTTTCTTTTTTCGTCTATATATTTTTCATCGATATATTTGACATCAATAGTATCTGCGATTGACTGTTTTAGAAGGCTATTGCCTCTTGTATCAAACATAGTAGTTACTTCTTTGCCAGAAACTAAAGTTTCTAAAAAAATGTAATTTAGGTATTTTTTGTCAGATATTGGTATTTTGGTAAATTTCATTAATTCTCCTTTTATTTATTCTTTTTTTTCTTGCTAAAAAATCCTTCGGTAGAATAGTTTAGGATATTTTTCTTGTAAACTTTCTCTCCAAATTTATAGAATAAAAAGATGGCTACAAGAAGTATTGCTATGGCAATTATTCCTGAAAGTAAATTTGCATAACCATTTAAAAGTCTTAATGGCATAAAGAATGTCGATGCAAATGGAAGATATGAGAGGATTTTTGAAATAATCACATCTCCCTTATTCATCAAAGTCATTGCTAAGAAAAACATTATGACAATGCCCATTGTTAAAGGCATTCCCATCTTTCCAGCATCTTCAATTTTTGTTGCAAATGAGCCAAGCATTCCAGCGACAACTAAAAATAAGAAGATTCCAAGCAAAAACAATACTATTATCTCAGCAAAAATAGCAAGAGAATTTGCATTTATAGAAAAATCTAAAGGCAGACCATCTAGTAAACCATAGGCTTTTGCTATGTTAAATCCTATCGTTCCCATTACTATATAAATTGCTATTTGTACAAGAACCGCCCCAAAATTCCCAAGAATTTTACCTTCAAAATATTCACCAGGTCTTACTGATGAGAAAATAAATTCTATCATTTTTGTGCCTTTTTCTGTGGCTGTTTCTGTTAATATCACATTGATAAAGGTTAGAGTTATCATATACATTAATATTAGAAAAACAAAATAAATCGCCATTCCCAAGAATTTATTGTCCTGATTCTTATCTGCAATTTGATTAATTACAGGGCTTTTTGCCAAAGATTTAACTTGATCTTCTTTTAGATTTGCATTTTTCATATTAATGCCATTTTGAATTTGACCTAAAGTTGTTTGTAGGATGACTTTCTCGCTCATAGAAGCCTTGCCTTCAAAATAATCTGCCACAACAATTCCATCTTCTTCTCTTACCTTTGCATAAGAAGATACTTCCTTATCGTCCAATAATTTCTTTAGCTCTTCTTCGCTTGTAATTTTAAAGTCATAGTTAGGATTATCTTCAAAATATGCTTTAAGATTATCATCGGTAACTATTGCCATTTCCCCACTTGAAGAACCTGTAAAATATCCTATCAAAAGAGAAATTGCCATCATTATAATTGGAAATAAAACCATAAACCAAAAAGTTCCCGATTTTATTTGTCTAAGGAAAGTCTCTCTTGCAACAATTTTCATTCTATTCATCGCTTTCCACCACCTTTGCAAAAATTTCGTTTAAACTTGGCGCTTGTTGGTTAAATTGATAAACAAAGCCACATTTATCCGCAATTTCTTTAAATAAATCTTTGGAATCTTCTTCATCAAATAATTCTATTTGCCAAATATTTCCTATTTTTTTGTAGGCTTTGACCTTTCCCTCAATTATTGAAGATATATCCTTATCTGTCTCAATGATTACTTTTTCCCTGGCAAAAGAATTTCTAACCTCGTTTGGACTTCCATTTAAAACTACCTTGCCATTTTTAAGCATGACAAGTTTGTTGCACAAGCTTTCGATATTTTCCATATTATGAGATGAAAATAAGATAGTCATTCCCATAGCGTTTAATTCTTTAATTATATCTTCTAAAAGTCTGATATTGTAAGGGTCAAGTCCAGATAATGGTTCATCAAGGATTACAAATTCAGGCTTATAGATAATTGCTGCTAGAAGTTGAGTTTTTTGTTGGTTACCTTTTGATAGAGATTTGATTTTATCAGTAAGTTTTCCCTTAATTTCAAATCTATCAAACCATCTTTGAAGCTCGTCTTTGTCCAAATTTTTCATTTGGTTAAGTCTTGCAAAATATCTTATTTCTTCTTCTATGGTCTTTTTTGGTGAAAGTGATCTTTCTTCTGGCAAAAATCCGATTTTTTCTAGGGGAATTTTTGCTATTGGCTCATTATCGTATAAAATTTCGCCTTTATAATCGTCAAAAAAGTTCATCATACACCTAAAAAGAGTAGATTTCCCCGCTCCATTTTGACCTATAAGACCAAAAACATCTCCTTTTTCAACTTCAAAGGATACATCATCCAAAGCCTTGACTTCGCCAAAAGATTTGGATACGTTTTTTATCTCAATCATAGCTTTACTCCTTTATATTTCATAGTTAATAATTAATACTTTCGCTTTCAATTTTACCATAATTTGTCAGCATACAACATTGCTAAAAGTAAAATAAATCTTCAAATTTTTCATCTAAGGCTATGCACAAAATCAAAGCTAGCTTGGCAGTTGGGTTAAACTGACCAGTTTCTATTGAACTAATAGTGTTTCTAGAAACACCAACTTCATCGGCTAGCTTTTGTTGGGAATAGTCCTTTGCCTTTCTTACTTCTTTTAGTCTATTTTTTAGTACTAATTCTTCATTCATAACTAGACCTTTTATTAGTTAAAACTCATAAAATGTGCGATAAGACTAAGTATTGCTCCTAGGGCAAAGATTATTCCCAAAACTAGATCTTTATTTTCTTTGATATATTTGTATCTGACTAGAATCATAGTTCCCATTATAGCAAAGTATATGGCTTGGCCAGCAAAATTATATTTATTGAAAAAGAATTGATCTCCAGCCACTATAATAGCAGTTACTAGTAGACCTACTTGACTTGACATCTTACCTGCTTTTGTCAGTGCATCTAGCAGATATTCATCATTTTTCTTATAATCTTTCCTGCTTTTTGCCAGTATCTCTTCTCTATCCATATTTTTCTCCTTTTTGACAAGTATACTTGGTAATTTAATTATACATATGCCAAGTGTACTTGTCAATAATTAATTTTTAATATAAGAAAAGACTGCCTAAGTGAACTGAACTGACCCTCAAAAGTTAGACCAAAAAACTAACTAAAGGAGATCAGTTTTTTTCTAAATTTTTATTTTTGTAACAAATGTTACTGATTATCATTATCTTATGCCGTATAATTATAATAAGGAGTGATAGTATGAAAATAGATATAAACAAGGTCATCTATGACCTAATAAAAGATAATGACAAATTAAAAAAAGACCTCATTGGACTTGGTTTTACTGGCCTTGATAATCCTCTCATGGTAAAAAGTTTAGGAAAGAAAATGTCTCTTAAGCGTGGGGCAAAGATGATGGGGATAAAAGATTATGAAAAAAACCTAGGGGATCTTGGATATGACTTGTATGACTCATCAGAAAATCCTGAAGTTTTGGAGAGGAAAAAATTAATTAAATCCTACCTTCATAGATTGTCATCCGGTGAAGATTTGGAATATGTGAGGGCTGATTTTAAGAAAAGTTTTGAGGGCGTTTCTTCTTCAGAAATCATGGATGCCGAAGAAGAACTCTTGGAATCTGGTATGGATAAGGATCAGGTAAGAAAACTCTGTGATGTTCATTCTGCCTTATTCCATGGTGAGACAGAAAGTGAGAAAAATCCTTCTACCTACGAGGAAGGTTCATTTTTGGATTATTTTGCCAAGGAAAATGATAAAATCAAAGAAATACTTGAAAATGTAAAAAAGTCCCTAGAAAATGACCAGGACCTAGGAGAAGATATCTACAAGGTCTTTAACCATTACAAGAAAAAAGGCGACTTAATTTATCCAATCCTAAAGGCCAAATATAATAAACCAGGCCCATCAGATGTCATGTGGGCAGTGGATATTGATATAGCAAAGAATTTCAAAAAAGCTATGAAACTTAATAAAAAAGACTTGGCCCTAGAAACCATAAAAAGAGCTGTGGAGATGACCTATAAGGAAGAAAATATACTCTATCCTTTGGCCTTTGAAACAATTAGCAATGAAGATTTTGACCTTCTTTACAAAGATCTTGGTGACTATGACCACGACCTTGTTTCCTACAAAAAAGCGGAAAATAAAAAAATAAATGAGTACACAGATGGATATATAGATTTTGCCAAGGGCAAGATGAGAGTTGACCAATTAGAGGCCATGCTTGATACTTTAGAAATAGAAATAACCTATGTTGACGAAAATGACATAAGTTCTTATTACAACGACCACAAGGGCAAAAAAGTCTTTAAAAGACCAGAATCATCCTTAGGTAGGGAAGTTTATTATTGCCATCCACCTCAGGTTGAGCCGATTGTAAGGGGCCTAATCAAAGAATTCAAGGCAGGAAGTAAAGATTCTCTAAAACTTGTGAGAAATATAAAAGGTAGGGACTTTGCCATTTCCTACTATGCAGTAAGGGATAAGGATGGGGTCTACAAGGGAGTTGTCGAAACAGTCCAAGACCTAAGTTTCTATAAAGAATATCTTAATAAATAAAAACCAGACCGACTAGGTGAACTGACCTCCCCAAAAAAAAGTTGGACTAAAAAGCCAACTAAAGGAGGTCAGTTTTTAAATGGCAAAATATAGCACAGAATTCAAAATGAAAGTAGTAAAAGAATATTCCACTCAGATCAAGGCTGGGTATATCAAACAAATCAATATACATCAAGGCTAGAAACAAAGGCAGTCACCCAATCTATATCCACAAAAAGGTAACTGACTTAGACAAAACTTGCCAATGGAAAACTTCTTTGGAATACTAAAACAAGAAATATATTACGGAAGAAAATTCTACTCATATGAACACTTAGAACAAACAATTGAAGAATTCATAAAATATTACAACGAAGAAAGAGTAAAAGAAAAATTAGGATACTTATCACCAATAGAATACAGAAGGAAGAATGCAGCATAAAAATTTCCTACCCCTAGGGCTAGGAAAGGAAAAAGAAATACCAGAGCTAGTTTAGTTCTAACTCTGGTATTAGGTCCAACTTTGTGGGGTCAGCTTATATTTTTACTAATCTTCTTTCATTAATTTTGAAATTTCGTCAATTCCCACAGATTTTAGCAAGTCATCAATTTCTTTTGAATTGGCATTTATTTTTGCAATTAGATCTTTGGCATCATCTTCTGTTAGCTTGTCTAAGTTTACATCTTTTAGCCCTGGAATTTCATTTGGCAAATCAATTAATAAATCATTGCCATCACCAAAAGAAAAACTTACTGGTCTGCCATTTTTGCTTGTATCAATTTTATTATCTCTTTTATCTTCTAATCCCATATTTTTCTCCTATTTTTTTAATATTCTCTTTAAATATTTGCCTGTATATGAATTTTTGTTTTTGTATACTTCTTCAGGAGTGCCACAAGCTACTAAATTGCCCCCACCATCTCCTCCTTCAGGTCCAAGGTCAATTATATAATCCGAAACTTTTATCACATCAAGATTATGTTCAATTACAACTACTGTGTTATTTTGATCGACCAAACGATTTAGGACATCGATTAGTTTGTGGACATCTGCCATGTGAAGACCTGTGGTTGGCTCATCTAATATATAAAGTGTTTGACCTGTGCCGACTTTTGAAAGTTCTGTTGCAAGTTTTACCCTTTGAGCTTCTCCTCCAGATAATTCGGTTGACGGTTGGCCAATTTTTATATATCCAAGTCCAACATCGTATAGACTTTGCAATTTTCTAACTATTGGCGGATGATTTTCAAAAAATTCTAAGCCTTCTTCGACAGTCATATCCAAAACTTCAGAAATATCCTTGCCCTTATATTTTACCTCAAGAGTTTCTCTGTTGTAACGCTTACCATGGCAAACTTCGCATGGTACATATACATCTGGCAAAAACATCATGTCTACTTTGATTGTACCATCACCAGAGCAAGCTTCACAACGGCCACCCTTGACATTAAAAGAAAATCTTCCTTTGGCATAGCCACGCATTTTCGCTTCATTGGTCATGGCAAAAACATCTCTAATATGGTCAAAAACTTTGGTGTAAGTTGCAGGATTTGACCTTGGAGTTCTGCCTATTGGAGATTGGTCAATAGCTATTATTTTGTCGATTTTTTCAAGGCCTAGGATATCATCGTGTTTGCCCGGTCTTATTTTTGTTTTGTTTAATTTTTTGGTTACGGTTTTATATAAAATTTCATTAATAAGTGAGGATTTGCCAGATCCAGAAACTCCAGTTACAGATGTTAGGACGCCAAGAGGAATTTTTACATCGATTCCTTTTAGATTATTTTCTCTAGCTCCCTTGATCTCTATAAAATCATTACTTGTTCGTCTTTTTTGAGGTAAGGCAATTTTTTTCCTGCCAGATAAATAATCTCCAGTTATGGAATTTTTGCAATTTATTAAATCATCAACACTTCCCTTTGCCACAATTTCACCGCCGTGGATACCTGCCAAAGGTCCAATATCTACCAAATAATCGGCAGCTCTAATGGTATCTTCGTCATGCTCTACTATTATTAGGGTATTTCCAATGTCGGTTAGATTTCTCAAAGATTTGATCAATTTGTCATTATCTCTTTGGTGAAGGCCAATTGACGGTTCATCAAGGACATAGCAAACTCCTACAAGACCTGAGCCTATTTGTGTAGCTAGCCTTATTCTTTGGCTTTCTCCACCTGATAAGGTTGAGGCCTTACGATTTAATGACAGATAGGAAAGTCCAACATCATTTAAAAATTTAAGCCTTGCCTTGATTTCATTTACAATAAGCTCTGCAATTTGAGCTTTCATTGGCGAAAGTTTTAGATTTTCAAAAAATTCTAAGGATTTTTCTACCGATAAGCTTGTAAGTTCGGAAATATTGGTATCGGCAATTTTTATAGCCAAAACTTCTGGTTTTAGCCTATCGCCATGGCAAGTTTGACATTCTTCCTCGCTCATATATAATCTAAATTTTTTCCTTACATCTTCTGAATTGCTTCTTTGGTATCTGTCGTGGAGATTTTTTAAAACTCCTTCAAATTTGGCAGTGTATCTTTTTCTGCCGGAAAAATGACTGTCAAAGACAAAGGTAATTTCTTTTTTTGTCCCATAAAGAATCTCATCGATCATCTTTTTCGGTGCATTTTTGATAGGTTCATCAAGTGAAAAATCGTAAGTTTTTGCTATGGCATTTATGACTTCATTGTAGTATGTTCCTTTGCCTGCAGAAGCGTAAGGTTCTATTGCTCCTTGATTGATGGATAAATTTTTATCTGGGATTATCAAATCTTTGTCGATTTGTAGATGAAAACCAAGTCCATTACAATCTGGACACATACCCAAAGGAGCGTTAAAAGAAAACATATTTGGGCTTATTTCTGGCAAAGACATATGGCCATCAGGACAAGCAAGTTTGCTGCTCATTAGGATTTCTCCACCGTCTATTATATCGATTATTACAAGTCCATCGGAAAGATTTAGGGCAGTTTCTATGGAATCTGAAAGTCTAGTGTTGATATTTTCTTTTACTACGATTCTATCGACAATTATTGAAATGTCGTGCTTTTTTGTTTTGGAAAGCTCTATTTCATCTTCCAAATTATGAATTTCTCCATCTACAAGAACTCTTACAAAGCCTTGTTTTTGAATATTTGCCAAAGCTTTTTTGTGTGTTCCTTTTTTTTCACGAATTACTGGAGAAAGTATTTGTATTCTTGTTTTTTCTGGTAATTCCAAAACTCTATCGACCATTTGGTCTATGGATTGGACTTCGATTTTTTTGCCACAAACTGGACAATAAGCATCTCCAATTCTTGCAAAAAGAAGCCTATAATAATCGTAAATTTCTGTAACTGTCGCCACAGTTGACCTTGGGTTTCTGTTGGTTGTTTTTTGATCGATTGATATGGAAGGTGAAAGTCCTTCTATAGAATCACAATCTGCCTTGTCAAGATTTCCTAAAAATTGTCTGGCATAGGATGATAGACTTTCTACATAGCGCCTTTGTCCTTCTGCATAAATTGTATCAAAGGCTAAAGTGGACTTCCCACTTCCGGAAAGTCCTGTAAAAACAATCATTTTATCCCTCGGCAATCTTAGGTCGATATTTTTTAGGTTGTTGGTTCTTGCACCTTTTATAACTATATCATGTTCTGTCAATTTATACTCCTGGGAAATTTTCCTTCATTTTCTTTATCTGATCGCGAATATTGGCAGCTCTTTCAAAGTCCAATTCCTCAGCCGCCTTATACATTTGCGCTTCAAGATTTATAATAATTGTATCTATATCATCAGCTGTAAATTCTTCAATGTCGTTATCTTCCAATTTCTTTGTAACTTGAATCATCTGGCCGATATTTTTTCTAATTGTAGTTGGGATAATATTGTGTTTCTTGTTAAATTCCGTCTGAATTTCACGTCTGCGTTTCGTTTCATCCATTGCAACTTTCATAGAGCCTGTAATGCTATCTCCATAAAGAATTACATGTCCCTCAGAATTTCTTGCAGCTCTTCCTATGGTTTGGATTAGAGATCTTTCACTTCGCAAAAATCCTTCCTTATCTGCATCAAGAATTGCAATAAAACTTACTTCTGGTATATCAAGACCCTCACGCAAGAGGTTGATTCCAACTAATACATCAAATTCTCCAAGTCTAAGCTCTCTTATAATTTCACTTCTTTCGATAGTTTTTATATCAGAGTGTAAATATTTTACCTTGATGCCATTTTGGGTAAGATAAGTTGTCAAATCTTCTGCCATTTTCTTAGTAAGTGTTGTTACAAGAGTCCTATCGCCTTTTTCTGTCGTCTTATAAATTTCATTCATCAGATCGTCAATTTGATTTTCTGTTGGACGAACTTCAACTTTTGGATCCAAAAGTCCAGTTGGTCGTATGATTTGATCGACCATTTGACCCTTGGTTTTTTCCATTTCGTAAGGTCCTGGTGTTGCTGAAACATAAATTGCCTGATTGACCAAACTTTCAAATTCGGCAAATTTTAATGGTCTATTATCAAGAGCTGATGGAAGTCTAAAACCATAATCAACCAAATTTTGCTTACGGCTCCTATCTCCCTCATACATACCGCCAACTTGTGGAATTGAAACGTGGCTTTCATCGACCATTAGCAAAAAATCTTTTGGAAAATAATCTATTAGTGTGTAAGGTCTTGATCCTGGCGCTCTTTGACTAAGGTGCCTTGAATAATTCTCAATTCCAGAGCAAAATCCAATTTCCTTTAGCATTTCTATATCATAGCGAGTTCTTTGCTCAAGTCTTTGAGCTTCGAGAAGTTTATTTTCCCTATTTAATTCATCTAAGCGCTCAGCAAGCTCTTCTTCTATGGTTATAATAGCTTTTTCGGTTTTTTCGCTAGTTGTGGCATAGTGACTTGCCGGATAAATATAAGCATGGCTTAGTTTTGCCGTAACTTTGCCAGTTAATGAGTCAAATTCGGAAATTTCTTCAATTTCATCTCCAAAAAATTCAATTCTTATGGCTTTTTGGTCAAAGCCTGCTGGGAAAATATCCAAAATATCCCCACGTCTTCTAAAAGTTCCTCGATCAAAATCAATATCATTTCTCACATATTGAACATCGATTAGCTTTCTCATAACTTCTTCTGGAGCAATTTCTTGGTTAGGGCGAAGGCTTACCACAAGTTTTTTGTAATCGATCGGATCTCCCAAACCATAGATACAAGAAACACTTGCCACAATTATTACATCTTTTCTTTCAAAAAGCGCCATAGTTGCAGAATGTCGCATCTTATCAATCTCATCGTTGATTGAAGAATCCTTGGCAATATAAGTATCAGTTGCGGCAACATAAGCTTCAGGCTGGTAGTAATCGTAATAGGAAACAAAATATTCCACAGCATTATCTGGGAAAAATTCCTTAAATTCTGTAAATAATTGGTAGGCCAAAGTCTTGTTATGGGCCAAAATAAGGGTCGGTCTTTGGACTTTTTCTATAACATTTGCCATAGTAAAAGTCTTACCAGAACCTGTAACTCCTCGCAAAATTTGGTGTTTTTTGCCGGAAATTAGCCCTTGGGATAATTTTTCAATAGCCTCTGGCTGATCGCCTTTAGGCTTATAGCTAGAATTAATTTTAAATTTCTGCAAAAATTTTCCTTTCTTAATTTTTAAAATATATAAAAAACTCAGGATAAAAATCCTGACTAATAATTTTCAAAGTTCAAGTAAAATATACTATTTTACTAGGTTTTTTCAATTATCATAAATTATTAGAAAAAGATTTTTTGGGTATATATCTATCAGAGGAATCGGAAAATTTAAGAAAGGATTAGAAAGGTAGAAAATATGAAAAAATTAATCAACAATCCGCAAAATATCGTAGATGAAATGCTAGATGGACTTGTAAAGGCAAATCCTAAGGAAATTGTAAGACTTGAAAACACCAACGTAATCGCAAGAATAGATGCGCCAGTAGCTGGCAAAGTTGGTCTTATCTCTGGTGGTGGCTCAGGTCATGAACCAGCACACGCAGGTTATGTTGGCAAAGGAATGCTAGATTGTGCTGTAGCTGGCGATATCTTTACATCTCCAACTCCAGACCAAGTTTTAGAAGCTATCAAAAAAGCAAATTCAGGCAAGGGCGTATTTATGGTAATCAAAAACTACCAAGGCGACGTTATGAACTTTGAAATGGCTGGAGAAATGGCTCAAATGGAAGGCATTGACGTTGATTATGTCATTGTTAACGACGATATAGTTGTTGAGAAAAAAGAAGACAGACGTGGCGTTTGTGGTACACTATTTGTTCACAAAACTCTTGGCGCAATGGCAGAAAATGGTGCAAGCCTAGCTGAAATCAAAGAAATGGCAGAAAAAATCGTAAAAGATATCAAATCTATCGGCATGGCAACAAAACCTTGCATAAATCCAGCAGATGGCAAAGAAAGCTTTACTTTAGCAGATAACGAAATAGAAATGGGAATCGGTATCCACGGCGAAGAAGGCATCCAAAAAGAAGAAATGAAAACTGCTGATGAAATCGTTAAGGAAATGGTTGACAGACTCCTAGTAGAAATAGAAGATAAGGATAGCGAATATGCAGTATTTGTAAACGGCATGGGCGCAACACCAGAAATGGAACTTTATATAATAAACAATTCCCTAGCAGATTATCTAAAAGAAAAAGGCATCAAAGTTGCTAGAACTTATATAGGAAACTTCATGACCAGTATGGATATGGCAGGATTTTCAATCACCCTTTATAAAGTTGACGAAGAAAGACTAAAATTATTAGATCAAGAAGTTCACGTAGTGAGGAAATAATGGAAATAAAAAAAGTACAAGAAATTTTAAACAAAGTTTCAGATGAGATTATAGCAAACAAAGATTATCTAACAGACCTTGATAGATCAATAGGCGATGCTGACCACGGAGTAAATATGGCAAAGGGTTTTGGCTTTGCCAAAGAAGCTATTGAGGGTGAATTTTCCGATTACAAATCTTTGTTTATGAAAATTTCCATGACCTTAATTTCCAAAGTTGGTGGAGCAAGTGGCCCACTTTACGGAACATTTTTCATGAAATTTGCTCAAGAATTAAATAATATAGAAGATTTCAACCGCGAAGTTTTAAACAAAGCTTTCCAAAGTGGAGTTGAGGGTGTCAAACAAAGGGGCAAGGCAAATCTTTTGGATAAAACCATGGTCGATGTCCTAGAACCAGTTGCCGATGCACTTAACGAAGGCAAATCTTATAAAGAAATTATCGATCTTGCCAAAGAAAAAATGGAAAAAACCAGCGAATACAAGGCAAATAAGGGACGTGCTTCCTATGTTGGAGAAAGATCCATTGGTCATATAGACCCAGGTGCAGCAAGCTCTTATTTGATGATAAAAACTGCTTTTGGAGAATTAAATGATTAATATTCTAATAACAAGTCATAGTAATAAGCTTGCCCAAGGCCTTACAGAACTAATTTCGCAAATGGCAGCAAATGTGAGAATAGAATATTCTGGTGGCACAGAAGATGGAGAACTTGGCTCAAACTTTGAAGAAATAAACCAAAAAATGACAGAACTTGCCGAAGATGGTCTAGTAGTATTCTTTGACCTTGGTTCATCAATGATGAATTGCCAAATGGCTTATGATATGCTTGATGAAAATCTCAAGGAAAAAGTCATAATAGCAGGCTCTCCTCTTGTAGAATCTGCCTTTGAAATAGCAATTGACATAAGTGAAGATACAAAATTAGAAGAAATAAAAGAAAAAATAGCTTCCTATCATATGGATAAGCTAGCATAAAAGCAAAAATAATCGACTGGGGAAATGAACTGACCCCCAAAAGTTAGACCTAAAAACTAACTAACGGAGGTCAGTTTTTTAATGGCAAAATATAGCACAGAATTCAAAATGAAAGTAGT
>QWCE01003272.1_pt1 | contig 34265 bp, 25 predicted proteins | sample 1972531 | NCBI WGS metagenome assembly QWCE01 (sample SAMN09866716, study PRJNA288562) | Human gut metagenome isolate term4_stool, whole genome shotgun sequencing... | reverse complement strand
CGGCGTGGAGGTGCACGCCGTGCACGCTCCGGAACTGGCCAAACCCCAGACGCAGTTCCCGCGGGCGATGTTCCTCGCGGCGCTGATCTCGTTCGGACTGTTCACGCTGGGCGCGCTGGCCGTGGCCATCATCACCCCCTACGACCAGATCAACCTCCAGTCGGGGCTGTTCACCACCTTCCAGATCGCTTTCGAACGTTACCACGTGGGATGGCTCTCGAACGTCATGGGACTGCTCGTGGCCTTCGGTGCGCTGGCGGGCGTGATGTCGTGGATTTCGGGCCCCAGCCGCGGCCTGCTATGGACGGCCAGGGACGGCGCCCTGCCCTGCTTCCTCCAGAAGACCAACAAGAACGGCGTGCAGCTCAACATACTGATTATCCAGGGCTGCATCGTGACGCTCCTCTCGTCGCTTTACATCGTGATGGACGACGTCAGCGTGGCGTTCTTCCTGTTGAGCGCCCTGACCGTGGGACTGTATCTGATCATGTACATGATGATGTACGCCGCGGGAATCCGCCTGCGCTACACGCAGCCCAAGCTCATCCGCAGCTACCGCGTGCCGGGCGGAAACACGGGCATGTGGCTGATCGGAGGCGTAGGGTTCCTCGCCGTGCTGTTCTCGTTCATCGTCACCTTCTTCCCGCCTTCGCAGCTGCCCGTGGGCAGTCCGGCGACGTACACGTGGCTGGTGGTGACCGGCACGGCGGTCTTCCTCGCGATCCCTTTCATCATCAGTTTCGCAATGGACAAACGGAACGCCCGGCGGACGCCGGAGGCTTAAAACTCGACCGTCAGGCCCAGCGTCGGGAGCAGCGTGCCGCTCACCTGTTCGAGGTATTTCATGCGGTAACGCCGTTCCGAAGCCGGAGCCGAGGGGTTCTCGATCTCCCCCGTGGACATCAGCACGTCGGGCTGGCGCAAACGACCGCCCGCAACGTTTTGCAGGTCGATGTAGAGACCCAGCATGCAGCGGCGGAAGTAAAACACCTTGTCGATGCGCACGTCCAGCTGTGCGAAGGCGTCGAGCCGCCCGGCGTTGTATTTCGAATAGTCGTAGTAGGGCCGTCCCTGCGCATCCCACGCCTCGACGAGCGACGAACGCTCCACGTCGTAGGGCGTGTAGGGCGCACCGCCCACGGCGCTCAGCTTCGCACCGAAGCTCCAGTGGCGCGGCAGGTCGTAGGTTCCGCTGACGTTGACCACGAAACGGTTGTCCCACGCCGAGGCGATCCACGGGGCCTGCCGGTCGTTGCGGTACTCCGAGCGGAACACGGTCACCGACCCCACGACGTTCACTCGCCCCGGAATCTGCCAGCGGGCCATCGCCTCGACGCCGTAGGCGCGCCCCTGCGCCGAGGAGACCAGCTTCTCGTTGCCCACCACGCCGTAATCGTTGCCCTTGCACGAGAGCGGAATCCCGTCCGCCACCGACAGCGGCACATCGCCGTAGCGTTTGTAAAATCCCTCGACCGAGACGATCAGCCGGTCGCGCAGCCGCCAGTCGACACCCGCGCTGAAGACCCCGACGCGCATGTAATCGAGCGATCGGTTGACCAGCGCGTCGTCCACCTTGAATCCCAACGCCGTGTAGGGCGGCAGCTGGCAGTAAAGTCCCGCGCTGCCGCTCACCGACCAGCCGGGACCTACCGCATAGGAGACCGAAGCCCGGGGCGACAGCTGGCGCCACACCCGCGCCATACGTCCCGAGTAGTCGCACCCGTCGGCGCGCAGGCCCGCCGAGGCGGTGAACCGCTTGTCGGCCGAGGCGTATTCGGTCCCGGCGAACAGCCCCCAGCCGACGATTCCCAGCCGGGTCCGGTAGTCCGACAGCTGCGTCCTGTCGGTATAGAGCCGTTGCAGCGTGCGGTTCGTGTAGTCGGAATAATTCACCTCGACGCCCTCGCGGACGGTCCAGCAGCCCAGATAGGTGCGGTTCTCGGCCCGGAGCGTGGTCTTCTGCTCCACGGAGCGAAGCCGGAGCGTCAGGTTGTCCTCCGACGAATCATCGTTGCGCAGGTATTTCAGGTTGCGGTTGTTCAGGTAGTTGTGGCTCAAGGTCACGGTCTGCACGTGGCGGCCCGCATAGTGACGCCACGAAGCCCCCACCGTGAAGGTCTCCTGCCGGATACGGGGCAGGTAGCTCAACAGGTATTCGGCGTCCTCCCCCTTCTCGTCGACGTTGAGACGCATGTTGTCGAATCCCGCAAGGGCCAGCACCGTCAGCTCGTCGCGCTCCGAAAGACGTGTCTTGACTTTCGCCTGCCCGTCGATGTAGTTGGGCAGGAAGGGCAGCCCCAGCAGTTTGAACAGCAGTTGCAGGTAGGACTGGCGGATGGAAAACAGATAAGTCGTCTTGCCGCCGATGTGCCCGCTGCCGCTCAACCCCACTTCCGAGGCGCCCAACGTCGCTTTGAAGGTCTGCTTTTCGGCATTGCCGTCGCGGAGCCTGAAGTCCAGCACGGAACTCAACGCCCCGGCCCGGTCGGCGGGAAAGGCTCCCGTATAAAAACTGATTTCGCGCACGAGGTCGGCGTTGACGATGCTCACCGGACCGCCCGTCGCCCCCTGCGTGGCGAAATGGTTGATGTTCGGGATTTCGATCCCGTCCATGTAGAACTTGTTCTCCGCAGGCCCGCCGCCGCGCACGATCAAATCGTTGCGATACCCCACGGGCGAGAAGGCCACGCCGGGATACGAGCGCACGATGCGCGACACGTCGCGGTTCGAGCCGGGGCTTTTCTCGATCTCCCGCAGGCCGATCACCTTCAAACTTACGGGACTCTCCGCCGTGACGCGGAACGGCGACGGACGGACCGTCACGGCCTCCAGCTGCGCGGCATCCTCCTCCAGCTCGACTTCGATAAAGGGCGTGGCAGCCGAGACCATGTATTCGGGCGTCGTGAGGCTCTTGTAGCCCACCGACGAGACCGCCAGCCGCCAGATGCCCGGCTTCACGCGCTCGATGTGGAACCTCCCCAGCGAGTCGGTCGAGGCTCCCTTCTGCTCCTGCCCGGCCAGCACCACGGCGGCATAGGCCACGGGGCGGCGGCTCAAACGGTCGATCACCCGCCCGCTGACGGGATAGGTCCCGCCCTGCGCCCGCACGGCAAACGCCGCGGCCAGGCCGAAAAACAAAACAGCGACTTTCAGGAATTTCATACGGCAAAGATACTCGGTCAGGCGCCTTCCGACACCGTTTCGTCGGTACATTTCGGCAGCAGTTTCAGGTACGAGAGCAGAACCACGTTCATCACGAGGGCGTAGACGATGGCCGGGACGGCCATTTCACCGCTGTCGAAGATCAGCGGCGAGGTGGCGACGGCGATCGCCTGCGCAGCGTTCTGCATCCCGACCTCGATGACGATCGTGCGGCGCACCGCCCGCCGGAGCCGGAACAGGCGGGCCAGCAGCGATCCGCCCGCCATCGCCAGCAGGATCAGCGCACCCGCGGCCAGACCCAGCACGCCGAGATTCTCCAGAATCGTCGAGGCGTACTGCACAAAGAACACCGTCGCCAGCAGCATCAGGGCCGGGAAGGCCACACGCCCCAGCAGCTCGTGCACACGCCGTGCCGCCCGGGGCCGCCAATGCCTGAAAAGCGCCCCGCAGAGCATCGGCAGGAACAGCAGGACGATGTTCTGCACCAGCAGTTTCCCGACCGGAAGTTCGATGGCCGCACCGGCATGCACCGCGACGAAACGCGCGGCGAAACCCATCACCAGCGGAATCGTGAAGAGCGTGATGAGGCTGCTCAAAGCGGTCAGCGTCACCGAAAGGGCCACGTCGCCCTTGGCCAGCATCGAAAAGACGTTCGACGAACTGCCTCCCGGACAGCAGGCGACGAGCAGCAGTCCCAGAAAATAGACGGGCGGCAGGCGGAAGGCCAGCCCCACGCCGAAGGCGATGAGCGGCAGCAGCGCCAATTGGCCCAGCAGCCCCGCGACAACGGCCGCCGGACGGCGGGCCACACCGGCGAAGGCCTGCCGGTCGAGTTCGATGCCGAGCTGAAACATCAGCGCGATCAATACAGGCAGTACGATCCAGACGGTATTCATAAGCGATGTAAAACGGCGATCCCGGGGCGCGGACTTCCCGGCAGCCCGGTTCCATTTTACTGCAAAGGTGGCCCTTTTTTCGGGAATCCGGCCCGTTTTCCGGAAAAAATTGTAATTTTAGCCTCCCGAATTACGCGAGATACGACGGTTTATGTCCCTGAACGCCAAATACGACATCCTCGACAACCGACTGGTCATCCGACGGCTCAACGCCGGGGACCGGCAGTGTTTCGAAGCGTGCTACCGATTCTATTACAAGGGATTGTGCAGCTTCGCCTCGCGCTGGGTATCCCTCCCCGTGGCGGAGGACATCGTACAGGACACGATGCTGTACATTTGGGAAAACCGGGACCGCCTGATGGAGGAACTTTCGCTGAAAGGACTTCTGTTTATGATCGTCCGCAACAAGTCGCTGGACCGCATCACCAGCCAGAAGGTCCATTCACGCGTCCACCAGCAGTTGGAAAAGAGATTCGCCGACCAGTTCGACTCCCCGGACTTCTACCTCGGCACGGAACTCGCACGGCTCTACCGCGAGGCGCTCGCCCAACTCCCCGAGCAGACCCGGCGCATCTTCGAGATGAGCCGCTTCCAGGGCATGACCCACCAGCAGATCGCCGCCGAGATGGAGGTGTCGCCCCAGACCGTCAACTACCATATCGGCCAGGCGCTCAAAGTCCTCGGCGTCGCGCTGAAGGACTACCTGCCGCTGATCGCGCTGTTTTTCGAAATGCCCGGAAACAACTGAAACCCCTGCCCCCAGCAACCGACCATATGCAATAAAAACGAAAGCCCGAAAAAAATCGGGTTTTCGTTTAGTAACTATTTCCCCAAAATCGTATTACTGTTAGAAACCGAACTTATGAAAGAGATCGACGACAACCTGCTGACCGAATTTCTCGAAGGGAAACTCGACGAACCCGCCAACCGCGAGATCGAAAACTGGTACGACGCCTCGGAAGAGAACCGCCGCCGGCTCGAAGCGCTCTACTTCGTGCTCTTCGCCGGAGACCGGCTCCGTGCCGCCGCGTCGGTCAACACCGACCAGTCCTTCAGATCGTTGCAGCGGCGCATCGAACTGCGCCGCACGAAAACAAGGCCCCAATGGCGGCAGATCGCGGCGCGCTACGCCGCCATCCTCGTCGCGGGCGTGATCATCGCAGGCATGTATCTCTACCAGAACCGGACGGACGACCGCCTCTGCACGGTCAGCGCCGAGCGCAGCGACTGCTCGGTGACGCTGCCCGACGGCTCCGTCATCCGGCTCACCCGCAGTTCGCAGCTCAACTATCCGGCCTCGTTCGACGACGGGAACCGCACGGTGCACCTCACCGGCGAGGCCTTTTTCGAAGTCAGCAAGCGCAACGGCGCGCCGTTCACCGTCACCACGGTCCACGACGCCGAAGTCGTGGTCCGCGGAACCAAATTCAACCTGAAAGCCTACGACGACAGCTCCGACGTCGAAACCGTACTGGTCGAGGGAGCCGTCGATTTCCGCGCCGCGGAACACGTCGTGGCCCTGCACCCGGGGCAGAAAGTCTCCTACAACCCCACGGACAACGACCTGACGCTGCAAACGGTCAACGTGGAGGCGGAGCTGGCCGCGCGGCTGCGCACGTTCCGCCACGTCGACCTGGCGCAGATCGCCGGGGTGATCGAGGATTTCTACGGCATCGGCGTCGCCTTCCGCAGCGAGGCGCTCAAAAACATTCAGTTCACCGGAACGCTCGACTTCAACATGCCGATCGACCATATCCTCGAAGTGCTGACGCTTTCGACGAACACCCGTTTCAACCGCAACGGCGAAAAAATCACCATTCACAAATAATCCAATCTTAACCAAACCTCTATGAAACAAAAGTTACTCCGTATGCGGCATGCCTGGTATCTACTGGCAGCATGCCTGACACTCCTTATTCCGTGGGGGGGGGAAATGCAGGCGGCGCCGTCGCCCCAGCAGACTTCGGTCCGCGTTGAAAACGTAACCAGCCTGAAAGGGCTGATTCAGGAGATCGAATCGCAGACCTCCTACCGGATCTCCTACCAGGGCAACCTGGCGGACAACGTCCCCGTAAAAATCGCCAAATCGACGAAATCGGTTTCCCAGCTGCTCGACGAAGCCCTGCGCGGAACCGGCATCACCTACATCATCCGTCAGAACAACATCATCCTGACCCGTGCGGAGGCACAAAGCCCCGCATCCGCAGCCCCGGCTCCGGCCGCGCCGCGAAAACAGCACATCGCGGGCCAGGTGCTCGACGCCGCGACCCGGCAGCCGATCATCGGCGCCACGATCTGGATCAAGGATTCGGCGCTCGGCACGAGCACCGCATCGGACGGTTCGTTCGACTATTCGTTCTCCGGCAACTTCGGCTTCGTGACCGTCTCCTACGTCGGTTACCAGACGCAGGAGTTCCCGATCGACCGCATTCCGAAAGTGATCTCCCTTTCGCCGGACAACAACCTCGAAGAGGTCGTCGTCGTCGGCTACGGCGCCCAGAAAAAGGCCAGCATCATCGGCTCGATAGCCTCCGTTCCGGTCAACGACATCAAGATGCCCACGGGCAAGATTTCGAACAACCTGGCCGGACAGCTCGCGGGCGTCATCTCCGTACAGCGTTCGGGCGAACCGGGCGCCTCGTCGACCTTCTGGATCCGCGGCATCAGCACCTTCGGCTCGAACAAGTCGCCGCTGGTGCTGGTCGACGGCATCGAGCGCGACCTCGACCTGGTGGACATCGAGGACATCAAGGAGTTCTCGATCCTCAAGGACGCCGCGGCGACCGCCGTCTACGGCGTACGCGGCGCCAACGGCGTCGTGCTGGTCACCACCCGCGGAGGCATCGTAGGCAAGCCGCAGATCAACATCAAGTTCGAGGCCGGCATGGTGCAGCCGACCAAGATTCCCGACATGGTCGACGCCGTCCAGTTCGCCGAGATGTACAATGCGGCGGCCGGATACGACTTCTACTCGAAGAAGGACATCCAGATGTTCCGCGACGGTTCGGACCCCGACCTGCACCCCAACATCGACTGGGTGGATCGGCTCTACAAGGACTACTCGTTCAACCAGCGCGTCAACGTCAACATCTCGGGCGGCGGCTCGACGGCCAAATACTACATCTCGGGCGGCTTCTACAACGAGGACGGCCTGTTCAAGGCCGACAACATGAAGGAGTACAACACGTCGGTCTTCTACCGTCGGTTCAACTTCCGGTCGAACGTCGAGGTCCAGCTCCACAAATACACCAAGCTCAACGTCAATCTGGCCACCACGTTCGAACGCAAGAACGAACCGGGTTCGAGCGCCACCGGCGCCAACGGCATCTGGGGCTATGCGCTCAAGACCGCAGCCAACGCCTTCCCGGACGTCTATTCGAACGGCTACCTGGCCGGCCCGGCGTCGGGACAGGGCGAGAACCCCTATGCGCTGCTGACGCAGACCGGTTACCGCGAAATCTTCTACAACACGGCGCAGTCGCTGTTCGTGCTGACGCAGGACCTGGGCGACTGGGTGACCAAGGGCCTTACCGTTTCGATCAAGGGTTCGTTCGACGCCAAGAACGAGAACAACCTGAGCCGCACGAAAACCTCGCCCCAATGGCTGGCCACCGGCCGCAACGAAGCGGGCGAACTCGAATTCAACCAGACGAAGATCGGCGAGGAGAACCTCACCTACAAGCAGACCAACAAGGGCTACCGTTCGGTCTACTTCGAAGCCGTGGCCAACTGGGCACGCACCTTCGGCAAGCACGACCTCTCGGCCATGTTCCTCTTCCAGCAGTCGCAGAAGAACTACGTGGGCGAAAGCGCCAACAACTCGGAAAAAGCGCTTCCCTACCGCCATCAGGGCATTGCGGGCCGTATCACCTACAACTACGACAACCGCTACTTCGTCGAGGGTAACTTCGGCTACAACGGCTCGGAGAACTTCTCGCCCAACCACCGCTTCGGTTTCTTCCCGTCGATCGCCGTGGGGTACGTCGTCTCGAACGAAAAATTCTTCGCACCGATCCGCGACGTGGTCAGCATGGTCAAGCTCAAAGCCTCCTACGGTCTGGTAGGCAACGACCAGATCGGCGGCGACCGCCGTTTCATCTACAACGAAACCGTGATCGGCGGCGGCAAATACTATTTCGGCACGACGCCCAGCCAGTACACCTCGGTCCGCCTCGGCGAATTCCCGAACCCCAACGTAGGCTGGGAAAAGGCCAAGAAACTCAATCTCGGCGCCGACCTCTCGTTCTTCAACCAGTTGAACATATCGGTGGATTATTTCAAGGAAAACCGCGAGGGCATCTTCCTCCAGCGCAAATCCATCCCCATGTACGTGGGTCTGAGCACCAAACCCTGGGTGAACATCGGCAAGATGCGCAACAGCGGCATCGACGCCTCGCTCGAATACCACCAACCGCTCGGCAAGGACCTCCACCTCACCGTGCGCGGCAATTTCACCTACGCACGCAACCGGATCATGGACCAGGACGAGCCTGATTACGCCTATACCTACATGAACCGCAGCGGCCAGATGCAGTACCAGAAATTCGGTCTGGTGGCCGTCGGACTCTTCCAGGATCAGGAAGACATCGACTCGTGGACCAAGCAGAGTTTCGGCGAGGTAAAACCGGGCGACATCAAATACCTCGACCTCAACGGCGACGGCATCGTCGACAGCTACGACACGAAGCCCATCGGCTACTCGGACATTCCCGAGATCGTTTACGGATTCGGCTTCTCGCTGCAATGGAAGGCATTCGACCTGTCGGCATTCTTCCAGGGCGTGGCACATGTCAACTTCTCGACCCTCACCGACCAGACGCAGGCGTTCGTCGGCCGCAACCTCAAGGAGTCGAGCGTATTCGCCGACCTCTACGGCAACACCTGGACACCGGAGAACCCCGGCGCCAAATACCCGCGCATGACGACCGGCGCCGTCGACAACAACAACCAGTTGTCGACCTTCTGGATGGCCGACGGACGTTACCTGCGCCTGAAGAACCTCGAACTCGGCTACACGCTGCCCAAGCGCATCGCCAACAAGATCGCCATGCAGAACCTGCGCGTCTACCTCTCGGGGGTGAACCTATTCACCTTCAGCCCCTTCAAGCTGTGGGACCCCGACCTGCAAACCGGAGCCACCAACTACCCGAACAACCGGATCATCAACATCGGTCTCACGATCGGTTTCTAACCCCTAACCGGCAACAACCATGAAAAACACGATTAAAATATTCGCCCTGTCCCTGACGGCCGGAGCCATGCTCGCTTCCTGCGACTCCTACCTCGACCGCCAGCCCGACGAGCCGCTGACTTCGGACAACATCTTCAAAAAACAGAAGACCACGCTCCAATACCTGACCAACATCTACTCCTACCAGCCGGATTACGAAGCTCCCGCCTGCGTGTCGAGCTACAACGACATCCCCTGGGAGGCCTGCTCGGACGAGACCTCGTTCTCCTATCTGGACCGGGCCTACACCCAGATCAATTACAACTCGTGGAACCCGTCGCTCCCCAACTACCGCGACGACACGTACAACACGCTCTACAAGGGCATCCGCGAAGCCAACTACTTCATGCAGAACGTCCACAAGTGTCCTCCGGAGGAACTGAACGATGTCGACAAAGGCTACTACTACAACGAGGCCCGCTTCCTGCGCGCGCATTTCTACGCCATGATGCTGCCCGTCTACGGTCCCGTCTTCCTCATCGGCGACGATCCGGTGGACTTCACGCAGAGCGGACTCGACCAGCGCGAGCGCAACACCTGGGACGAGTGCGTCAACTACGTCGCGAACGAGCTCTGGGAAGCCGCCAAGGGGCTGCCCGACAGCTGGCCCGACATCTACTACGGCCGTGCCACGAAAGGCGCCGCCCTGGCCGCCCGCGCCCGCCTGCTGCTCTACTCGGCCCGCAAGCTCTTCAACGGCAACGAACTCTACAAGGGTATCGTCAACAAAAACGGCGACCACCTGTTCCCGACCCAGTACGACGAAAAGAAATGGGAGCTGGCAGCCCAGGCCGCCAAAGACGTTATGAACCTGAACCTCTACTCGCTGGTCGGCGCCGACGGCACGGACCCCTACGCCAGCTTCAACACGCTCTTCACGTCGGTAGGTTCCGGGACCGGCGGCGCTACGGAGAAGATCTACACGCGCATCGCCAGCGGCTACCAGTGGCGCGTGGTCACCACGCCCCCGAGTGTCGGCGGAACGGCCTACGGCGGCTACGGCGTAACCCAGAAACAGGTCGACGCGTTCGCCATGGCCAACGGCCGCTACCCCATCACGGGCTACACCGACGGCGACCAGGCGCGGCCGATCATCGACCCCGACGCAGGTTACAGCGAAAGCGGATTCTCGAAGTTCAAGCACCCGATCTACGGCGACGAACTGGAGACGTTCAAAATGTACCAGAACCGCGAACCGCGCTTCTACGTCAACGTGTTCTGGAGCGGCATGACCTGGCACGGAGCCAACAAGAAAACAGCCAACGTCCAGTTCTATTTCAACGGCAATTCGGGTCCGGGCAAATCGCACAACTATCCGCCGACGGGTTATCTGGCGCATAAGTTCACCAACCCGTCGATCGACACCTCCACCGGCAACTATGGCTACCTGGATTTCCCCGTATTCCGCTATGCGGAGATCCTGCTCAACTACGTCGAGGCGCTTAACGAGTACGATCCCTCGAACGCGGACATCACGCTCTACCTGAACATGATCCGCAAACGCGCCGGCGTTCCCGACATCGAGGAGGTCTATCCCGACGCCGTCGGCGACCAGACCAGGATGCGCGAACTGATCCGCCGCGAACGCCAGGTCGAGCTGTGCTTCGAAAACCTGCGCTATTTCGACACGCGGACCTGGATGACGGCCGAGACGGACAACAACATGCCGGTCTACGGCATGAACATCTCGGCCAAAGACCACAAGGCGAACGGCGAATTCTGGCAGCGCGTCATCTGCAAATACGACGGCGGCCGCGACGGCAACCGCGTCTTCACCAAGCGCTGCTACCTCTTCCCGATTTCCCAGGAAGAACTCGACCGTGTGAAATGCACGCAGAACTACGGCTGGTAAACCCCTCTAATCCGGATAATTATGAAACTGAAAAACATATTGATACCCTTCGCAGGCGTGCTGCTGCTGACCGCCTGCGAAAAAGACCACCGCAACGACAACCTGACCGACCCGCGCGTCTACATCGTCAACAACGGCGTGCAGAACGCAATCTATTACGACGTGGAGGAGACGATCGACTACAACATTTACGCTTACAGCAGCGGCTACTTCGGACAGCCGTCGGAGGTGAAGGTCGTACCCGATCCCGATGCCGTCGAGGCTCTCAACGCCGCGAACGGCTCCTCCTACACGCTGCTCGGCGAGGAGTACTACCAGATCGTCAAGGACACCGGTTCGATCACGGCCGAAGGCCGTCGCGCCACCCTCACCGTCCGCCTCGACTGCAAGGGGATCATGGCGCTGCCCTACATGAACGACTACGTCCTTCCGCTGCGGCTCACGGCCACGGGAACCGAGGTCAACGAGAAGCTGAACACCATCCTGATCAATCCCCGGATGCAGGAGACCGAGGTGCTGGCCGAGAACGCCGGTGTCGTGGAAAGCGACTTGAGCGCCACGGACGCCAATACGCTCGAATTCACAGCCTACACCGAGTTCAACAACAAGTGGGATTCCGAGATGGAATACGAACACGGCGATGCAGTGCTCGCGGCCTATAACGCCGAGCACGGCACGCAATACATCCCGCTGCCCGAAAGCGCCTACACCTTCACGGGAGCCGACCTGAAAGCCGGCTCGAACAAAGCGGTCTCGACCATCGACATCGACAAATCGAATCTGACGGCAGACCGTTACTACACGCTGGCCGTAAGGCTCAAGAGCAATTCGAAATTCAAGATCGGCGAGAAGAACACGGTGCTTTACCACATCTCGCTGCTCCCGATCTACGACAGCCGCAGCAAGTGGAATCTCGTTTCGTGCAGCTCCTACTACACCGGCCGCGGCCCCGAGCTGATGATCGACGGCGATCTGGTCACCCGCTGGGAGAGCCGCTACAACAACACCGGAGAGGGCGACATCAACCCCAACGAAGCATCGACCGTATGGGATATGGGCAAGACGTACTACTGGTGCGGCATGACGCTCGTCCGCCGCAGCGACTCCTACGTGACCGACCTCCGCGCCGGCTACATCGAGCTTTCGGAAGACGGCAAGAACTGGACGAAAGCCCAGGACTTCGACTTCGGCGACAAGACCAACACGTCGACGACCGGAACCTACGCCGTCGAGCAGTGGACCGTTTCGGGCCGCTACGTACGACTGGCCGTAAATGCCAGCAACCGCAACAAACTGTACTCCGTGTCGGAATTCGTTCCGGTGCTGGCGGAAAAGACGAAATGAACCCGAAATCCAAGATTCCCGAACCGATGAAAAACCCGATTCTGCTTTACCTGACGACCCTCGCCCTGACCGCACTCTGCGGCGGGGCGGCGGCCGGGCAGGCTGCGGCGCAAAGCGCGCCCGACATGTCGAAATACATCCTGACCCCGAAACCCGCCGACACCCCGCGCATCAACGGCGCCCGCGTCTTCGGCGTCCGCCCGGGTTCGGAATTCCTCTACACGATCGCCGCGACGGGCGTCCGTCCGATGACTTTCTCGGCCGAGGGGCTTCCCAAAGGGCTGAAACTCGACCCCGAAACCGGACGGATCACGGGACGCGTAACCGCTCCGGGCGAATATACCGTGCACCTGAAAGCCGCAAATGCGCCGGGCAGCTGCGAGCGCAACCTGAAGATCGTCGTGGGCGACGAAATCGCGCTCACTCCGCCGATGGGCTGGAACAGCTGGAACTGCTGGGCGCGCGACGTCACGCAGGAGCAGGTGCTCTCGTCGGCGCGCGCGATGGTCGAAAGCGGACTCGCCGACCACGGCTGGTCCTACATCAACATCGACGACGGATGGCAGGGCAAACGCGGCGGCAAACACAACGCGATCCAGCCGAACACGAAATTCCCCGACATGAAGGGCCTTGTACGCGAGATTCACGACATGGGCCTGCGGGTGGGCATCTACTCCACGCCGTGGATCGGGACCTATGCCGCGCATATCGGCAGCTACTCGGACAACCCCGACGGCGTCAACGAGTGGATCAAAAAAGGCCGGCACAACGAGCATTACCGTTATCAGAAAGAGGGCGGCAACTACTGGAAGGACCGGACCGAAGTCTGGCACCTCGGCCCTTACTCCTTCGTGGAGGCCGACGTGAAGCAATGGGGCGAATGGGGTATCGACTACCTCAAGTACGACTGGAATCCGCTCGACTATTACCACGTCAAGGAGATGCACGACGCCCTTCGGACGCTCGACCGCGACGTCGTTTACAGCCTCTCGAACAGCGCACCCTACGGCGACGCCCCGCAGTGGATGCGGTACTCCAACTGCTGGCGCACGACGGGCGACATCCGCGACACGTGGGAGAGCATCAGCAGCATCGGGTTCAGCCAGGACCGCTGGCTGCCCTTCAACCGCCCGGGTCACTGGGCCGACCCCGACATGCTGGTCATAGGCATGGTGGGCTGGGGCCCGAAACTCCACTACACGCAGCTCACGGCCGACGAGCAGTATACGCACATCAGCCTCTGGTCGCTGCTGGCCGCGCCGCTGCTGATCGGCTGCGACATGGCGCAGATGGACGACTTCACACGGAGCCTGCTGACCAACGACGAAGTGATCGACGTCAACCAGGACCCGCTGGGCCTGCAGGCCGTCCCCGTCTGGCAGCAGGGCGACCAGGTGATCTACGCCAAGCACCTCGAAGACGGCTCGATGGCCGTCGGGCTTTTCAACCGGGGCTGGCAGACCGTGAAGATGAACTTCACGCTCCGCATGCTGGGTCTGCGCGGCAGGCAGACCGTGCGCGACCTGTGGCGGCAGAAGGACCTCACGGAGTGCACCGACAAGTTCGAAACGGCCGTTGCGCCTCACGGCGTCGTTCTGGTGAGAGTCTACCCCGGCAACAGCCGCGAACAGGCGACCGGCAAATAGCACGGCCTGTTTCATAATAAAAAGCCGGATACCTGCGTATCCGGCTTTTTATTGAGTGGCATTGCCGCAATGTCGACAGAAAAGCCTTCCGGAACGAATCCGAAAGGCTTTTCTGCTTGTGGGAACAAGCGGATTTGAACCGCTGACCTCCTGCTTGTCGAGCAGGCGCTCTAAACCAACTGAGCTATGCTCCAAAGCCTTGCACAACGCACTGTGGGCACGATTTTGGAAGATATTACTCGTGTCGGTTCATTCATGGTTTAACTGGTGGTTTAACTTTGTAGTTAATTCGAGATTGATTAATAAATTAAGTTATCCATATAAATAAAGAGGACAAACCTTGCAAAGGGGGTATATTTAAGCCCCCTTTGCAAAGTCTGTCCTCGTAACTGTTGAGAAAAACGCGCGAGAAAATTTTCCCCTCCTCCCTGCTCTCTCCTTTTAAGAATGTTGTGTTGCTTTTGTTTCTATATGAACTGCTCTAAATATTTCTCGTTGAACCCAGTTAGCGGGAATTTGAAAGAACTCTGTTTTCCCTCCGTCGATGTGTAGCCGAATACGACCGTATCGCTCTTAATATGGGCTTCTAAAAGATTGAGCATACAGTTGGACTTGGGAATATCTACCATGTTAGGTAATATAATGGCGAGACAACCCTCCTCTACGGCTTTTGGATTTAGCAGATAGGAGAATCCTGCCATATAACGACCCCGTCTCTGAAAACAGATGGTCATATCTTTCGTAGGGTCGATGTCGAGTTCAAAGATATAGTGAAACTCTCGTGGTGTGGGGTCATCAGTTCTACGTCCTACAAACAGACAAACGCCGTGGTCATTATCATAAGATACCCCTTTGGAGATATACGATATTTGAATATCGTCGATAGTCTCTGTGCCCGTTTTTCAATCAATACTTGGTGTTTTTCTTTTCATTTTAGCTAAAATTTATAGTGTTATTAAATCTTTGATTATGACGTAAATATAGCTAAAATCTATGAAATATGCAATAAAATATACACAAAACACCTCTCGATTAAATCAAGAGGTGTTTATAATTTTATCTTTTATCGTTCACAATCTTTACAAGGACATTATTCAGTAAAATTATATCCAACAATTTGATTTGCATATTTTTCCCAGCCAGTTGCGGCTTTGTAAGCATCTACCGATTCTAATGGAACATAAAATCTTGCAGCAGATGAAATATTAGTAAATGTTCCTGAGCTCCCTGTCTTAATAGTTGGCGGAGTTAAAGCAGTACAATACACATCTATCAATTTGCGGCAATTGCTAAATGCAACGCTATTTATGGCGGTTAGACTTGCTGGCAATTCAATATTTGTCAAGGCCTCGCAATCGGCAAATGCCCCATAATGTTTAGTGCCAACTTCTGATGACCAATTCCCATCACAATACCCACCTATTGTTTTTAATTTAGAATCGGGTTCAAAAGTTACAGATGATAGTTGTGAGCAATTCTTAAATGTGCCAACGCCAATCTTCTCTACATTAGCAGGAATTTGAATCGATTTTAAGGCTGTACAATTTGCGAAAGCTCCTGTTACAAAGGGACGATATCCCGTTTTCGCATACCCATCTCCAAATTCTTTTAATTTCGAACCTTGTTCAAAAGTAACAACTGAAAGATTTATGCAATCTTGAAATACACAAGCATCGATAGTTTCAACATTTGCAGGTATTTCTATTGATGATAATGTAGAACATTTAGCAAAAACACCAAAAATCATATTTGACGCATTTTCAATAGAAGTTCCATACCCTTTGGAAATGTATCCTCCACTTAATGTCGTGATTAATGATCCTTTTTGAAAAGTAACGGATTGTAATTGAGAGCATCCTTGAAATGCGCATACCCCTATTTCTTTTACACTATTGGGAATTTCTATTGATGTCAATGATGTGCAGCCCGCAAAAGCACCAAAAATACCAAAATCATAACTATCATAGTTACCTCTATAACATGTATATCCCCCTCCAATTGTTTGGAGATTTGAATCATCCTCAAATGTTACACTTGATAGACTTGTACAATTTTGAAATGCACACGCCTTTATTTCCGTAACACTCGCTGGAATTCGTATGGTTTTGAGAGCTCTACAATCTGCAAATACGCCATTATAAGAACCCCCGTTTTCATTATAACTTCCTTCAAATATAGTAATGCACGAATTTTTATCGAATGTAACTTGCATTAGTTGGGAGCAACCTTTGAATGACGACACATCAATTGTCGCAACATTAGCTGGAATGGCAATGTTGCATAAATTAGAACAACCATTAAATGCATTGGCTTCAAGAGCCGTCAATCCACTAAAATGTTTTAATTCATTGAAGAATTCAATGTCTGTATTATTTTGGAAAACAGTTCCAATCGTGGTTACGGCAGCCACTTCCTCATGCGATAATTCACCATCTCCGTTTGTATCCCACAATCCGACACACCGCTTTTTTACGTCTTTGTCTGCAAATATAATGATGTTGGAACTTTGACTTCCCGTCTTTGAAATGGTGATTATAGTTCCGTCTACCAGTTCGAAATAGACATTGTTCTCGTCCTGTGTAATTTTGATGCTATCGCCATCTTTCCCATCTGCTCCATTTTCACCCGTAGCCTTTCCTAATTGCGTCCAATTCGTTCCGTTGTCATAGGAAATCCACCAATAGCTCTCTCGAATTTCGAGTTTTGGCGTAACTCCGTCTGAACCATCCACGCCATTATTACCGTCTGTCCCTTGTGCTTTTATCTTCTGTCCATCCACAACGATAAACTCTCCATCCAGCGTCCAATAATAGATGTCGTCCGTGTCTTTCTTCACACCGATAATAGGAGTATTTCCATCGACACCATCCGTACCGTCTTTGCCGTTGTAAATCACAATCGGGTTGCTCTTGGCAAACTTAATTGTATAGCCTACCACCTTGCCGTCCTCGGTCAGCGGGTCTACACTCGTGATATAATCGTTGTTTTGGAGTGCTGTTACAATCATCTGTAAGGCTGAAAGGTTGGTATTCGTTTCGTTGCAAAGACGCTGTAAGGCTTCAAAAGCAGACCATGTAGGCAGTTTGATTTGCGTGCCATCAGCCAATGTAAAGATTACATAGTCGGTGCTGGTTTTATAGTCTATACCTGTAAACATGGAATCCCCACCAACACCATCTTCTCCATCTTTGCCATTCTCGCCAGTCGCTTTACCTAACTGCGTCCAAGTATTGCCATTGTCGTAGGAAATAAACCAATAATCATTCTCTATTTTGAATTGGGGTGTAATGCCATCTTTACCATTTGTACCGTCTGTACCATCGCTCCCGTCTTCTCCATCCGAACCGTCTGCACCGTCCTTGCCCTCGGCCTTAATCTTGTCGCCGTGCTTGTCAGTCAGCCAGTCGCCATCGAGTGTCCAATAGTAGATACCATCCGTATCCTGCTTTACACCGATAGTGGGTGTTACGCCATCTTTACCATCTGTTCCATCTTCACCGTTTTGTCCGTCTTTCCCGTGATAGATAGTAATGGGATTACTTTTGCTAAACGTAATAGTGTAGCCGACCTCTTTCCCGCCTTGCATAACGGGTGTGATGCCTGTAACATAGTCGTTATTCTGCAATGCGGTTACGATGGTCTGCAACGATGAAATATTCGTGTTCATCTGTTTGCAGAGTTCCTCTAATTTTGCAACACGGTTTTCCAATCCGTGAACGCTGTTCCAAATGTCGTCGTCATCGTATTTACACGATGTGAACGCAACCACCGCAAGTAATGCGGCAAAGGTCAATAATTTTTTCATAATGAGATTATTTAAGTAAAACAAGTGACGCACGTTTTACCGTACAACTCCTATGCGGTGGATTAATACAAAAAAGAAAGTGTGGAGTTGTTCGTTATCTATCACGAGGTTCTGACAAAACCCAAAGACGAATAAGAAACAATACCCCACACCGAATAGAATATATCAGATGATATATGCCTATAAACACTTTCACTAAACTAATATGTTACCGCCCATTAGGACGATGCCACAAAGTTAGAAAATGTTTCTCAATACGCAACACTCTTGGGGTATTGTAGTTGCAAAGTTCTCTAAAACAAAGCATCTTTCCAATAGCACGGCTTATGGATTCAAAACTTTGTTATCTGTAAATTGGAGTAGAAGATTTTGTTGTTACACCTGCATAAACCCTGTAATTATGAGTGGCAGATAGTTCAGATGTTCAATTATCGACCTTACGACAGCATAAAAACAGAAATTAGAGGTTGCAAAATCTTCTCGGAATTGCAATGCCCCTAATCTCTGTAATTTGCAGTTTTGCTATGTCGATATGCAGACCGAGTTTTACTCTCCTGCAATCTTCTGTATCACGTCGTCCATGCAAATTGCCTGACCGCTCGCTAACCTGCCCCACCAACAGCAACCGTATTCCTCAATGATTACTTGGTTTTCTCGTTTCAGACGTTCTGCCAACCATGAATCAATCAGCCACCATTCCATAACATCACCCACAAAGGGATAGATATATTCTTCTGGTAACAAGTGCTTGTTTAGCATTTCATCCACGACTGCGGTTTGATTCGTCAGTACGCAGTTCTCCACCAATCGCCGTGCAGTCATAATAGGTGCTGTTGTGTGGCTATGTTGCGTAACCATTGATTAGCAAATACGGTGTGGTCTGCCTGCAAACGACGGTTCAGCAAAACACCTTCTTCCGTCCATCTAACGCTGTACTGCTCCATACCCATATAATCGTTGCGGTAATAGTAGGGAACGAATTGCTGTGATTCTTTGTGCAGGGCAAACAGCATTTCGGGGTCACGCATGGCATCTCCATTCTGTTGGCCGTAATGAGCCAGCGAAATGTGGGTGTACTTGTCTGTTTTCTCGATAATCTCGATATGAACAGGCATATACACTCCGTCTGTGTTGTCGATTTTCGATTTTTGCAAAGCCAGTAATCCACGCAGGATTTCTGACGCCTTTTTGTCCAATGTTTTCATGGTTTTGATTTAATTTTCACATTAGATAAGGGGAGGGGCTTTGATAGGGAGTATCTGTTTGTGCAGGGGGTATATTTAGGTTGGATTTTGTCTGTAATGAATTTTCTTGTATATTTGGGTAAGCAATCAATTTTGATATGAAAAAGTTATTAATCATTTTATTTTGTTTATTTTCTCTAAATGTATTTTCAAAGTCTGTAAAATATAATTATAAAGGATGCAATGTTGAATATTCTGCAACATGGCAGGAAGGAAAACCTTATTTGGTGATTGCTGTAACATCAAATAAATTGGTTTATCCAGAAAATCCTATACTAATGTTCCGCTGTTTTGATGATAGTATTATTAAATTGACAGGAACATCGGTTGCATCATCATCCACCCAGTATGGAATTATGATAAATAACATAATGGCCCCTATATCAAAATTACGAGTTACTGCAATTTTCCCAATGACAAAGGAGCAGGTTGAGTTGCTTAAAAATGGAGTTTCAAAGGTTTCTCTTTCAACGCTTCCGATTAAACACGAACGGGCATTCAATAAAGATAAAATTGGACGGAAATTGCATGATTTTTTTCAGGCAGATAAAGATAAGGAAAACTCGTTCTAATCTACCGATAGATAAAATAAACTCTGACCAGCTAAATATTAGTCGGTGTTTCATTTAATCTTATCTGTCCTCTGCCGCAATCTTTTTCTTTGCTACAAGCCTACACCTTATGAGGATAACACATGCTGTATTCTTGCCGTTGATATTTTTGTAACACGTATTTATATCGTATCACTCGGCTATATCGCTTGCCTTTGCGGTCTGCTTGATTCCCAAATCATTGTAAATCTGCTGTAATTTCGCCTTTATGATTCGTGCTGGTACGGCTGTCTGTTGCGGTAAGTCATTCTTTATACGCTGTACGACCTTATAGGCCAACTCCGCTTTTTCGTATTTCAGCAGTTCCCTTTTTATCTGCGTCTGGTTATAGTTCAGTTCCCGCACTCGTTCCGCACCTAATTTCTCGTAACTCTCCCGAACAAGCGGATTACGTTTCACGATAAGGTCTGCCGCAAAGCCGTTCATCGAGAACATACCTTTATTTGCTCTCAACTCGGCATATCTATCGAACAACTCCTTAAAAGGTATCTTGGCCTTACTGTTCGTTTCCAACTTGGCAATACGAATATCATGTTTATCTGTCGAGGTTATCTCGTTGCCGTTACGTTTATATTCTGTAATGAGGTTGCGACTGTCTGCATAAATCTCCTTTCAGTTGCGGAAATTCAGCAGTTCTAATTTTAATTGGTTGCGGTCTAATGTCATCGTTTCTGTATTGATAAATTTCATATCCGAATAAATAGTGGGTTTTATATCTTCGTCTGCCGTAGCATACCATTTCAAAAAGCGTTCTGCCTTGTCTGTCTCCTGTTCTGTCGATGCCTTGAATTGTTCGTAGCTGACATCACGACCGTATCGGGACTTGGAATAGATATGCGTTATCTCCTTGTATTGCGTATCCCGTATGCGTCCTGCAATCTGCCGTATCGTGGTCGATATATCCAGCATCGAATGTGTGGCCGTACCATCGCTTACAATGTAGGTGCGTCCTACCTTATCGAAAATATCGCAACCCTCAAAGCAGGTAGAGGTGTAGAAATTGATTTTGCAGGACTGACTGTTGGGCGTACTTATCGGAAATCCGTCTATCTTCTCCTTGTTGCGGTCGTAACTCTCGCCACTTGTAGAACAGACTATCTTTACTTGGTCGGGTGTCAGTTTTGCATGACGGATCACCTTGCCGATAAATGTCACGCTGTTCACGAAAAAATGCAGGTTGAAATCGACCTGTTGTGCTATGGCATTTTTGCACAAAGTAACGACAGCGGCCAAAGGGCTGGTTTCTTCTCACAACCGTATCTGCATCGGCTCGGCATGCGGTCATATAATCTTTACCTGTGGGATTCCTTGTAACTCGTCCAATAGAAACTCTCGTTCGATAGGTGTAGCCGAGAGAAAGGTTTTACTTGCAAAGCGTGGAGCCTGCTCCAATAAACCAGCAATCGCGGAGTGGCGGAATGAATAATCGAACAGCAGACGGTGGTATTCATCCACCAATAAGAACGCCTTTTTATAAATCTCGGTTCCTGCCACATCCACAACTCGCGGAATAGCATCGTATGTAGCCATTATCTTTCAGCAGTCGTGCGTTTGCAGATAGTCTGCTATCTCTTGGTTCGTAACACCTCCATAAACACCTAAAAGGTCGAGGTGTTCCTGCATCTTGTTTTTGATAAGATTGACCGTCGGTGCGGCAATTAAGGTCGAACGATCGTTTGTAATAGCAAGTCTTGTTGCACCGCACCCTGTAATACCCTTGTCTAAAATACAGTTTTCAGGCAGTCTGTTTTCCAACTCTGGAATTTGCTCTATTCAAAAAATATGCGACTATCGACCAAAGACAAGGACAGCATATAATGCCATCCTTATCCGTCCTATAACATATTTTCTATGGAAGAAACAAGAATTACCCCTGTCTGTGAAATGATATGCAAAGATAATAAAAGTTCAATTAAAAGTCAAATGATTTAATAAATATTTTGAAATAATTTTCAAAAATAATTTACTCGGCAGAATACCATCGAATCGACTGACAAGAACACATAGGCAGACCTCGTTGAAAGCCACATATAATTGGAGCCGCACCTGCATTTTATTCTAAAAACCCTATAAAACATGTTTTTTTGATCTAATAGGTAGGTAAAACATTGTTTTTGTGAACTAATAGAACAATTTTACATGCTATTTTGTTCTAATAGTTCGATGATTGTAATTCTTGCAGGCTTTCATTATCTTTGAGAAACTGAAAACTTTACGATTATGGGCTATACGATACCTCAAAATTGGAATGATGAAGCTATGGAATATGTCAATAGACTGACTGACAAAATCAATGTCGGTTGGGATGGCGAGGGTGATTGTCCCAGCGAATGGAATACCCAATTTCTGGGCCGATTGAAAGACAAGATGATCGCCCCATCATTCAAGTATGAAGCATTCCTCGATAACGAAGATATTATCGCTACAATAGAGGGTTATGAATTGGACGTCGAGAAATTCTGGTTCGCTCTGCTATACATCTACGACATTACGATGGATTTTGGAATAAATGCAGCAGACGCCAGCAAAACGGATTACGATATATTGGTTGAAATCAACGATTATTTGCAGAATCATCCACAAGCCGTTCTTTACCTGTCGGACGATAAAGAATTGCGCAAGAGCGAGCGTTACGAAACCAACAGCCCTGTAATATTGCAAAATCTACGTCGATTCGTGAAGCGAGAACTTGACAAATACCAAGAAGCACCCCAATTAAAAGTGTGGACGCATGATATTATGTGCAGGAATTACACAGAATCGTTAGGTGCGGCTCAACAACAGGTATTGATGTACAAATTATTTAAGGTATTGTTCAATGTCCTCGGCTTGCCCGATTTACGAGCCAAGAAAGGCGAGACCGTATCGTACAGTAAAATGCTTCTTATCTCCCGCATCATCTATTTCTGTCAATTAACCTCAAACGAATCTTTCATGTTTGAGAGTTCCTCGCTGAAAGGTATTCTTAAACAGTATGGAGATTTCAATTTCAACCAACGGCATCCCAAGACTTATGCAGGTGGTTTAATTCTCCCCAAAGAGGAGGGTGAGTAAATCGGCCTGTGTTTTACTCCCTAAAATCTGAAAATTTTGCCTGCATCTTTGCAGTGTCAAGCCGAACGGATGACCTGCAACCCACATGGGCAAGGCGAGCAGAATAACCGATGCCCCTCCGTAACAGGAGTACTTAAAAGATATGGCAAATGCTATCATTCCCGCAGCCGAGGTCGCTGCAAACGTCGAGAACAAGAACAACGCCGTTAAGGTAAACGCACCCAAGACGGAACGCCGCCGCGAGTACAACGCCAACAAGCGGCACGAGATTCCCGCCCTGTGGAAAGTGCTGGGAAAGGCTCGGCCCGTGTTCACGGTGCAGATCAGCAAGACTAACGAGGTAAAGGCAAGCTGTATTCAACGATTTATGCTTGCCCTCTACCCAGACCCGTCGCAATTCTGGATTGAGTTCATGGAGCAGGTGAACATTCTCTTGGACAGCCGCCGATTCTGTCGTGAGTGCACGGCGTTGGGCTACCAGCCAGAGAACGTGGCAGAACACGTGGTGTTCCTCGGAAGCGCACCGATGCGAAAGGTGTTACGAGAGGGGGTACAGAACATATTAGGAGCAACGATACAGTTTTACAAGGAGCGATTCTCGCCCATCGAGGCAGATGCCTACCGTGAGGGTGCAGTAGAGCCGCAGGTCGCCGCAAAACCTGCAAAAGATGAAGAGGCCGCATAAATCTACTTGCCATAGTAGGAGAAAAAGGGGTTACGGATTGCACCGTAACCCCTTTATTCGTTCATAGCAGGTGTTGCATAGCCGCGTCGATTTGGCTGTTCTCAAACGAATCGAGGTAGATTTGTGTAGTCGATAAGTCAGAGTGTCCCAGCGATTCAGAAATCAATGCCACGCTCACACCAGACCTTTTCAACACCGTGGCGTAGGTATGACGGGCCACATAGGTCGTTAAGGGCATTTCCAAACCAATCATTTCTCCCAGCGTCTTTAACTCTTGATTGACTTTTTTTAGTGTTTTACGGATACGGTCACGTTTCTGCTGTTCAGTCCTATGTACGGCAGCATCGAGAATTGGAAAAATATAATCGCGATCATTTCCAAACGGACTGGCATACTTTTCTACGATTTTAGCTGAAATGTCATTCAGTGGGAAACTTATCGGCTTGCCTGTCTTTTTCCTTACATAGCAAACCCTACCATCCTTCAAATCGCAGAAGCGGAGCAATGCAATATCCGAGAAATTTATTCCTGCACCAAAATAGCTGAACAGAAATAAATCCTTTGCAAATCCCATATAAAAGCCAGAATCGGAAAGTTCGAGTGCGAGGATTCTTTGCACCTCCTCCTTGGAAATCGACCGTTTCTCTGTATGAATATCAAACTTGTTTATTTTGAATCTATTAAACGGGTATGCGTCCTGCTTGATAACGTCCTGCTCTATGGCTTTATTGAAGACGCTACGGAGCGTTCGAAACAGTTGGCTTATCGTGGTGTCCTTACATCCTCTGGCGTGCAACCACTCTTCATATCTTTTCAACCACACACAATCAATCTCTCGAAAGGGAATATCGAGTTTATTACGCGTGTAACTCATCAACGAATTAAAGGAGTATTTATAGACCGCCAAATTACCCAGCCTCTCCATCTTCTTCATCTCCGCAAACAACCTGCCGTACATTTCCGCAACAGTTCGCCCTTGGGTCTTTTGTTCAACAGCCTGTGCCAACGATCGAGGGGTATACTCTTTGCGTTCAGCCATCATATCGACAACCAATGCGTTGTACTCCGCCATTTTCGAAGCAATCAGTTTGTCAATCACTATTTTATTGGGACAGTTTCGTTTGGGCTTATTCTTCTCGAAATCCCAGAATTGAGGTAAAACCGCTACGCCAAGACTGACGTATTTCTTTTTTCCGTCTTTACAGAGACGAATCATCAACGGATGCGCTCCGTTTGCAAGCGTTTTCGACTTGTAGCATAGAATGCTGACACCTGTTGCCATGTGAGTTTGTGGTTTAACTCTCGGTTTAACTCAACAGCTAAAAACGGTGGTAAACCACGAAAACAGCGCATATAAAAAAAGACAGCTGCATTTCTGCAACTGTCTGATTTTCATTGGTGGGAACAAGCGGATTTGAACCGCTGACCTCCTGCTTGTCGAGCAGGCGCTCTAAACCAACTGAGCTATGCTCCCGGCATAAAAAACCATCCTGTTTTGGATGGTCTTTGTCGTGGGAGCTGAGGGATTCGAACCCCCGACCCTCTGCTTGTAAGGCAGACGCTCTGAACCAGCTGAGCTAAGCTCCCCTTTTGCTGAATTGCGAGTGCAAATGTATGATAAATAAATCATTCCTGCAAGTCCTCGCTTCGTTTTGGGAAATCTTTTTTCGCTGGCTGTTCGTTCGGTTGACACATTGGTTGACACATTTGCATAAAGCCAATGCTGGTTAAACAATAGTGAATTAGTTGATAATCTTATATTTGAATAAGAGAGGACAAACTTTACAAAGGGGCCTATAAATATACCCCTTTCGCAAAGTCTGTCCTTGCTCTCTCGATAGAAAATCGGTGCCCCCTCCTTCCTGGTCTCTCCTTTTAAGAATGTTGTGTTGCTTTTGTATCTATAAAGGAAATATTGTAATTTTGAGAAACTTTGACCCCAAACATTATGAACGATATTATTCCGATAGATTCCGAAATCACGACTTTCTCTGACTATCTTAATAATAATTGCCGTGGTATTTTATCTGCCCGATTTGGAGACGGAAAGAGTTTCTTTCTGAATGAAGTTAAGAAGCAATTATCCGATAAATATATATTCATCACTATATATCCTGTAAATTATCAAGTTGCAGAGAACAAGGATATTTTCGAGTACATTAAGCGAGATATATTGTTGCAAATCTTGATGACATCCGAGATTGATTTTTCGGATGAAAAATATGGCTTTTCATTGAGATTATGGGGATTCCTAAATCAACATGGAAAAGACCTTGTATCGGATATTGTTTCTTTAATTGCATCCTCTTTGGCCAATATTCCCCAAGATGCTATAAAAGTATTTCGGGACAACATTGCCAAATTCAAAGACTTTTCAGAGAAAGCCAATCATTCCCAGTCCGATAGTATCGAATCATATTTGGATGAATTTGCAAGCCAAAAAGGAGGGATATATGAATTTGATCCTATATCACGGATTATTTATCAACTAATAACAGATATTAAAGAAAATGGTGGCAGGCAAGTTATCCTTGTTATTGAAGATATGGATAGAATTGATCCTGCCCATATATTCCGCATCCTCAATGTATTTTCCGCACATTGGGATATGCAAGATTATTCAGAACAAAAACTTGCACATGGCAACCCTTTGAATAAATACAATTTCGATAAAATATTGTTGGTTTGCCATTTTCAAAACATCAAGAATATCTTTCATCATTTTTATGGGGAGAGAACAGATTTTACGGGTTATATCCATAAATTCTCGTCTTCCACGCCCTATGAATATTCATTGAATGATGTGATTGAAGAATGGATTTTACAGAAAATACCTTTTAGTAAAGATACATTTCCTGCTATTTGCGAACGGTTGGCAGACCTTATTATGCAGAAATATGAGAATTGTGAAAATATAATTACCAACATTCGGCACATTACTTATTTTTTAAACCAATCCAATTACAATATCAGACAAGAGGATATTCCACCATATAATTGGCAAAATGGATACAATGGTTATAATTATTGTATCTCCACCTTCAATCAAGTTACCCATTTATTATGTATATTGAAAAACTTTGGAATATTCATTGATGAGTTTTTAGATTCTTGTACTGAGAATGAAAATGAGTTGTATTTGCAATTATTTCAATTCATTGGTCAATGTTGGTTGATATATCCACAATTATCTGTAAATTCAAATTCTTCAGAATGCAAGTTTAGATTCTCTGATTACAATCGTAATTCGATAAACTGTAAATGGTCAAATTATAGTATACCTTTAACTTGTAAGGCAAAACAGGTTGATTCTAATCCTGTCATTGGTCGATATAAAATAGAATCCATGCAAATGGATAATGTTTTACAATCTTCCTATTTTATAGACTTGTTCTCACACCAAAGTTTAAAAACTATATTATTTTTCTTTAAAGCTTATATTTATTGATTATACAAACTGCTCTAAATACTTTTCATTGAACCCCGTGAGTGGAAATTTGAAATCTTTCTGCGTTCCGTTCGTTGCCGTATATGTAAAGCTAACGGCGTCGCTCTTGTTGTGAACGGCAAAAAGGTTTACGCTATCTGCGGAATTTGAAAACTCAATAACGTTAGGCATGATTAGCGTTATATCTCCTTTTATATTATCCAACGGACAAGACATCGAAACCATCTTCTTTCCTCGTCTTTGGAATGTCATTTTTACGGGTTGCTGTTGGTCGATGTCCAACGCAAAGAAATAGTAAAAGGTAAACGGAACGGTTTCATCTTCTTTTCTTCCGACGAATAGGCAGACCCCGCAATCATCATCATAAGATACGGATTTGGCAATGTAGGATATTTGGTTGTCATCCCGTTTCTCCTTGCCGATTTTTCATTCTGTTTTTGGTGTTTTATACATTTTAGCTAAAATTTATGTTGTTATTAAATCTTTGATTATGATGTAAATATACGAAAAATTTATGAAATATGCAAGTAATATAGAAAGGACAAACTTGTACAGAGGGTCTATATATTAACCCTTTGGCACAAGTCTGTCCTAAAAAATCGAATCAATTAAGATATTCTCACTCGTTGACAAATCGTATAATGCGGTTACACTCTATATAGCTAATTTCGCCCGTCTTTTCATCTTCAATAATAGCTTCTGTCAAAGGATAATACCGACCGTTATCGATATGATAAGAATCTGCAAATCGGTGAAACAAGCCTATTGCAGTCTTATTATCATCGTCATCTCCGCCATCCATAAAACCTGCTTGGGGGGGGGCATATTTATCCGATGTGTAATATTCAATTTTTCTTAATTTTTCCATAGTCTTTTTCTTTTAATCTCTCCTGCCATGTCGAAACACAGCAGGAGAATGGTTTGACATTTATTCATCTAATCCCAAAATGCTGGAAAAATTTTTCCATTCAGATGCCATCTTATATTTAATAACGCTTTTTGATGGAACTTTTAGCACCGCAGAAGAATTTACTCCATAGAAAGCATAGTTATTACATTGTGGCGGAGTTTCTGCGTCAATTACAAATAATTGGAGCGCTGTACTCGCAAAGCCTCCATAGTAATAATAATATACTTTACTGCCTGATATTACACCTCCATAAACAGACTTACCGCCAATAGTTTTGAGTTTTGAGCCTTTTTCAAATGTTACTGATGCTAATTGAGAACAATCTTGGAATGCAGCTACTTCAATTGTTTCGACACTCGCTGGAATTTCTATTGAAGTAATTGGACAACCTGTAAAGGCTCCGAAAGCTCCATATCGGCAATTGTCCTTATTGTATGCATAGACCCTACCGCCAATAGTTTTGAGCATTGAGCCTTTTTCAAATGTTACTGATGCTAATTGAGAACAACCTTGAAATGCACATTCCTCAATACTCTCGACACTTGCAGGAATTTCTATCGAAGTTAATGCAGTACAATCAGAGAATGCGCCCAAATGGGCTTGGGCTCCAGATGAGTCAAAAGATACTGGAAAAATCAAATTCATTCCGCCAATAGTTTTGAGTTTTGAGCCTTTTTCAAATGTTACTGATGCTAATTGGGAACATCCCTTAAATGCACATTCCTCAATACTCTCGACACTTGCAGGAATTTCTATCGAAGTAATTGGGCAATCTGAGAATACACCATGCCAATGAGTAGCAGGATACCGTTTTTCCACATAATAACCATACCCGCTAATTTCTTTCAGTTTTGAACCTTTTTCAAATGTAACTTTCGCCAAAGAATGACATCCTAAAAATGCATAAACTCCTATTGTTTCAACACTTGCAGGAACCTCTATCGAAGTTAAGGAGGAGCAATCTGAAAAGGCTCCATAGTATGAATAACGAATAATATCTGATGTAGCGCTCTCAAAACCAATGGCCGATTCACTTCGGATATCTTTAAGATTTGAATTCTTTTCAAAACTTATAGTAGTTAAGGAACGGCAACCAGCAAACGCCCCTGCTTCAATTGTTTCTACGCTTGCTGGAATTTTAATTGATACAATATTACATCCAGAAAATACCCCACCATCTTTCCCACCTCTGAGGGTTTTGAGCTTTGATCCTTGTTCAAAACCTATGTTTTCAAGAGAGGAAATATGTCTTAGTTCATTAGATTCAATATCTTCAACATTGGCAGGAATTGTAATGGACTTGACTCCTAATCCCGAAAAGCATTTATTTCGAATTTGGGTTAAAGTTTTAGGTAAAATCAATTTTTCGAGATCTATCCCATAACCATGGGAAAATGCTCTATAAGGTAACTCTGCAATATCCACCTCTGAAATATCAAGGTTTTTTAATTGTTTCATTTCACAAAGTGTAGCAAAATCATCTTTGCTAAGTTTTCCTATAATTTTTAATGCTCTTATATCATCACTATCTAAAGGCAAATGCCATAAAGCATCTGCTAAAGTTTCAGTTGGAGAAATTTCAATGATAGTAGAATATTCTCTTTGACAAATCACAAATTCTTTTTTAATATCACCACAAGAAAAAGTAAAAAAAGCTTTTCGTTCATTCGGTCCTTCATAAGGTTCGACTTCAAAGCTTAACCACATGGTATCGCCATTCGTAAGAGAAGGTGTACACCATGGTTCTCCACCACTTAATTGCCATTCTCCACTCACCATGTTGTTATCTCTCATACACGTTCTCGGCATTGGGCAGAAATTCATGATTTCCTATCGTCCGTTCAAGGATAACCCATAGGATTTTTGTAAAGAAAATACGGTCATTATCATTGGGAACATCATCCCCGCTACGGGTAATTATGCTATTTGCGACCGTTTCAATGATTTTGTCTTCCGTAAGATCGACTTGGGGATAGTCGTCAAGAATTGACATGATTTTATCATACCATTCTCTCAAATAAGAATCTGAAGCAACCTCTTGGGCGACCTGTTCAAAACGGGACATAATAATTTTCAATGTACCGTATCAACTCCTACTGCGGTGGGTTATATGCAAAAAGAAAGTGTGGAGTTGTTCGTTTATCTACCGAGAGGCATTTGGCGTAGCCCGTAAGCAAATAAACAATACCCCACACCGGGTATTGTAGTTACAAAGTACGCGTTAAACTTTCAGAAAATCAAGATTGATGTTCTAAAAAGTTCTTTATTGCTTGGGATATTCCGCTATAAAGAATAAACCGACATATCCTCTCAAATCGGGAGTTGCAAACCATTCCAACCCTCAATTATCGAGAATATGTCAGCGTAAAGTCGATATTTTGAGCTTTGTAATTTATATAAAAACACTAATGCACAATAAATCAACAGACAGCATTATCGAATATGGGTTGTTGCGCTCTGTTTACATATCAAAGAAAATACCCCTGCCGTCGATTGACAGCAAGGGTATTCGTCTTCGTTCGGTTATTCCACAAACCACTTGTACTCGGTATCGCCCTCGATGGCCCTGCCTATACCCGTGATCAGTTCGGTAGCGTTCAGTGAACGGTCGAGGAACGTATCTATGTAACTCGACTTGTTGGCTCCCGTAAAGAGGTTGTAAACTCTCCACAAATCAATCTCTGGATTATCCCCTCGTGAGAAGTTCTCGTCCGTGTAGTACGCCTTTGCAACCGCGTTGATATGGCAGTCTGTAAATTCCACTGCGGGAAGCTGTCGTTTCTCGGCTGTGGGCAGGTATTGATACAATCGTGTCTTACCTATCAATTGTGCAAACTGGTGTTCGGTAAGGTGTCGTTCCTGCATTGCGGCCATCCGCTTTACATGACGTTCGGCATCGTATTCTCGGAACAGGCGCAAGGTGGCATCGAACAAATCCTGCACACCCATCACCCGCAGTTCGCTCTTGAATCCGTCCGTCGATACACAAAGGTTACAGCACACGAGGTTCTTGAACCCGATGAAGACCTTGAATTTCTCGACCGTCTTCTTGGAATAGAGGTTCTCGTGGTTGTAGGCTCTTACTCCTCCAATCGAAAGATTCAGCCTGTTTCCTGCCACATCCTCGTAAATCGTGGGTATCTCGAAATAGAAAGCCATCCGTTCGTAGTAGATGGTCTTGTCGGTTTCCAAAAGCTGATTCACGGGTTTGTGGATGGCTTCGGGAATCCGTCCCTTGATGATATGGGACACGACGATATCGGGAGTGTCGATCACTTCCTGCGGGAACATGCGGTGTGCAGCACCTAATACCGTTTCGATAAAACTCTGGTGGGAGATGGTCACCTCGTTGTCCTTGCTGAATACGGGAACAACGCAATCGTTCTTCAGATGGGCTATATCGACGGGCTTGGTGTTGGCCTCGATAAAGTGGCGGTTATGACGTACACCCAAAGGAACGACAACACCCGTCGTTGCAGATTGGGCTGGTTGTTCCTCTGCGGTCGTTGCCACCTCTGCGGTAGGGTTATCGAGGAAAGGGCTGTCGGAGTTCAGACCGACGGCAAATTCGGGGTTAGGCTGAAACGCTGGGTACATGGTGGTAGGGAGTTTGAGGTTGAACATTCGGTTGTGCTGGCTGTGTCATGTTGCACCATTTGAGGATGGCTTGCCCCACAGCAGGCGTGATGAGGAATTCGGGACGCCCCGTGAACAGTCCCGTGCGGTCTTTGGACGTAGTGGCCTTGTGGTTCATGGCTATATCGAGGACTGCGGTAAACTCGTAATCCACGTTGTCGCGCTGTACGGCTTTCAAGCCCACCTTCTCTGGAACCATCTTGCCGTTCTTGTCCGAGAGCACATAATCCTGCTTGGAACGCATCGTACAGATAACATGACAAGAGGATGTCAGAATCCGCTGGATAAAGGCGTTCTGACGGGGTGTAACCTTGGCCCAGTTTGCAAAGGAGTTGCCTTGCAGGTTGGCATGGAAATCCAGCAGATAGTCCCAGCAATGGGAGATGCTGTCGATGATGATTACCTCGGCTCCTGCCTGCTCGCAAATGCCGATGGCCTCGATGTAGGTTTCGGGAGCATAGTTTTCGAGGGTGAGGACTTGATAACCGCCCAGATGGGCATAAAGGTCAGCCGAGCAGTTCTCGGAATCGATGACGGCGATTTTAGACCAGTCGCCTGTCATTCCGTAAGCGATCAGGAGCGACGAATAGGTCTTGCCCGAACCTGAAGCTCCCGCCAGCGCAAGCCGCATCTTGGCTGCACGGCGCATGGATTGTCTCAATTGCATAACTCTACAAATTAGATGATTAGTAAATGATTAAACTAATCACTCCAGTTGCGGCTTTTGTATTTATCTGTGATTTTTTCCGATAGTCTGTACAATAAATTCTCCTTTGCGATATTGCTTTCCAATTCAATAGGGGGAGGGGGATGTTTTATGGAGTAGCAGTGTGTATGGATTATAGATTGCAGGATTTGGCGGATCAATTTTCAATTCTGCTCATCGCAGGTCACATTTTCTGCTCACAAGCAAAGTAAAATAGGCAGAATATGTGTATATTTGTGAACAGAATCAAAAAAATAACTTATGGCAGACAACAGGCTGGATATTATCAAGAGATATGTGACCGCACATCCGCAATGCTCCTCTACCGAGATTTTCGAGGGAATCGGTCTGGTGGTAGCTTATGCTACCGTGCGTCGTGATTTGGCAAAACTGGTTACGGACGGTATATTGATTATAACAGGGAAAGGGAAACGAAGTCGTTACACTCTTTCTCCAAGTTACAATCTTTTCCAACCTGTTGATTTGGATATCTATTTCAGCCAAGAGATCGACCAGCGACAAGTCAATGAAACTTATAATTTCGATTTGATCAATCCTATTCTTGCCTCCACTCCTTTATTTAATAAGGCGGAGATCGAATTTCTCAATGGTATCCATTGGTGGCATACAGAGAACCTGTCAAAACTCTCTCCAGCCCAGTATCGCAAGGAGATGGAACGATTGGGGGTGGATTTAAGCTGGAAATCCTCACAAATCGAAGGCAACACCTATTCGCTGTTAGAAACCGAACGGTTGTTGTTGGAAAAAGAAACGGCGGCAGGAAAAAGCAAGGATGAGGCGGTAATGCTGCTCAATCATAAAGACGCATTGGATTTTATCCTTGATAATCCCGACTATCTGTCTGAATTGACCGTGGCAAAGATTGAAACCATTCACTCTATTCTTGTCAAGGAACTGGCTGTCGATCGTAATATCCGCACACGGCGTGTTGGCATTACAGGAACGAATTATCGTCCGCTTGACAACGAATTCCAAATTAGAGAGGCGTTGGAACAAATGTGTCATGTCGTTAATGAGAAAGCAAATATCTTTGAAAAGGCATTGCTTGTTCTGCTGCTTGTCTCTTATATCCAGCCGTTCAACGACGGAAACAAACGCACGGCACGTATCGTTAGCAATGCGTTGTTGATTGCCAACAATTATTGTCCCCTGTCGTTCCGCACGGTAGATTCTATCGACTATAAAAAGGCCATGTTACTCTTTTATGAGCAGAACAATCTGTCGGCTTTCAAACAGATTTTTATGGAGCAGTTCGCATTTGCCGTAAAAACCTATTTTTGAGATCAACCCTCTCCATGGAAAACGCCAGTCCGCTGTCATTATGGGTAGGAGTTTCCATTTTCTTTCCTTTTGAGGACGAGCGCCTACGGCGCGTATGTAAAGAGAAAAATCGGTGACGTAATTTTCAGCGGGTGTATAAATATGAAATTCCCGAAATATATCACACTCTCTTATTAGATGTAAAAAGCCCCCATGCATTAGCACGAGGGCCGTATATCTAAAAAGCAAAACCTTTGAACTCCTCCTTAAACTGTTTTGCTTGTTCGGCTTGTTCCGTAACTGCCTTATACTGTTCCTGCATATCGAGAGCCTTTATAAAGTAGGGCAACGATACCTTTGCGGGCAGGTTCTTGCATCGCTCGTTCAGTTGATAGGTAATTGTTATCGGTTCCGATGCTGACAAACCGATCGAATTGTATTTTGTAAGCAACACGGACATAGCCCGCTTATCCCAAATTGGCGGTGTTATGCCCTTTGATTTGCAGAAATCGCATATCTCCTTATAAATCCCTGCATCGGTCTTTCTAACTGCTGAATTGATAAAACAGCCTGCTGTCAGTTCGTAGCCATTAGAAATAGGCTTTATAAGCCCTAATTGCAGACATTCATTTAATAATGCAGTGGTCGTATTTCTCGATAATCCGATACCCTTTGCAATCTGGCTGTTGCTTCATTGAATGGTATCCGTATTATTAAGGCAGATTGCCTTTAATAAGAGCAGAAAGCCTGCAATC
>QWCE01001523.1_pt1 | contig 34285 bp, 38 predicted proteins | sample 1972531 | NCBI WGS metagenome assembly QWCE01 (sample SAMN09866716, study PRJNA288562) | Human gut metagenome isolate term4_stool, whole genome shotgun sequencing... | reverse complement strand
CGTACAGCTCGCACAGGGCCACCTGAAGATCGGTGACACTGCTCTCCACGGCGGTCACCTGCGTCAGCAGGTCCGCGAGGGTGGGGTAGTGGTAGCCGGTAAATGTGACGTTGTACACATAACTTCTGCTATTGTAGCTGCTTTTTGCATGGGTGAACGTGATGGTTCCGTCTGTCTGGAAAGTAATCGTGAACTCCTGTCCGATCGAGGTTTTCACCGTGTTTCCGCGAGGAATCGTCACGCTCTCATCGCTGCTGGCACACTTATAGACAAAATAGTCCACATCAGACGGAGCCTGATAGGTGTGCACCCGTTCTCGGTCGATGTCGAACTTCCCGTACGTCCACACCAGCCGCGCCTCCGACTTGACCGCCACACTGGCCGCGATGGTGTCATACAGCGTCTTGCCGCTCAGGGTGCCGTCCTCGTCGATGTCAAGGTAGTCACCGATCTTCACGCCGCCGAGTGTGGTGGAGGTGGCGGCAGGCAGCACGTACTCCTGGGCCAGCATCACGGTCTCGGTGCTGCCGTCGCCCTTGGTCACGGTCATTGTGTTGCCCTGCACGGTCAGCGCCTTGAGGTACACGCCGCTCCCCGCTTCCACCGCGCCCACGTCCTCCGCCGTCAGCGGGGTCTCCTTCCCGGTGCCGCCGTGTTCTGTACCCAGCACCCCGGTCATGGCCGGCAGGCTGGTGGTGTCCTGGGTGGTAAAGGTCCGCTTGCTTCCGTCTCCCAACTCCACCGTCAGGGTCTTTCCTGCCAGGGTCAGCCCTTTCACTACCTGGTCACTGTCCTGGGGCACCGCTCCCAGGTCCTGGGCCGTCAGGATCACCACGCCTCCCTTGCCGTTGACGCTCACCACCTTCCCGGTCTCCGGTGCCGCCAGCTCTGCCCGGTGGGCTGCTGCCTCTGCCCTCGCCGCCGAATTTTCAGAGTTTTCAGCCCCTGCCGTTGCCGTCCGGGCCGCCGTCTCTGCCTGGCCCTTGGCATTCACCGCCCGGGTTGCTGCGGTGGCCGCCGTCTCGGCGTTGGCCTTTGCGCTGGCTGCGGCCTGCTGTGCCGTGTTGGAGTATTCCAGCACCCGGGCCACAAAGGTCTCGTACTGGGTGGGGCTGATTTCCACGTCTCCGTCGGTGTTCAGAGTGCTGTAGCACTCGTACTTGGTGGGCTTTGTCAGGGCCCGGTAACCGTCCGCACCCAGGGCCAGCAGCATCCACTGGCCGCCGGGGCTGGCCGTCAGGGTCTTATCCACCGCCACGCTGTCTTCGTCGTCCAGCAGCACCGGTGCGGGCAGGGTGCCGTCCAGCCACTGCACATGCAGCGTCACGCTCAGGCCCTGCCATTCTGCCGGCAGCTCAAATTCCAGGCGCTCCACCCCGGCGCTGCTCTGTCCGCCCACCTTCAGCACCCGGATGTCCGGGGCAAACTCCGCCCCGGCAAAACTGCGCTTCAAGATCTTCACACGCATTCGCGTCTCCTCCTTTCGCCCTTCCAGTCTACCGCACTCCGCTGCACAAAAAACCTGCGGACTTTCGCACGCAAAACAAGGATTGCAAAAAGAGATTTTCCTATTTTATGTGCGCATCATGTTGACATCATGCGCATATCATGTTATTCTAAGCATAGAATAGTTCTGAAGGAGGTTTTCGTTATGGCTAAAGTAAGCACCAACATCAGTCTGGATGCAGATCTCAAGCGTTCCAGTCAGGAGCTTTTTTCCGATCTTGGCATGGATCTCTCCACCGCAGTCACCATCTTTCTGAAGCAGGCAGTCCGCGTTCAGGGCCTGCCGTTCCCTGTCTCGCGGGAAATTCCCAATGCGGAGACCGCAGCTGCCTTGAACGAATACTCCGCCATGAAGACACACCCCGAAAATTACCCCCGTTACGCATCCTTTCACGATGCTATGAACGAGGTATTGTCCAATGCTTGAGGTCGTTCTTTCCAATCGCTTCAAAAAGGATCTCAAACTCGCCGCCAAGCGTGGCTGCGATCTCAGCCTGCTGGAATCCATCGTGGACCAGCTGGCCGCACAGCAGCCCCTGCCAGAAAAGAACCGCGATCACGATCTCACCGGTGATTACATCGGCTTTCGTGAATGTCACATCCGTCCCGATTGGCTTCTGATCTATCGCGTGGACGGTGAGCAGCTCATGCTCTTCCTGTTCCGCACAGGTACGCACTCTGACCTGTTTGACTGATGCAAAGCAAGCACCCCGGCAGCCATTTCCGGCCGCCGGGGTGCTCTTGTTTACTTCAGCAGATCATACCGGTCAAACTCGTTTTCCTTCTGTGCCTCCTTCTCTGCGTTCTTCTCCGCCTGTTTCACCCAGTCGTCCAGATTCTTCTGCTCGTACAGGGCGTTCCCGTCTTTGTCGGTCAAGGCCAGCAGCATCTCCGCCAGCTGCTCCCGGTCGTAGTCGCTACCATCCACATAGTCCGCCTTGGCCGCCTTCGTGATCTCATTTTTCATGCTGGACGGCTTCTTGCCCGCCTTCACCAGCCGGTTGTACTCGTCCTGCACGCTCTGGCCGCTGCCGCTGCCCACGGCATCCCGCAGGCCCGCATAGATGCTGCTGGCCTTGTCGTATCCCTTCTCGGCCTTCAGCAGCTCGTTGCTCTTTGCATCCACCGCTTTCACCACGCAGTCGTGGGCGTCGCTCCTCTCCCCGCCAAAGGCCTGCTGCATCTCGCTCGTCATCTGGTCCACCAGCTGCTTGCGCTTTTCCCAGCGGTCGGCGTTGGTCTCCTGCGCCGCCTCGGTCACCCGGGGCTCGTACTGCTGCAGCCGCTGTTTCATCTGCTCGTACATCTTGTTTTCCTGGATGGTCCCGGCCTCCACCATGCCGTTCAGCTTTTCAATCGCGGCTTTCGCCTCCACCGTGTCCCCGTTCAGGTAGGCGTTGTACAGCCGGTCATACTGGCCGGTGGCGCTGGCGGGCAGGCTGTCAAAGTTTCCGCCCTCCTTGTTCCAGTTGGCAAGGGTGTCCATCCAGCCGGTCACCGCCTGCACCTGCTTTTTCAGGTTGGCGTAAGGGATGCCCCGTGCCGCCGCAAACTGGCCCAGCATGTCTACAATGGCCTCCTTCATCTGGGCGTTGTAGGCGTCCAGCTGCTTCTCGGTCATCTCGCTGGTGTCCTTGGCTTCCAGCTGGTATACCTTGCCCATCTTCCGCACCACGTCGTTCAGCACTTCAATGCCGTTCATGCTGATGGTGGAGCGGGTGCTGGTAAAGCCGGACGTCACCAGGTCCACGGCGGTCATGGCCTCGCTCACGCCGGTCCAGTTGCTGCCAAAGCTCTTCACAAACTGCCGCACAAAGTCCCATGCCACGCTCCACGGGGTCATGTCGCCGTTGTCGTCCTGCAGGTCCTGCCACCGGTGCAGCCCAAATTTCACGCCCACGCCCAGTGCGGCGATCACGGCCGTCTGCACCACCTGGCTGCTCACGGCGCGCCACACCCGCTGTCCTGCCTGGTCTTTTGCGTTCTGCGCTTCTTCCAGCGCGGCCTTGCTTTCGGCGCCGGGGTGCTCTTTGTAGGCGGCTTTCCGGGCCTTCACCCATTCGCCCTGCGCCGCATAGTCCTCAAAGGCCGACGTCAGGATCTGCGCGTTCTGCTGCCGCTGGGTGCTGAACATCATCAGCGTCTTGGTCATCTCGTTGCCGGACCGCTGGAACCCCGTGCGCTGCATGGTGGTGTAGTTGGGCTGGGTGTGCTCCACCACCTGCTCAAACTTCTCGTTCACCGCCGCCCAGTATTCCGGGCTGTTCACCACCTCGGCCCCGGCCGCAAATTCCTCCGGGTGGGCTTTCACATAGCTCTCGCTGCCCTGCCAGCACGCCGCCACCGTGATCTCGTCCATCTTGCCAATGCCCGCCGTCCACAGGCTCAGCACCTTGTCGGCCGCTTTCGTCACCCCGCGCACGGCCTTGTTGTCGCTGTTCCGGGCCGCGTCGTGGGTACGGCCCACAAAGCCCTTCTGCGCGTTGGCACTTGCCATCTCGCCCACGCTGGTGCCCCGCAGGCGGTAGGCCAGCAGCTCGTTCCCGTGCTCGGCCATCCGCTGTTCAATTTTCGTCAGGCTGCTGTCCATGTCAGAGCCCAAAAAGCGCCCCACATTGCGCAGGTCGAATAGATTTTTGTTAAACTGTACAAATGCGCTTCCCGTGGCGCCCCAGCCCAGCTCTGCCGCTGCCGTGGGTAAGGACGCTGCCTGCAGCAGCGTCACGTTCACGTTGGCGTTCAGCGCCGCGGCCGCCGCATAGCTGCGCAGCTTCGCAAACACGCCGTCACCCACGGCCCGGCTGTCCTTCACCTCACACAGGTCGGCCAGAGCGTTGTTCATGTAGGTGCGGGCCGGGGTCCCCCAGGTCTCTTCCAGCGTATTGAACAGGGTCTTGCCGCCCTGCATGCTGTTCAGCACCTTTTCCGCATTCCGCAGCGGCACCGCCATGCCCGCATACTGGGCCGTGTTCTCAATGCTGGTCTCGGCCTGCTGCACCAGGCCCACCAGCAAAACCGGCTTGGAGCTGTTCACCCGGTGGTTCAGCCACCCCGGGTTCGCCGCGCTGTTGTCGTACCGGATGCCCTTGTTCTGTTCCGGGTTCGCGTCACTGTCCACGTTGATGTGGATGTAGTTCTCCGTGGTGGCCTTCTTCACGCCGCTCAAAAGCATGCTGGTCTCGTTGATGTACCCGGTCATCCTGGCGTTCAGGGTCTTCCAGGCCGCCATCCACGCCCGGTCGTAGTCGGTCAGGTGCTTGTCCACCTCTTCCAGCAGGGTGCGGCGCTCGGCGTCCTCGTTCTGGCTCAGGGCAGCCGCGTCCAGCTTGCTGCCCTCGCTGTCGGTCACGGCCAGCTGGCCCACCCGCACCGTGGCCTTGTCCAGCTTTGCCAGCTCCGTGTCGCCGGAGAGCTTTGCCTCCATGTTTTCCAGCGTCAGGCCGCCGTGCAGGATGTGGTGCACGCCCTGCTTGTTCTGCAGCTGCAGCGCCAGCTCCGCCAGCTGGTTGTGGGTGATCTTCCGCGCCTTGCCGCTGTCGTCTTTCAGACCGATGTCCACAAGGTCATGGGTAAAGTGGTAAAGTTCCTTCTCGTGCTTCGGCCCCGTCAGCTCGTCAAACACCCTCGTGCCCTCGATCAGGATCTTTGTTTTCTTTCGCTGGCCGTCATTCAGCATTTTGCCCAGGTTCTCCATGTAGCCGCCGTGGGTGTACCCGCCCAGCCGCTCAAACATCCGTTCAATGTTCATGGTGTTCATCTTATAGCTGTTCAGTGCCCGGCTCATCCTGCCAAGGGCGCCCGGCTTTTTGCTCACGCCTTTGGCGTCGGTCAGCTCGCTTTTCACCCCCTCGGCGAATTCGTCGATCATCACGTCCTCGGCCGCGCCCACCACCACGTTGTCGGTCTTGATGATGTGCAGCGTCTGGTCAATGATGTCCCGCAGCCCTCGCAGTTCGGTGGAGCTCAAGGTGGCCATGCCGCCGTTTTTCAGCGCTGCCAGTCGGTCGTTCAGTCCGTCCACATACGCCGTCCAGCTCGGGCTTTCATCCTCCCGGGTGTACTGCTTTGCGTTCTCGATCTTCGCCCGCAGCACTTCGATCTCCCGTTCCCGGTTGTCGTTCACGTCCAGCAGCCACTCGTCAATGGCGTCCTGCAGGCCGATGTTCTCCCATTCCAGCTGTGCCCGGTCGCTGTTCTCCATCTCCCGCTTGATGCCGTCCCGCAGCCCGTGCACCGCTTTTTCCATGGCTGCCTTGCTGTCCTGCATGGGCGCGTAGGTCCAGCCCTCTTCGCCCCGGTGCGACCACTGGGCAAGCCGCTGGGCCGTCTCCCGGTTTCCAATGGCCTCGTTCGCCAGCTGCAAAACCGGCTGCACCTTGTCCAAAAGGTACTCCGGCACATACTTTTTCTCGTTCGGGTGCTCGAACATCTTGGTCAGCTCACTCGTCGCCTTGCGGATGGCCCGCCGGGTGTTGTCCTTGTCCCGGCTGTCCCGCATCTGGGCCAGCCGCTCGGCGTTCTTCGCCTGTGCAATGGCAATTTTCTCCCGGGTCTTTCCGCGTTCTGCCTCCCGCAGTACAGCCGCCTGCTGTTCCAGCTTCCGCTCCTTCGCGCCAAGCTTTGCCTCTGCCCTTGCGGCCGCTTCCTTGTAGTCCTGCTGGGCCTTGGTCATCCGGTCCGCATAGGGTTGCCGCATCTTCTGCCGGTCGCTGGCCCGCTGTTTGGCCGCGTTCAGGTTGGCCTCGGCCTGCAGCGCCAGGCTGTGCCGCTTTGCCTGTTCGTTCATCTGCTCGGTCCGCGCCTTGAACTCCGCCCGCAGTTTCGCGTTCCGGCTGTTGGCCACGCCCGGCAGGCCCAGGTATTCGTTCCACAGATCCATGGCCAATTCCTGCTTGGCCGCGTCCCATTCGCTGTCATAGGCGCTCTCCATCGTGGGCTTGATCGCATCGTGTGCCGCCGCCATGGCTTCCAGCGCGTCGGCGGCGCTGCTGGGCGTTTCGGTGGGGAACAATCCCCCGCCAATGCCCTGCAGCTCGGTAAAGTCGGCGTCCCACCGGCTCACCTCGCCCTTTTTCGTCAGCGTCAGGCTCACGCCGTGCTTTGCCAGCTCCTTCCGGGCCTCGGCCCAGCTGCCGTACTTGTACAGCACCTCGTTGTAGTCCTTGCTGCCTTTTTCCAGGCTCATGCTCATCTTGTGCAGGTCGGGGTAGGCCTTCCACAGCTCGTCGTTTTTCTTGGCGCTGCCTTCCATCACCTGCTGGGCCATGTCCAGCACAAAGCCGTGGGCCTGGGCCCAGTCCACGCTGCCGCCGCTCAGGTAGTTCCGCAGTGCGGCAAGGCGGCTGGTCAGGGTCTTCACGTCCGCCCGGCTGTCGCTGGTCTTCACCATCTTCCGGGCAATGCGTTCCAGACTTTCGTCCGACACCTGTGCCGCATCCGCCTGCGCCATCACCTTGGCCAGAGTCTCGGTCTCAGCGCCGCCGTCCCCCACGCTCTGGCGCCTGGCTGCTTCCACGTCCTCGCTGTCCACGTCCAGCTGGTAGCGGTTTTCTCCTTCCTGCGTCATAAACTGTGCAAGTTTTGCGTTGCGGGAATTTGCATCCATCATCTTGACAGACTCTCCGAAGTATGTTAAAGTACCTCTGGAACCGTACATGGTTGGGGGGACCGGCAATTGGAGCCCAGTACTGCCCAGCCATGCTGCGGTTCTTTTTTTATTCGGGTCAATGTACAGGATTTGGTCACTGTTCAACGCATTCTGCACATTGTTCTTTCCATAAGCGCTGGTAAGAACAATATTATCCATCACTAATCCATTCTTACGGGTCGGCAGCAGTTCCAACGAAACACTCACCGGCTGGTTCAGTGCATCCTTCACTTCACCGAACATATAGATTCGGCTTCTATAATTTTTTCCCTGATTTGCGCCGGTCTCCTCATTCGAGTGCAGCACCACCACCGGGTTTTCCAATACCTGTGGCACCTGCTTGATGATGTCCGGTGTCATGATGGATTTTTCTTTTCCGGCCTTATATCTTACCTCACTGTGTTTTTTCAGAATTTCTTTGATTTTACCAGCATTCCACAAAATCGTCTGATCTTTCACACCAATGCTTTTCAGCACATCCGATGTCTTGCCGACCGTGATCATATAATCGTCCGTCTTTTTGTTCAGACTTTCGATCTCGTCCTCAAACCGTTCGTCAATGGAATACCGCACATCTTCCGCCGCTGCCGCGTCTGCCGCAGCGGCTTTTTCCATGCCGCCGTTTGCTTCCAGCGCCGCGCGGTAGTTGGCCCCGGCGTCCGCCTGGTGGTTGAAGTAGATCTGCCGCAGGTCCTTCAGCTGGGTCTCGGTCAGGGTCTGTGCCGCCTTGGCCGCGGCATTGTCCGGTTCCGCCCCCAGCAGGGTCTTGATGTCGGTCAGCACCTTCTGCAAAAGCGTCTCGATCTTCTGCATCACCCGGTTGCTCCGCTTCTGGACCTGGGCGTTCATCCTGGCTTCCGCCGCCTGCTGGCGCACATAATTCCGGAAGTCCTCTTCCGTTCCAAAAATGCTGCGCATGGCGTCCGCCGTGATCTCTTCCATGGCCTGGTTGTAGGTCAGCTGCTGGCCCGCCCGCTCGTACCGGTCCAGATAGCTCTGCACCAGCTCCTGCACGCTGTCCATGCCGTTCTGCTGCACAAGGTAGTGCTCAAAGGTGTCGATCAGCTCCTGCCCGCCGGCGTTGTCCCAGCGGTTCAGCTCGTGCAGCGTCTCGTGCATCACAGTGGCGGCGTCGGCTTCACTCGAGTAAAACACCTTGCCCGCCGCGCTCTGGATCAGGCCCTTGGCGTTGTTTGCAAGGCCCTGCACCACCCGCTGCACTGCCACGCCGCTGGCCTTGGCGCTCAGCTCGATCAGGGCATCGTCCGCCCGGGCGCCCTTGCTCACGCTGCCGTCCGCCTTGTAGTAGGTGCCCGCGTCATCCCGCAGCGCTGCCTTGCCGGGCTGCTTGCCCAGCTCGGCCGCTTTCATTTCCTTGTAATGCTCCGCTTCGCCCTTGCCCTGGGTGTAAGCAAGCGCCAGCGCCGTGCGCCCTGCGTTGCCCAGGGCCAGCACCTGCTGCACCCGTCCGCTTAGGGCGCTGCCCTTGCCGGTCATCTGCAGTGCCTCGGCAAAGCTGGCACCTTCCCCGTTCACGCCCAGCCGGTACAGGCTGGCCGCCGCCGGGGCGTAGATCTCCGCCCCAATGCCTGCCGGCATGTTGTTCACCACGGTCTGCACTGCCTGGGTGCTCATCCGGTAGTGCTGCGCCAGCTCCTGCGCCGTCTGCACCTGCTCGCCCCGCGTCCAGCTGTCCGTTTCCAGCGCCGCTGGGTCTGCCCGCAGTTCCACGTCCGCGTACTCCGCCGGGCTCTGCTGCTGCGCCGGCGCTTCCTGCTGTACTTCAGCCCGGCTTTCTGCCTGCGCCTGCCGGTGCAGCTGTTCCGGGTCAAACAGCATAGTCCTGGGGTTTTCCGGGTCTACCGTCCGCACCGCTTCCGTGCCGTCCGCAAAGCGCACCGTCATGGTGTCGTTGCTCATGCTCACGCTGTAGCCCTGCCCGCTTTCCACGGTTTCCCCAGCCTTTTCCACGGTACTTTGGCCCGGATCGGCGGCAGGGTTCTCCATCTGCGTCGCATTGTTCCCGACATTTGTGTCGGGAACTTCCGCCGCCTGCTGCACGGCCTGCCCGGCAGTCTGCTGCTGGGCAAGCGTGCGCAGGGCTTTCCAGGTCTCGCTGGCCGTGGCGGGCAGCTCCATGCCGTACTCCTCCGCAAAGGCCGCCCGGTTTGCTTCGTTGGCCGCGTTCGGGGTGAACAGGTTGATGGTCTTGCCCGTCAGGGCATCCGCCTCCATGGCGGCCGCCAGCTGCTGCACCGCCGGGTTCTCGCTGCGCACCGCTGGGGCTGCATCCTTCTGGGCAGTTGTTTCCGCAGCGTCGGCATTGTCCGTCTGCTGCACGGCGGCGGCCTGGTCTGCCTGCTGCCGTGCAGCTTCTCCCGGCTCCATGGCCCGCTCTTCCAGTGCCCGCTGCGCCGCCGCGGCATCCGCCGCCCGGCTCTCGGTGTCCACCTGCACCGGGGCAGCCGTTTCCATCCCGGCCCGGGCATCCAGCGTCCGGCTCATGGCGCCCAGCCCCGTGCCCACGGCACCGCCCAGCGCACCGGAGGCACCACCCGTCAGGCCGCTCTGCAGTGCCTGCAAAAAGGTGTCGCTCTGCAGCAGCTCGTCGGCGGCCTGCTGGTCGCCGCCCAGCGTGGCATCAATGATCTTGTCCGCATAGGTTTCCACAAAGGCCTGCACCGCATTGTCCACGCCGCCGGAGATCGTGTTGGCGGCCAGCTGGCTGTTGCCCAGCCCGCTCACCAGCTTCGAGCTGCGCACAAGATCGGCCAGCTTTCCGGCCACCGTGTCCCGGGCATAGTCCACGCCCATGCTGCGGGCCATGTCCGCCACGCCCACGCTGTTGATGGCCCAGCCTGCGCCAAACTTTGCAAGGCCCACGCCCACAGCCTGGCCTGCGCTGGTGCCCTTCTCCACGTCCTGGCCCATGCTCTCCGCCGCGCCTTGGGCGCTCAGTACCGGCAGCACCAGGTAGGGGCTCACGCCCGCCACAGCCAGGTTCTCCGCCGCGCTGGTGGCAACGCCCATGGCCGTTTTGGCCGCCGGGCTCAGGCCCGCCTGGGCCGCTTCCGTGCGCTGCTGGCCGTAGTGGTACAGCTGGTAGCCAAGGCTCGTGTCTTTATCCAGCGCCGTTTTCTGCACCGTCCCGGCAATGCGGCTGCGCATGGTGTCAATTTCGCTCTGGCTGTACCCCATGCCGCGCAGATCCTCGTCGGTGTACTGGGGGTTATAGTCCATGTCCACCGCCGTGATCCGGTCTTTCAGCTCTTTGCCTCGGGCATCGCCTTCCAGTTCCTTGTCCAGTGCCGCCTCGTTTTTCTGGGTAGCCCGGATGTCCTTCACGCCCTGGGTGGTCATCTCGCCCGTCATGGGCACCGCCGACGCCACCGTGGCTGCAATGCCCTTCGTGGTGTCCGCCGTGCGGCGCGCCGCCCGGTCAGTCACCGGCAGGGCATCATATTCCCGGATGTATGCCCGGGCCTCGTTGATCTCCTGGGCCGTGTACCCCATCTTCAAAAGGTCTCCGGGGCTGTACCGTTGCTTTGTACCGGTCACCTGCACGGCCTGCTCCGGGGCAACGCCCTTGTCCTCCTGAGTGGTGTACTCCTTCTGCCGCAGCAGGTCCACCACCTCCCGGTGCCGGGGGTCGGCATCCATCCACTGGTTCAGCTCGTCAAAGCGGTCTGTTGGCCGGTCCTTGGCAAGGGCATTCCCCGCCTTCTGCGCCGCCTTGGCGTAGCTGCCGTAGGTGCCCTGCGCAATGGCCCGCTGTTTCGGGGCGTTGTCGCTGCCAACATAGTTCCAGTCCGGTTCGTAGTCCTCCTGCCGGTCCGTGGCCACCGGGCTGCCCGTGTTGCTGGCCATATCCGCCAGCACCTGCTTGCCCAGCGTGTCCGCGCTTACTGTTCCCAGCACCTGCCGGGTGCCGCCCGTCCAAGCCGGGGTGCTGGCCGTCGTCTGCAGGCGGCTGGTGCTGGCGGGGGCAGCCGTCATCTGGCTGCGGATCTGCGCCACCTGGGCCACGCTCAGGCCCGTGCCGGCGCTCTTGGCTGCCGGTGCCGCCGGGGTGGTCTTGGCCGTCTGGGTCGTCGTCGTTTTCTTCTGGGCTGTCGTTCCGACGATGTTCGCCCGCTGGCTGTTCTTTGCCAGCGGGGCCGTCATGGTCTTCTTGGCCGTCTGAGTCGTCGTCTTCTTCTGGGCTGCGGTTTTTGCGGCGTCATTCGCTTTAATCTGCTCCCGCATCTGGCGCACCTGTTCTACACTCAGGCTCATGTTGCTCCTCCTTTACCATCCCATAGTCTGCGACACCTGACTGATGGTGCTGTCGCTGTAATTTTTCCGGATCAGATACTCGGTGATCTGGGCCATGTCATAGCCATTGTTTGCCATCTGCTGTGCTTCTCGCAGCGCCGTATTGTAATTGCCGCCTTTCGGGCTGGCCATGCTCACCGACGCCCCCGCCACGCCGTCCACCGTGCCGCTGGTGCTCCACGGCGTTTTGGTGGTCGCTGCCGGCAGCTTGCTGGTCGTGGTTCCCGCCTTTCCCGCTCCGGTTCCTCCCGCCGCGCTCTGGGTACTGGCCTTGGTGCCGGTGTCTGCCTTGATCCATCCCGCATTGGTCAGGGTCCGCTTGTAAAAGTCGTACAGGGGCTCGGTGCCCTTCATGCTGGAAAATTTGTTTGCCATCTGCTGCAGCTGGCTGGTCGTGTAGCCGCCGCTCTTGCTTCCCGAGCTGCTCCCACCGCTTCTCGTGCTTCCGGTGCCCGTGGTCTTGTACCGCTGCTGCAGTCCCAGCAGCGCCTGCTGGTATGCAAGGTTCGAGCTGTTCAGCCGCCCGGCAATGGTGCCGTAGCTGTCCGTGCTGTCCCCGCTCAGTCCTGCCATCTGCAGGTAATTCTTTGCTGCCGTGTCGTTGCCGCTGCCCGCCAGGCTTGCGCCCTGTAGCAGGGCCGCCATCTTGTCCTTCTGGGTATCGCTCATGCCCTCCCAGGCGTCCAGCATCGTGCTGTCCAGTCCGTACTTGGTCAGGGTCTGGGCTGCCAGGTCATCAAAGCCCGCCTGCTTAAAGGCCTGCGCCTGTTCCATGGCGCTGATCTGGTCGCTCAGCTGGGTGCGCTGCAGGCTGTCCGCATACTGCTGCTTCTGTAGTTCAAACTCCTTGTCCCACTGGTAATAGCCCTGGTAGGCATCGTACCCGGTCTTCACCGCGTTGCCCACGCCCTTCACAACGTTCCACACATTGTTCCAGAAGTCGCTGTTCTCCTGCCGTGCCGTGTCCACCCGGCCGCTCAGGTAGTCCCGCCAGTTCTGGGCATTGCTCACGCTGCCGTCATACTCGCTGCGTTCCAGGCTCTGCTGGCCCAGCAGGTCGTCCAGCACGCTGGTGGTGTCACTCATCTTCTGCTTCCAGTTCTGCAAAGCGTCCGCCCGCAGGCTGCTCAGGCTGTTGTCCACGCCTGCGATCTGCTCCCCTGCCGCCTGGTTCGCCGCCGTCTTGGCCCAGTCCGCACCGTACCCGCCCGCCAGGGTATTGGCCGTGCCGGCAGCGGCTGCCGCGCCGTTCTGGGCGTTGGCCACGCTGTTGGCCCGGTACTGCTGGTAGGCAGCGTTCAGGGCGTCCGTGTCCACGCCGGTGCTGCCGGTCAGGCTGGCATCCGCCAGCTGCACCAGCTTCTGGTTGATGCTGTCCGTGTAGTTGTTCTGGTAGGCCCTCGGCATAGCCTGTTCGGCCTGGGCCAGCTTCTTCTTTGCCGTGTTCAGTCTCGCAATGGTTCCCATGGTGTCCCCTCCTTACACAAAAAAGAACGGTAAGATCTGCGCCGCCAGCTGCACCGCGCTCAGAATGCCGTTCAGCCACCGGCTGGTGCGCTGGCTGCTCTCGCTGCTGGCCTTGTCGTACTCGTTCTGGCGGTACTGCAGCCCGTCCATCCAGTTGGCCATGTCCTTCTGGTAGTTCTGGTAGTCCTGCTGTTCGGCGTTCTGCAGTCCGCTCAGCTGGCTCTCCAGCCCGGTGCGCTTGGCCGTGTACTCGCTGCGGCTCTGGTCCTGCAGGCTGTTCAGCACGTTGTCCAGGTTGTTCATGGTGGCCGTGTAGGCGTTCTGGCCCGCCTGGGTGCCGTAGCTGCTGCCATAACCGCCGGTCTGGGCGGCGGCATTGGCCTGTGCGTTCTGGTTCGCCAGCTTGGCCGAGCGGGTGTACTGGCTCTTGTACTGCTGGTAGGCCGTGTCGGCGTCCGGGTCGTAGTCAAACTCTTTCATGCCGTCCAGCTGGCCCATCACGTCCTTGATCTTCGGCTGGTACTGGCTCACATAGTCCGCCGGGCGGGTCTTTTCGTAGTTCTCCAGTTCCGTCCGGGCATTGCTCAGTCTGCTCATTCCGTCTCCCCCTTACTGCTCAAAAAATTCTCGCTCATGTTCTCGCTGTCCAGGTTGGTCAGCACGTAGCCCAGCTGTTCCTGCAGCTGGTACAGGTAGTTGCGCAGCGCCCGGGCGTCCTCCGGGTCCATGCTGCTGCCAAAGCTGGGCAGGCTGATGCCGTTCAGCCCCGCTAAACTCGCCATGTTCATCCCTCACTTTCTCGGCCCGGCCCCGGTCACCCGGCCGCCGGTGGTGCCCGCCAGTGCAAAGGCCATGCTCCGCAGCGCGATCTGCCCCGTGCCGCTCAGCTTCAGCCGCATGGTGTCGTGCCGGCGCGGCTCAAAGGGCAGGTTCAGCCGGGCATGGTCTCCCGTGGCCGCTGCCGTGCGCAGGGTCTCCCAGGGGCCGCCATCGTAGCTCACCGCCAGCGTCACCACACTGTGGGTCTGGGCGTCCAGCCGCAGGGTGATCCGGCTGATGTATTTGTCATCCGTCTCGGTCAGTCCAATGTCTCCGCTCACCGCTTCAAACTGCAGCGCCGCCTCGGCTTCCCCTTCTGTTTCCCGGTCGGGGTCTGCCGCCCACAGGGCCCGGCCGTCCCACAGGTACAGCTGCCGGCCGGTGCTGGCCATCTCGTAACCCACGGCGCTCTCCTCGTGCCACAGGCCCCGCTCCGTGTCGTACACCAGCAGCCGCCCGGCGCTGTCCCCCTGGCGGCGCAGGTACAGGTAATACCGCGCGTCCAGGCTTCCGGCCGCGCACCACGCGGCCCCCGTCAGCTTCCCGGTGTCCAGCGCGCCGGACACCTTGCTGGGCAGGCTGCCGTCCCATGCCATCACCCCGCCGGGCGAAAGGTAATACAGTGTCTCGTTCAGCACGCACAGGCTGTGGGCGGCGTTGGCTGCCACGCCCCGGCACCGCACGCTGGAAAGCTGGTAGTCGCTGGGTTTGGAGCCGTACAGCTTGTGGATGCAGTTCTCTTTGAAGAACAGCACATACCCCATGCAGCTGGCCGCGCCGGTAAAAGTGCCGTCGCTGCCCACGCTCACGGCATAGCTGTCCGCTGCAATGCCCCGGTAGCTGTACCAGTTGGTGGGGTCGCCCAGGCGGCAGGCGTAAATGGTGTTCTCCTTCTTGCTGCAGCCCCATACCCGGTTGCCCTGCTCCGTCACAAAGTCCAGCTCCGGCACCCGCCGCTCCAGCGTGATGCTCACGGCCAGACCCTCGTTCTCGGTGCGCACCCCGTCCAGGCTGCGCCAGCTGGTGCCCGTGGCCGTCACCGTCCAGCTGCCATAGTACCGGCTGCTGTCCTGGGCCGGGGTCAGGCTGGCCACAAGGTCGTCCCCCTCCAGCGCCTGCACCACGATCTCCCCGTTCAGGTCTGCCGCCAGCGCGTCGCACACCGCCTGCGGCATGCCGGTCAGGGTTACCGTGTCGCCCTCCTTCAGCAGGCTCCCGATCCCCGGGCAGGTCATGCGCACTGTGTTCACCAGCACCTGCACCCACTTGCCGCTCTTGGCGCTCCACTTTTCCAGCACGCTCTCATAGTCGTACAGGTTCCCGGCTTCGCCCTTCAAAAACAGCTGCCCGTCCTCCGGGCTCTCCGGCTCCGTGTCGCCTGCACCGGCCACCTCGTACATCTTGCCCTCCGTGTCGCAGGGGCACACGGTCATTTTGCGGTCGCCCAGCTCCCACTTTGCCCCCAGCGTTTCCAGCTGGCCGGTCTCGGTGTCAAAGGCCAGCTTGTCCGGCCAGATCAGCACCTTGCTGCCCATGCCGGCCAGCGCCTTGCGGTCGTCCGTCAGCACATTCTCCAGCGTCACCGCCGCCGTGCGGCCCGCCTGCCCGTCCGGTGCGTATTCCAGCCCCGTGCCCCGGCAGATCAGCAGCCCGTTCAGGTGGTACATGCCGTTCACCTTCTCCACGTCCCGCACCTTTTTGCGCAGCGCCCGGGTCTGCAGCGCCGGAAATCCCCGGCCGGAAAAATTCAGCGCCGCCGAGAGCTCCGCCTCGCTGCAGCTGTAGGTCTCGTTGATGCCCCCAAAGGCCCGCAACAGCTGCCGACTGCCGGTCAGCTGGTTCAGGTTCGTCCCGTCGATCATCTCTCAATACCTCCACTGCACCCCGCCCGCCGGGGGGTATTTCTGCCGCATCCAGGCTGCAAACTCCTGGCAGTAGTCACTGTACATCTGCAGCTCGTTCACCGCTCGGGCCGTCTCGCCCAGGGCCAGGTCCATCTGGGCGCACAGCCAGTGCTGGTACAGTGCGCTGAAGGCATCCGGTGCCAGCAGCTGGGTGTCATACTCCAGCCCGTCCCCGGCCATGTCCGCGCCCACAGCGTCAAAGTCCCCGCAGGCCGAGCGGTTCACTACCGTCTGCCGCAGCCGCGCGTCGCACTGGCGCAGCCACGTCTGCTTCATCTCGTCCCCAAAGTCGTTGTTCGGCCGCATCTGGTCACAAAGTTCTATCGCCTTTCCGGCTGTCATCGTTCCGCCTCCTTAGCAAAAACACCCGGCACAGCAAGTGCCTGCCGTACCGGGTGTTCTCTTCACGTTGTTCTTACAGCTTCTGCAGTGCCGGCACGTTCTGCGCCGCCGCCTGGGCCGCCTCGATCTTCGCGTTGGCCGCATTGTCCATCTCTTCACTGTGGCGCAGCACTTCGGCCACTGCCGCAGGCACCTCCACGTCCACACCACGCTGGATCAGGTACGCCTCGCCGTTCACACTCACAAAGCGGGCGCTGGAGTAGCGGCCGTTGTCCTTGAACAGGTGGATTACCTCGGTGGCGGGCTTCTCCGCCTGCACGCCCTGGCTGGCCTTGTCGTCCTGGGTTGCTGCTTCCGCAGCCTGCTGTGCGGTTTCTTTCTTTACTGCCATTTGTTCATCCTCCGTTCCTCAGTTTGCCTTCGCCTTGGCGCTGTAGCGTGCGCTGCAGCTCTCAATGCGCACCATGTACTGCTCGCTCAAGCGCTCGGCGGTCTTCACGGCCTTCCAGCCCACAGAGGCGCGCTGGTTCAGCGGGTCGTCGCCATAGCCCAACTGCTTCACGATGTGCTGCAGGCCGCCGCCCTCCAGCTCGGTGGTGGCGTAGGCGTGGGCGCCCAGCACCAGAGTGCCAAACACCGCAAGGCCCGAGGGGCAGCCGGTGCCGGTCCAGATCTTTGCCTCGCTGGTCTCCACAAAGCGCACGTTGCCGATCTTGCCGATCTCGCCCTCAAAGATCTCCTCGGGGCTGGCGTACTTGTGGGCCTCCACCCAGGCCGGGTCCTTCTTCAGGTCGTAGGCCGTGTACGGGTGGATGATGCACACATAGCTGCCGCCGGCAGAGCCGATGGGGTCGGCGTTCTGCACCTTCAGCTGGGCCACCGCCTGCTCGATCAGGTCCACCGTCAGCTGGGCCGTGGCGTCCAGACCCGCACGGCTGGTCACCGGGGTCTCTGCACCACCTGCGCCGATCTTAGGGGCGTAGATTACGTTGGTGCCGCCGGCCAGAATGTCGCGCACAATGGTGTCCATGGTGCGGCCGGACTGGCTAGCCAGTACGCTGGTGGCCTGCACCACGTTGTTGTCAATGGTGGTCATCTGCACCATATCGGTCAGGGGCACCCAGCCGCCGTACTGGTGCACCTCAGCGGTCACCGTGGTCACGGTCAGGGCCTGGCCTTCCGGGGTCACGCCCTCGGTCAGGGGCGTGGTGGCCTTGGGCAGCGCGTCATACTTGCGGAACTCAATGGTCTTGCCGTTGTTGGCCGGGATGGGGTAGCTGTCGCCGAACTGGTCATGCACCAGCGCCGGCAGCGCTTGGTCGATGAGGCGGCGCTCGTAAAAGGTCTTCATCTCGGCGCTCATGCCGGAGCTGCCGGTGGTGTTCTGCAGCTGCTCGTGCGCATCCGCAAACAGCTGCAGGTTCATCTTCTTCCATTTCATGGTTTGGTCCTCCTTCAAAGGTTTATGTTCTCACACCCTCGTGTGGGAAGTCGTTACAGCGTGATCTTCTCGCCCCGGCGTGCCCTGCGTTCCAGGTCCTCCAGCTGGCGGCGACTCATGCTGGCCACGTCCACATGGGTGGTCACCGCGCCGCCGGGCCGGGTGCCGTTCTCGCCGGGCCGGCCGGCCCTCTGCTGGATGCGTGCCGCCACGCCCTGCTCCACCTTCTGGGCGGTCTGGGCCGTGGCCTGCTGCATGATGTGGTCAAAGTAGGCGGCCCGGTAAGCGTCCGGCAGGCTCACGCCCCGGCGCATCAGGTCGGCCACCTGCTCGTTGGCCAGCACCTCCTGCAGCTCAAAATCCGGGTACTGGGTCTTCAGCTGGGCGGCCTGGGCCTCCCACTGTGCCTGGATCTGGCTCACCCGCTGCTGGCGGGTCGCTTCCTGCTGCATGGCCTGCAGCTGCGCGTTGCGGGTGTTGCTGCGCTTCAGGTCGCTCTCCATCTTGTCCAGCTCCCGGGCCGTTTTCACGCTCACACCCCGCTGCTGGGCCAGGTCCTCGTAATATTTCTCGTCCTTCACGCGGCCGTTCTCCACCGCCTCGATCAGGCCGTCCATGTCATCGGTGTCCACGCCGTAGGCATTGGCCAGTGCCTGGGTCAGCCGCGCCACCTGCGGATTCTGCCGGATGTTCTCCGTGGCCTTATCAATGGCCCGCTGCATCATCTCCTGGAACACGTCGCTGTATTCGCCCTGCACCATCTCGCCAAAGGCTCTCCGGCGCTCCTCCGGGGTCTTTTCGGCCTTGGGCTCCTTGGCAGGTTCCTGGTGCTTCTCCGCTTCCGCCGGGTCACTCTCACTGCCAGAGGCCCCCTCCTTGAGGGGGCTGCCGCCCGCAGGCGGCTGGGGGAGTTTCTCCCCGCCTGCCGCCTTCCCCTTCAGCGCCCCGCTGCGCCGTGCCAGCCGCTCCTGTGCCGGCCGCAAGGCAGGCTCCTGCACCGCCGGGGCAGCAGCTTCCGCCGCACCACCCTCTGCAGCGCCTGCTCCGCCGTCTCCGCCGTCAGCAAAATACTGCAGATTCATCTTGCCGCTCACCATGTCTGCCAGCTCGTCGGAGTCCGGTGCTTTCCCGTCCGCAAACTGCAGGTGTACGGTCAGCTCCACATTCTCCGGGTAGCTCTCGGCCAGGGCGTCGATACCGTCCTGCACCAGCTCCACCCAGGCTTCCACCATGTCCTGCGTCTGGGCGGTGGGGGTGGCCTCCACCTTCATCCAGCCGTCGCCGTGGGCCACAACGCCCACAGCCAGTAAGCCCGCCCGGGCAGCTTCCACCACCTCGTTGGCCAGCGTCTGCAGCAGCACACTTACCGCCGCACACACAATGTCCTGCCCGTACTCGCCTGCGCCGGCGTGGCCCTCGGCCTTTACCTCGTAGCCGGTCACGCCGCTGGCCCACACCGTTCTTGCAACTGTCGCTCTGATCATGCCGTTTTCTCCTTTACTCCTTGTTCGGGTTGTTCGCATTCATGGCCCGCTTGGCCGCCTGTGTCGAGAGACTGTTGTTCCCTTCGCCCACCGCAGCGCCCAGGCTGTTGGTGGTGCTGCGGGTCACATTGCTGCTGCCGCTGCCGCCACCCGTGCTGCCCGCCGCCTGCGCAGCCGCTCCTGCCGCCTCGCTCACGTTGGTGCCGTTCTGCTGGTCGATGATGGCCGCCATTTTCTGCATCTGCTGCGCCATCTGCTGGAGCTGGGTGTACAGCGTGCCGTTCTCGCTCACCCGCTGGCGCACCTTCTCAATGCCTTCAAAGTCCATCATGTCCAGCGCCGCCAGGGCCGCGTCGGCGTTGGCCGGCGCAAAGAAGCCCATCTGGTAGCACTCTTTCGCCGTCTCGTTCTGAGAAAGGCGGCTGAAGGTGCTCTTCTTGGCCGCACTCACCGTGATGTCAAACACTGGCTCATGGTCGCCCAGCTGCACCCCGCCGATCTCGCCGCCCGGCACGGCCCGCAGCTGCGCCGCGCTGAAGGGGGTGTACTCGGTCTGCCCCGTCTCTCCGGTAACGCGGAACACCCGCTGCTCGTCGTAGAACTGGCGCATCAGCTCAATGATCAGGTAACACTCCTTCGCAAAGGAGCGGTACGCGCTTTTCAGCATGTCCCGGCTCAGCTTGCTGCCCGCTTCCTGCAGGGCCGCAATGGCGCTGGCCGCGGTCAGGCCGCTGGTAGTGCCGCCCTGGCTCACGTCCCGGTTGCCGCTGACCTCCTTCAGCTCGTTCACCCGGTCGTCCCGGTAGGTGATGCAGTTGCCGCTCAGCACGCTGGTCTGCAGCGGCATAAAGGTGTCGCTGTTCAGCCGCCCCACCACATGCACGATGTCCCGGCTGAAGTCCGCCAGTTCTTCCTCGTTCACCCCGGCCGAGTCGCTCACCACAAAGCGCAGTTTGCTTGCCAGTTTCACGTTCTCGTCCATGGCGTGGTTCATCTCGTCAATGGCGGTCTGGGTGTCCTTCATCACGTCGATGTACCCAAAGCCCGCCGGGCTGTCCTCTTCCATGAACAACGGGTCAAACACAAAGGGGTATTTCCCGTGGTCGTAAAAGCCCCGCTCGGCCAGGGCCGGGTCGTTCTCGCTGGCGTACAGCACCACGCCGTTGCAGTACTTGCAGTAGTGCAGCACCGGCGCGCCCTGCGGCCGGGCCTTTTTGTAGTACCAGTCCACCACCACACTCTTGCCGGTGGTGTCGAGCTGATCGTCGTGGATGTACTCGGCCACGTCCAGGCTCTTTCCGGTGTGGCCTTCCAGCTGGGGGTATTTCGCCACCAGCTGCTCGTTGTCCTCCAGGCTCAGGCTGAACAGGTTCGGGCTCTCCTGAATGTCGCTCACGCCAGGGGCCCAGTACAGCATCAGCAGGTTCACGCTCTTCACGCTGATGTCGCCAAGGCCCCCTCGCAGCGTCGGGTCCCAGAACACACCCTTCACGCCGGTGCCGGTCTTGAGCTTGCGCCACCAGGTGTCGCTGTACACCTGCTCATAGTCGCACTGCTCCAAAACCACCGGGATGATCTTCGAGAGTGCCTTGGCCGTTTCTTCGTCGTCCGCCGCCCGGGGCAAAACGTTGGGCTCCGGGTAGTTGTCCATGGCGTCGGCGTGTTTGTTGGCAATGCTGTTGAACAGCCACCCGCTGGAGGGCTTGGGCTTGCCCTCCATCATCTTGTTTTCGCAGTTCTTCCAGTGTCCCATGCGGAACCACAGCTCGTTGTCCACAATGCGCTTGTCCAGCGACGCCTTGCCCGCCTTGTATTTCTGCAGGGTCTCCCCCGCCTTTGCGATCTCCTCCGGCCCGATCACCTGCGCGCCTGCCGCCTCTTCCGTGAGGGAGCCGCCTGCCGTCTGCAGGCCCGCTCCGGTCATCGGCTCCGGCTGCTGCGCTCCCAGGCTGCTCAGCATCCCGGCCCCCGCCGGGTCTTCGCTCACCCTCTGGTCCGGGTATCGCCGCAGCAGCTCCTGCAAAAGTTCTTTTCCGTCCACTCTGTCACTCCTTTTTTGCCCATTCCCAGTGGTGTGGGAGTTACACCCGCATCACATGTGTTCTGCTCTTTCTCTTGTCCAGGTCCAGCGGGTCGTCCCGCAACGCCGTCTCTTTCTGGATCTGCCGCGGGCTGAGGGGGTTTTCCATCAGCACATAGCGGCACTCGTCGTAGATGTGATCCTCCTGGTCGGAGTCGATATCCTCCACGTTGCTCTCGTCGTACACAAGGTTTGGGATGGTCCGGATGAAGTGTTTGCAGGTGTCAAACACCTGCAGCATGGGCCGCCCCTCGGCGTTAAAGGCCAGCCGGTAGTGCATCTGCATCTTTCCGGCAAGGCGGGTGTGGTCTCCCGGGTGCCATACCAGGTAGTACGGGTGCTTTTCCTGCATCTGGGCAATGCTCTCGCCCTGGCTCTCGTTGAAGATGGCCGGGTCCGCCACGCCCTGGATCACCCGGCCTTTCAGCATCGGGTCGTTCTCTTCCGCTTCCCTTATGCGCCGGGCCTGCTCCACCGGGTCGATCTTCAGGCCTTCGTTCGGCGTGCCGTCGCAGCCGTACAGCTCCTTGATCCGGTACAGCCTGCCCTCTTCGTCCGCTGCGTACCACCCCACCGAGAAGGGCCGCGAGTAGCCAAAGTCGTACCCGCGCCAGATTTTCCAGTGTGCCGGAATGCGGAACGGCTTGATGACATGGGTCCACTGCTGGTCCTCGTAGTGGGCCGGGTCGTTCCGCCATTCGGTGAACACCTGGCCGCTGAAGCTGTCCCAGCTGCCATAGAGCAGCGCCTGCTTTTCTGCCTCCGGCAGGCTTGCCAGATTGTTCAGATACCCCGGGTCATTTTTCAGCAGTGCCGGGTTGTCAAAGATGGTGGAGGGGATAAACACCCGCGTGCGCCGCAGCTTTTCCACGGTGCCGTCCGGCTTCTTCACGTCCACCAGCTGCACCATCCGGGTGCCCGGGGGTGCCGGCGTGATGAACCGGGCCTTCACCCACCCGTGGCCGATGCCGCCGGGGTTGGCCGTGGCCCGGATGTACACCTGTGTGCCCGGCCCGCTGGGGCGGTTGCGGCTCATCAGGTAGCTGTACTCTTCCCAGGTGAAGTGGGTCAGCTCGTCCACCCCGATAAAATCAAACTGCTGGCCCTGGTAGTTGTATTTGTCCTGGGCCCGGAACATGCTTCCAAAATAGATCTTCGCCCCGCTGGGGAAGGTCCAGCAGTGGTTGCTGGCATTGTACCGGGCCTTGGGGAATGCGGGCTTGTAGTACTGCATGGTCTTGTCGATCAGCTCCCGCAGCTGGGGAAAGGTCTTGCGCAGGATCAATGCCCGGTAGTTGGGCACATCCACCTGCCGCAGCGCCTCGATCACCAGTGCGTCGCTCTTGCCGCCGCCGGCCGCCCCGCCGTACAGGGCCTCGTCCTCGCTGCGCCGCATAAAGGCCGCCTGCCTCGGCTGCGGCCGCCAGATGATGGGCCGGCCGTTAATCTCCTGCCGTGCCATCCAGCACCACCTCCTGCTGCTCTGCGTCGTCCTTTGCTTCCATCAGCACCGCCGGGGCAGCGCTCTGGCTGCCGCCCTCGTCCCGCGGCACCAGCGCCGCCGCATTGGCCGCAGCGTTCAGCAGCACCGTGGCCACGTTCGCCGCGTCCTTGTCGGTCATGGCCAGCGCCTCGTACCGCTCCAGCTGCTGTTCCAGCTCCTTCCGCTCATCGTCCTCCAGCCGCCGGTCGTAGCTGCCGGGCTGGCTGTATACCACCATCCCGGTCTCTGTGGCGTCCGCCAGCTCCTCCTCCTGGCTCTTGAGCAAGGCCCCCACCGTGTACTTCCTGGCCCGGGCATCCTCGTCCAGCTTTGCCCGCAGCTTTGTGCAGATCTCGCTGGCCCGCCTGTTCTCGGCCACCCGCTGCTGCAGGTAACCCACCTGGGCCCGGGCTCCCAGCGCCGCCCGGGCTGCGATCTCCCGCGCTGCCTGGGCTCTGGCCTCGGCAAACACCCCGTCCGGCTTTCCGGCCTCCTCGGCCATCCAGCTGCGGATGGTGCTCTCCGGCACGCCGTACTTCCGGGCCACTGCGCAGATGGAGTTGGAACCGATCATGGCCATCACCACCTCGGCCCGTACCTTGGCCGGGTACTTTTTCCCGCGCCCCTGTCGGCCCGGCACGGTATTTTTGCAGTATTTCCGCTGTGCCATCCCAGGCCCTCCCTCTGTGCTCATGGTTCCAGTCTATCGCAAACCGCTGCACAAAAAACCTCCGGACTTTTTCGACAGCACAAAAAGGCCGCGCGCCGCAGCGCTCAGCCATCCCTCTGCGTCCCCGCAGCTGTCATTCCGCATCCAGCAGCCCCGCCGCTGCCGCATAGATTCCCACCGTGCTCAGCGCTTCCAGCTCCTTGCTGTAGTAGGTCGTCCGCCCGATGTACAGCGCCCGGATCACATCTTCTTCCCGCATGCCCTCCAGGTAGCGCATCCGCAAAAGCTCCCAGCAGGCAGGGTCTGTCCGTGCATAGTAGTCCTGCACCCGGGCCAGCACAGCCGCCCACTTGCTGCGCCCGTCGTACTGCCGCAGCGCCCTGCGCACCTCTTTCCGCTGCTTTTTGGTCACTGCCCGCCGCCTTTCCTGCTTTTTTTGCCGTTTTTGGCTGATATCTCACACATTCCCCGCACAAACCGCCTATTTTACGCGCAAAATAAAATTATCTTGTCTGTCATGTGCGAACTTTCGCAAACTCCCGCCTCCGCAGGATCACATATGCCTGCGGCTCGGTGGCTTCCCAGCCCTCCGGCCGGGGCTCGGCATTCTCGTGCAGCCCGCCGGGGTCAAAGATCTGGATCTTCACGCACTCCCACCCCGGGAACAGCTTTTCCCACCACGCCGGGTCCTCCGCGTGTTCGCTGCAGGCCTCCCGCAGCTGGCGGCGGCTCCACTTGGTGTCAGCTGCCGGCTGCTCCTCCGGCAGGGTCAGGTTGCTGGTTTCCAGGCACTGCCGGAAGCCGTGGCCGTAGATGTACCCCACCGTGCCGCTCGTACCCTGCCCGTCAATGCCCAGGATCTTCTTCATGATGATCCGGTCTGCGTTCATGGTGCCCATGGGCTCAAACTCCCGTGTGCCGGGGACACGCCGCCGCCATAGATCCTCCAGCATATACCGCAGCTCCCGCCGCTCTGCCTCACTCAGCCCCGGGCACTGGGCAAAGCCATGCATGTGCAGCCGCCCGGCCTCGCCGTTGCGCACGGCCCACAGCATCAACTTCAGCCACGTTCCCCGCACGTCAAAGCGCTTGCGCACCGCCCGCTGCACCCGCCGGGCATAGTTCTTCACGTCCCGCCAGCAGCCTTCCTCGTCCTCGGGCAGGTAGGCGTCCTCGTATGTAGCGGTCAGGTAAAAGCCGTTCTGGTCAAAATTGGCCAGCACCTTGCGCTGTCGGCGGCGCAGGCTGGCGGCTTTGTTCCGGCTCTTCTGCCCCCGGTCACTTTCCTTGCGCTTCTTGCCCCGCTGGCGGTGCTCCTGATCCGTCACGGGGTAAATGCCCACGGCCTGGTATGTGTCCCCGCAAAGGGTCCTTTTTTCCCGGATGTAGCTTTTTCGCATCCCGGTGCCCTCCCTGTCCGGTAAACTTTTCGTGTTGGTTTCTTTTCTGTGGCCCACACAGTCACAAGATTAACGGGTATACAAGCCCCCAAAGCGCCCGCCTCGGACGCCTATTATAAAAAGGAATGGCTTGTTCAGTTCAAACGCCTGCCGCCAGAGCTTTCCCTCTGGCAGCACCCGTTCGGCCTGACGCTCCCGCCGTCGCCAAAGCCCCCGGCCGCGCGCATCCAGCGCCGCCGGGGGCTCGTTATTTGTGCTTTCCGCCCATCCAGAACTCCGCGTCAAAGTCGTTCCGGTTGATCTTTCCCGCATCGTTCTGGCTCTTCGTGTAGGTCTTTTCTTTCTGTACCTCGGCTTTCCAGGCCCGGTATTTTTCGCACCGGTCGCTGCAGGCTGGGTGCCGGTCCGGGCAGTCCGGCGTGCATACCGGCTTTACCATGCCGGAGCAGCCGGTTTTCCCTCTGCTGCCCAGTACCCATAGCTCAGCTCTTTCTTTCCACACTCCCGGGCCTTGGCGTTGTAGCCTTCCAGCTCCCGCACGTCCCGCTGCAGCGGGGTCGGGTCTGTCAGGTACTTCTTCAGCCGCACCCGGGGCGCTCTGGGTGCCACCGGTTTCGGCACCGGCAGCGCAGCAGCTTTCGGCTTTGCAGGCCGTTTCGGCGGCTTTGCCTGCACGGCCGCCGTCTTTTTCGGCTTCAGCCGCACCTTGTAGGCTTTCCGGCTGCAAGCCACTTCTACCTTTTCCCGGGTGATGTCCCACCGGTGCTTGCAGTGCCGCTTGGTCTTGCGCTTCTGGTCCCGCCACAGCGTCGGCAGGACCTTTTCAGAGACCACCACGCCCTGCGCTGCCAGATCTGCCGCCGTGCCCTCGTACAGCACCTTCCCGCTGTCCGGGTCGTGAAGACTGTATTTGTATACCATCATACGGCTTTGCCCTCCTGCTTCCCGGCCTGGTGCTTTGCGGTCGCAATCTTTTCCTGCCGCCGCTTGAGCGGGTTCACCCGCTCCTCCCTCACTATGTCCCGCACCTCCTGTACCTGCACGTCCCACTTTCCTGCCGCCTTTTTGCAAAAGCGCTTCCGGCTCATCCTACATTTGTCCTTGCTCATGCGTTGCCTCTGTTCCCATACAGCTCCACTTCCGCGCCGTCCGCCGTCACCAGCACCCCGCCGTCCAGCGCCACGGCCAGCTGCTGCAGCCGTGCCGACGGCACCCGCAGCAGCCCGGCAGGCCGCATCCACTTGGTGATCTCCCCGGCCCGGATGCCGATCTTCTCCGCCAGGGTGTCGGCGTTCTCGCCCCGGTAGGCCATTGCCTCCTTCAGTGTCATTCCCATGCCTCCGTGATCTCAATTACTTTTTTGCAGCACCAGATCTGTGCATCCAATGCCCCGATTCCGCAGTCGAGCAACCACTTCTTGCGCTCCAGCAGCCAGATCTGCACATCATACGCCTGAATCCTGATAAGTCTGCAGATTCCTGCCCAGATCTCGGTCATCTCGCCCGCCTCCTCTCCCAGCTCTCCGGCATGGCCGGGGCCTGCAGCACGGTCTGGATGCGCTTTTCCACTTCCGCCGGGGCCAGCGGCAGGCAGCTCACCCGCTTGCGGCTGGCCTCCACCATCCAGGCCTGCCCGGCTGCGGCCTGCTCCCGGCCGCTTTTCCGGGGCTGGGCCATCACTTCCAGCATCTCCTCGTTGATCTCGTCCCGCCGCAGGTTTACCTTCCGCAGCCGCTGCACACCCACCTCGTACTCGTCGTGCAGGGCAATGGTCACGCAGGCGTGCATAAAATCCACCGCATTGTTCTCCGCCAGACTGATCTTCTCGGTCAGGCTCAGTTTCTTCTTCATCTCTTTGTCCTTTCGTAGTATTCGTCGTGCAGCTTCTGCCACTGGGCCAGCGGCAGGGCCTTGTCCCGTGCCGCACGGGCCAGTACCCGGTACGCCGGGCCGTTTTTGTCCCGCGGGTTCATCCAGTCCGCCTTTTCCAGCGCCTCGTTCAACTCCCGTCGGTACTCTTCGTAGGTCAAGGCTGCACCTCCCCCTGCCGCCGCATCAGCTCCGTCATAAAGCTCATCTCTTTTTCGCTGCTGACCATATACCGTTTGCCTTTTCCTCGCACCATGGCCAGCAGCCGGTCCTGCATCGTCTCGCCAAATTCCTTGGCGGCTTCCTCCTGCTCGGCCTTGGAGAGGCCCTTTCTCATCAGTTGCGCCACGGTGCTCAGGTAGGCATCTTCCAGGGCGTCCAGCGCTTTGCCCTTGCTTGTGTTCTGGCCCTGGCAGCGCATCACCACCGGGCCGTCGTCGATCACCGAAATGTTGATTTCAATCTTGCTTTTCATCCTTGTCCTCCTTCATGGTTCCCCGTGGTCGTTCATCCAGCTGACCGCCAGCGCCCGGGCGTCTGCCAGTTTGTCGCACAGCATGTTCACGGCTGCTTCCTGCATCCACTCCGGCAGCCGCTCGGCCTGCATCATGGCAGCCCCCATGTCCCGCACCAGCTCCTCGCCGTGCTGCTCCATCCGCTGCCAGATCTCTGCCTCGTCCGGCGTCATGTTCTCCGGCCGGCTCACTTCAGCACCTCCACGCTGTAGGCCTTGCAGGTACAGCCCCCGTGCTCTGCCCGGGCTTTGTCCTCGACCATGGCCTTTGCCACGCCCTTGCTGATGGCCTGCACCTCGTAGCTGCAGTGTGTAAAGTATTCGCTTTTGGTCTGTGGCAGCTTCTGGCTGCACTCCACATTCACGCGGTATCTGCCCATCCTTCAGCCCGCCTTTCTGCGGTCATCCGCTCGTTTTTCCTGCGGCTGCCGCTCCTTGCAGGGCTTTTCGTCCTCTTCCTGCTCGGCGCAATTGCCCAGGCCCGCCAGCACCACAGCCAGCGCCAGCAGCACCAGCGCCCCCACAAAACACCCGGCCATGGCCCAGCCCGTGTAGCTCTCCAGCCCGCTTGCCACCAGCAGGCAGCCGATCAGGCTGGCCCAGCTGCCGCAGTAATAGATCCATTTCCGCATTGTCAAAACCTCCCGTTTGTGTTAAACTTCTGGTGATGAGTGCATGCTGCTTTCATCACCCCTTGGCCTTGCCGGTGCTGTCACGCCGGCAGGGCCTTTTTGTTTTCTTGCACTTCTCCCGCTGCTTCTGCCATGCTTCAAACGCAGCCTGGTTCTCCGGGTCTGCGTAAAAATCCGCGGCAATGTCATACAGCGCCCAGATCTGCCACATCTTCAGCGGCCCGCTTTTGCCGTCCATTCGCGCCTCCTGTCAGTCCGGGTTAAAGGTCTGGAAGCACTCGCCCGTACCGGTCGCTTCCAGCGGAATCTCCCACTCGGCGCAGATGCTCTCGGCCACCGACTTTGCAAAGCCGATCAGCTCATCGCCCCGCACGGCCACCAGCGCCGCCGGGCCCACCAGCGTGTCCATAAAGTCGTAGGCGTAAAGGGTCGCGGCGTTCTCGTTCTCCTGCAGATCCCGTAGCTTCCCCTCCTCGTTCACCACCAGCTTCACGGCCTCCACGTCGCTCTCCCGGCTCCAGTTGCCCGCCAGACAACTGTCTACCACCTCAATGGGCCCGCCCACAAGATTCTGCAGCGTCTCCAGCTTGCAGGTGTCCCCGTCGTCGCAGGGCAAAAGGTAAGCGCTGGTGCCCACCGGCATCACGATCACAAAACGTTCCATGCCCTTATCCCTCCGTATTGGCATAGCCTGCTTTTTCGGCGTCTTCCACGCTGACATCGTCAAAACACTGCTCCAGCACCATCAGCACCCGGCGCTGTGCGCCGGGTCGCAGGTTTGCCCGGCGCATAGCGATCAGACAATAGCCCATGCAGGCCGCATTGCTCCACGGCCCGTTCAGGTTTGCCAGCATCCGGGCCGCCTCGTTCTTCTTGCCCATCTCTTTGTCCTCCTTGGTTTCATGCGCTCTTGCCCCTCTCTGCCGTTCTGTGCTACACTTGCGGCAGAAAGGATGTGTTTTTGTGAATTCTCAATCCGTCACGCTTTTCTCCAGCATCGCCGCGCTTCTTACCGCACTGGCTGCAATTGCCACAGCGGTTGTGCAGCTCGTCGTTGCCAAAAGCAATCAGCGCGCCGCCCATCGGCTTGAGCTTTCCAAGCTCTTTTATCACTCCCGTTCCGAGGCTTACCAGCAGTTTCTTTCAGCGCTGCAAAATTATATCAGCGCTGAATCTCTGGAAACCTATAATACCCTGCAGGCTGCCTGTACCCATGCCATGATTTTTTCATCCCCGGAAACCAGCCAGGCGCTCAGCGCTTTCAGCGGCTGGACTGCACGCTATCATTGTTCTGGCTGCTCTTCCTCGATTCAAAAAGATTATGAGCGTGCACAGACAGCAGCTGTGGAAGCGATGCGCAGTGAGCTAACGCAGCTGCTCTATCAGCATCCATGTAAGTGATGCCACCGCTGCACTTGTGCTGATCAATTGCCCAATCAGGCAGATTTCCAACTGCAGCCGGAACAGTCCCACTACAGCTATAACAACCCCAAGCGCAGAAGCACCAAGTATGATCACACCAAGCAAAAAAGGCATCGTTTTCACCTCCCGCCCCTTCCCGGGGCTTTTTTTCATGCATTCTTCCCCGGCTGGCCCTTATTCTCCGATTTGTGCTATACTTGCACTGAAAGGAGATGAAAGCCACCCGTGCTTTACAAAATCATGTTTGAAATTCAATGTCCCTTTGACGCTCTGGGAATTCTGCCTGCAATGGAATCCGAAATCTGCTGCAGCGTTGTCCCCGGAAAGTCTCCGGTTTTCTCGGTTCCTAACGTCTGTGACCGCTGCAACGACACAAACTTTGAGCAATGTCAGCAATGCACTGGCGCAATCTATCAGATGTTCCGGCAGGGGCTTATCCCTGTGGAGTTTCTTCCTTCCTGGCCGGTTCGCACTCTGCCAGACCCCATCCGGCCATGTCTTGAGCTGCTTTCAGAATGATTTCTGCATTCTCGGCAATCACCCCGGAAAGCGACCTGTTATAATCAGGGTCATACACAGCCATCTTTCTGGCCGCCATCCACCCCGGCAGGAATTCCCAAAGGGTTTGTGCCGCTTCCAGTGTTCGGTTATTTTCTTTGCTGTGTAAGTACAGCCCCAGTTCGTTGTAGTCCCCGCCCGCCTCTTCCACAGGCGTGCAGGGCTTTTTTGTTTCTTCCTCCACCTTCTTCCCTCCCTTCATGCGCTCTTCCCCGGCTGGGGCGGGTTCTCGCGGCTCTGCGCCAGCACCAGCGCGCCCTCGATCATGTAGCCGATGCGTTCCTGGGCCTTCGGCGGCAGCTTTTCCAGCTGCTCCATCAGCTCCCGGCTCTTCTGTTCACGTTCAGACATCTCCATGCCCTCCTTTGTTGCATATTGCCTCGCAAGAGATTGCGTCGTGCAACTCTTTGGCTTTATTATAGTCGCGCCGTGCAACATTGTCAAGCAATATTTTTACTTTCTTGTTGCATTTTGCAACTTCCGTGTTATAATAGAGCCAGACCACAAAAAGGAGGTGATCATCATGCCCGCCATCAATGACCGCATCCGGGAGCTGCGCAAGTCTAAAGGTCTCACCATGGAGCAGTTTGGTGATGTGATTGGGCTTACCAAAGCCACCGTCAGTCGGCTGGAAAGCGGCGCTGTCAGTGCCACCGAGCAGACTGTTAAATCCATCTGCCGGGAGTTCGGTGTGTCTGAGGCCTGGCTGCGCACCGGGGAGGGCCCCATGCTGGACGACACGTCCGGCTCCATCCTGGACCGCCTGACCGCCGAGTACCACCTGGATGACCGTAAGCGTGCCATTCTCACGGCCTTCCTCAAGCTCAGCCCTGCGGATCAGGACGCCATCCTGCGTTATGTGGATGGTGTCGTTTCGGAGCTTAATGCTCAGCCCGCCGCTTCCGACCTCGACGTTGACGCCGAGGTCGAAGCCTACCGCCAGGAGCTCCTGGCCCAGAAAAAAGCGGAGGCCGCTGCGTCAGCTACCGCTGGCTCCGCCGCCGGGTGACCGGTGCATAGTAAAAAAGAGGGAGCACCCCGCCGGGTGCTCCCTCTTTTTTGTTGCCGTCGCAACAGAATGGTTCAATTTTCTTTTCCTGTCCGCCTTTTTCTTCTATACTGAGAAAAAGGAGTGATTTTTATGGGTGAAAAGCAGCCCCGTTCTGATCGTTGGCGACGGTTCTGGCATTGGCACGGCTTTGAGATCGTCATCATTCTCGCACTGGCCGTTGGGTATGCCGTTTTTTCTTTCGTCCCCGCCGACGTCCTTTTTGGGCACGGTTCCAGTTCTTCGGCCGTTTCTTCTTCCAGCACCACTCCGTTTCATGATGGTGCTGTCATCGGCTCCTCTGACGGCATCGGCATTGGTAGGAGTGACGGTTTTGACGCTGGCGTTTCTGCAGGCGAATCCTTTTCATCTCCAAGCTCTCTTGATGGTTCTGACCGCAGTTCCGATTCTTCCGCCGGCTATGACTTCGGCTATGGACGCTTCTATCCCCGTGGATGGCTTTCTGGCTATATTGACGGCTATATTTCTCAGCACCCCGAAATCAATGAGTACGATCTCCTTGACGACATCCTTTATACGTTCCCGGATGTCGATACAGATGATTTGATTGATTATCTCCGTTCTGCGCGGTAAAGCACAACCCTTCAGCAGGTTCCTATTAAGTCTGCTTATTCATGTCTTTTTTGTGAAGGATTTTTGAATTTTCATTGCTTGTCAAGCCCTAATTTTTAGTTTTTCTGTTGCGTTTGCAACTTTTCACATTTTTTTCGTGTACAAACCCGCTCACCGAGCGTATAATAGACTTGCAGGAACGTATTCCTGCCAAGACAATGAAAAGACTGCTGGTCTTTGCTTGTCCGCTGAAAGAGGGTAGCCCCTCCCTGCCATGAAAAAATGGGGAATTAAAAAAGCGGTGAGCTCTTACCGTGAGTAGAGAATGAAAAAAGCGGAGAACCTCTGCCGTATAGTGAGGAATGAAAAAGGGTGCGGGACAGGTTACTGTTCCGCACCTTCTTGGATTAAGGAGCTGAATTATGGGGAAGTTTCAATTTTACCACATTAACGAACACTATATCAGCTATTTACATAGTATTGACACCCGTGTGCAATACAATAAGGGGCAGCGGCGTCCGTATGTTGGAATTGTACTCTCCATCAACGGCATTGATTATTATGTTCCCCTTGAATCCCCTAAGCCCAATCACGTTAACATCAAAGGCGGCGGTCCTGTTATGAAACTCGACGATGGTCGTCTTGGCCTAATGGGCTTCAACAATATGATTCCTGTTATTCCATCTTGCTTGATCAAATTTGATATTCAGAGTATCGAAAATGAGAATTATAAAATGCTCTTGTTGAATCAGTTAAATTATTGCAACAAGAATCGCGATCTTATTCTCCAGCGTGCAGAATCCACATACCGCAAAGCTCTCAGTCGTAAAATCCCGCTGTATCAAAAGGTATGCTGCAATTTTGAAAAATTGGAACGTAAAAGCAAGAAATATGATCCAAATTACGTTCCATCTAAAAAGAAAATTCGTGCAACCGTACCTTCCAAATAATTGTTCTTTTCAAGGAGCTCCCCGCCGGGTGCTCCTTGTTTTATAAACGCACAACCCCCTCCAGCCGTTTCCAGCCGGAGGGGGTTGCCCCGTCGTCAAAAGGTAAGGATAAAAAAACAAGAAGGTTTCTTTCCATGTGTCGCCTGCCCTTACAGCATAGCACGCTTTTTGGATATGGGCAAGCAAAAGCCCCGGCGCTGGTACGATGCAGCGCCGGGGATAACATGGAGTGCAGCACAAAACCGGACAAGGAGAAGTTTATGCTTGCAGGGGTCAGTATATCACACTCCCTGCATATGGGCAAACCGCCCGGAAAGGAAGTGTTATCATGCCCCGCAAGAAATCCACCGCAGCCGATGCGCCGCGCCTGGTGGCTTACTACCGCTACTCCGGCGGCAGCCGCCAGACCGAGCAGAGCATCGAGGGCCAGCGCCGGGACTGTGAGGCCTACGCCCGCGCCCACGGCATGACCATCCTGCGCGAGTATGTAGACCGCCACATCAGCGGCAAAACCGATGACCGCCCCGCCTTCCAGCAGCTGGTGGCCGACAGCGCAAAGCGCACCTTTGACGCCGTGATCTGCTGGAAAACCGACCGTCTGGCCCGCAACCGCTACGACAGCGCCGTCTATAAGAAAAAGCTCCGGGACAACGGTGTGGAGATCCTCTATGCCGCCGAGAGCAACATCTCCGGTGCCGAGGGCATCATCATTGAGGGCCTGATGGAAGCCCTGGCCGAGTACTACAGCGCCGAGCTGGCCGAAAAAGCCCGCCGTGGCATGCGGGAATCTGCCCTCAAGGGCAAGGCCTTGGGCAGTTCCCGCCCGCTGGGCCTCACCGTGGACGCCGACAAGCACTACATCATCGAGCCCACAGGTGCCGAGGCAGTCCGGTATATCTTTGAGCAGTACGCCGCCGGGCTGTCCTCCTCCTCCATCGTGGAGCGTCTGAACGCCATGGGCCTGCGCACCAGCCACGGCGGCCCTTTCAACAAAAGCAGTATCAACCGCATCATCCAGAACGAGATGTACCGCGGCGTTTACGTCAGTAAAAAGTTTGATGTCCGCATCGAGGGCGCGATCCCGGCCATCATCGACAATGATCTATGGGAAAGGGCACAGAAAATGTTTGAACGCAACCGCCAGAGCCGCACCCCGCACGCCTCCCGCGCCGATTATATCCTCTCCGGCAAACTGTACTGTGGAGAGTGCGGCTGCCTGATGAAAGGCGTCTGTGGACGCAGCAGCGGCAACGGCCAGATGTACCACTACTACGCCTGCCCCGGCCGCTCCATCGGCCGCGCCTGCACCCGCAAAAACATCCCGCAGGACGAGCTGGAGGCTATGGTGGTCAACGCCGTCGCCGATCTGCTGCTGGAGCCCGCGCTGCTGGAGCAGATTGCGGATGCCATCGTGGAGCTGCAGCAGGCTGAGGCCGCGCGCCCGGATCCGGAGAAGCAGGCGCTGGAAAAATCCCTGTCCGATGTCCGCAGCAAGATTCAGAACATCCTCACTGCCATTGAGAACGGCACCTCCAGCGCCGCCCTCTCTGCCCGCCTTGCCGACCTGGAGCAGCAGGAGAGCACGCTTTCCTATCAGCTCTCTTCCCTCACCGCCAAAAAGCCTCTCACCTTCACCCGTGACCAGATTTTGTTCCTGCTGCAGCAGTTCCGTGTCTCCCCCTCGGAGCGCACCAAGGCCTACTGCCGCCGCCTGGTTGATACCTTTGTGGATCACATCGAGCTCACCAACACCGAGCTCATCCTCTACTTCAACCTCTCCGACGAAACCGTCGATAAAAACAAAAAAGCTCCCCGGTCGAACCCTTCCAAAGAAAGTTCGACCGAGAAGCGTTTGGTCCGAGTGGCGAGAATCGAACTCACGGCCTCTTGAACCCCATTGTGCTTCTCTCAAAAACACAATGTACAATCCGATACTGCCTAGACTCAGTATCGTTAAATTTTAAATGTATTATATCATTCTGTTTCATTGGATGTCAAGACGTTTCATTCCTTTTGTGGTCAAATTGTGGTCAAACGACCCCGACAAATGACTTTTCTCCCCCAGCTAAGTTACATCGCGCAATTTCGATTTTCATCAATCGAAGTTGCGCTTTTTGTTTGCACGAATTATCTATAAGGAGGATTTGTCAACCATGTCAATGA
>QWCE01001619.1_pt1 | contig 34328 bp, 50 predicted proteins | sample 1972531 | NCBI WGS metagenome assembly QWCE01 (sample SAMN09866716, study PRJNA288562) | Human gut metagenome isolate term4_stool, whole genome shotgun sequencing... | reverse complement strand
TAAAATATCCAATCACTGACCCAAGGACATTTAACATCAAGTCGTCAATGTCAACAGACCTTCCTATAAAAAATTGTATGAACTCAACAAAAAAGGAAGTGGCAAAAGTAATGCCAAGGATCTTTAAAATATTTCTCGCCTTTGAAAAAATTTCTGGAAGTAATATTCCAAAGGGCACAAATATTATTACATTGCCCATTATATTTATCATTGTGTGAAGGAAACCTGAATATTTTATGTAATTTTTTATAGTTCTAAAGGGAACTAGATTTACGCCCCAGGCGCCTGATGTTATTCTGTCTTTAAAACCGCAAAAAATAAAAATAATCTCATATATTTTTTAGTTCTATTAAATTTGTTATGGAATATTTATTTTCTTCTACAACTAAGTGCCACTTGTCCTTGGAATTTTCATCGTAGATGCCCACTGTCTCAAGGCCTGCACTTTTGGCAGTCCTAAGGGCAAGATAGGAGTCGTCAATTAAATATACATCCCTTGGATCTTCCTTTATTTCAGAAGTTATTGTAGTGAAAAATTTTTCTTCGCCCTTTATGTGGCCAACTGAATCTGCTGTGTAAAGTCCTTCAATGTAATTGTCAATGCCGTATTTTTTTATAACTATGTCCGCAAAGTGCTTTGCTGTTGATGTTCCAATGACAATTTTTTTATCCCTGTCCTTAAAATATTTTAAAATTTCAAGGGCATTGTCCTTTAACTTAACTTTGTTGGAATAAAAATCTATAACTGTGTCGCTAAAACCATTATAAAGTTCTTCAAAGCTTTCGCTTAACTTGTAATAGTCCTTTAAATACCTAAGGGAAGTGTTAAGGCTCATGGTGGTCATCTTGTGTTGCACACTGTCTTGTAAAATTTTCATTGTCGGGGTGTAGCGCAGTTTGGTAGCGCACGTGGTTTGGGACCATGGGGCCGGGGGTTCGAATCCTCTCACCCCGACCATTTTTTATTTATTTTTACATTTCTTTACAAATGGCTAAAAATACAAATATTAAGCATGTACTTTAATTATTGAGTACATGCTTTTTTACATGTTTTTACACCTTTTTACTGTTGCGTTACCAACTCGTTGCCAACTTTTATAACTCTTCTGCCTATCTGAATGCCTTTATTTGGTTAGCCTTAAAAAAATATTTTTTTAATTTCTACATAAAAATAAAGCCCAGGTTTGAAACCCAGGCTCAATAAAATCATTTTTCTTTCAAATCTTCTGTATTAATAATATTGGTTACATCTCCGCCAACTCTTTTCCCATCTACATAGCTTTCTCCTAGTACATAAGATATCATAGCTCCAAATGTCATTATTATTGTTGTTATTTGTTCAATGCTACCTTTATCAAATTTTAAAAATGCTAAAACCGCACTTACTAATGCAATTAAAAGCACCCAAAATTTTCTACTTGTAAATTTTCTAATAAAATCTTCTCTTTTCATAAGATTCTCCTCATCATTAATTGGAATTTTTTTCTGTTAGTTTATCCAATACTCTATCAAGCAAAGAAAAAACTTCTCCTCTAGTTATATTGTCATCAAATCGTTTTTCGTGGATCTCAATCCCTTTATCGTTTAAACTCTTAAAAGATTTTTCCGCCCAATGTTCTTTTTGTTGTTCCATTTTTCCTACCACCTTTGTGTTTCTAATTTCATTTACATATTTCATTAATTTATTCCCATAATCATTTGATGGAGCCCATCTGCCGCCTAAGTCCTCTACATATTTGCAAGTGCCAAATAAATAGGCAAAATGTCGTGGATCCATTGTATTGGATTTAGGATAGCCTTTAGCACCTGCATATAAAGCTAAGTGATCTAAATGAGCACTAATTCCATCTTCCCATGTTGCAAATCTTTTATGGGCTGATGCTTGATAATCTCCGCCGCCTTGAGTTACTTTCAAACCGCATGGATTATGATAACTAGCATCTATGCCTGCAGCTGATTTGATTTTGTATAAAAAGCCTGTCTCATGTGCCATTTGTGCAAATGCAATTACCGGATTTATTCCAATAATATTAGATAATCGCCAGTAAGTATAAGCAAGCCCAATAAATTCTTTATCATTATTTTTTGCTTTTGCCCACTCTTTAATTTGCTCCAAAGTTGCACTAGGCCCACTTAATATTGGTGTCTTAGTGCTTTTTACTACTCCAAAATATTCTGCAATAACTTTTGCGGTTGATGCAGCTACTTTGTCTAAACTATCTACATATTTTTTACAATCTGAGTAATTGTCATGAAAGGCATGCTCAATAATAAAATTGTGCTTTGCAAGACCATTTCTTAATACCCCATAATAATTGGATCCTGATTTGTTTTTTCGATACTTAGTTCCTCGGTTATTAGTTCCAATTGTTGTTGATATTGCCGCACATAATTTATCTGTTAAAGCTTTAATACTTTCTTTTGGATTTGTGGAGTCCCAAATTTCAGTTCCTGTAGCTGAACCGCCACCTGCGTTTGAGTGTAGGCTGATGAATAAATCATAACCTTTTGCCATTCTTCCCCTTGTTGCTAAATCTGGATTATCAGACCTCTTGGTTCTTGTTGTATCTACTATAAATCCATAATCTTCCAGGGCTTTTTTGAGCTTCAATGAATAAACAAAGTTGCAATCACCTTCGTTACAAAATTCAAAGCCTGGTATTTGCTTGAAACCCCTATTATGTGCTGCTCCTGCTCCATGCCCTGGATCTAACATAATTTTTACCATGTCATAAACTCCTTCTTTGCATATTAAAAGGCAGCTATTAAAGCCGCCTTCATTTCCTTATTTCATCTAAAATTTTATCTGACTTTTCATCATGCTTTTCTAATTTTCGATGTAAGTCTTTGTTATAGTAATCTAATCTATTCAAAGTATCTGCCATAACTCTGGTAGTCTTAGAAAATTCTTTAACTGTTTCTGCTAAATTTTCTATCAAGCTTTTAAAATCAGTATCATTGATTTGCAAAGTTCCAATCCTATCAATAATGTTGTTTATTTGGTCTGTTCTCTTCTTGTCATTTGAAATTACTAAATAGGTAAACAAGCCTAAAAAAACAATTATAATCGCTCCTGCAACTCCTACTGCTAAATATAGTTCTTGTATTGTCTTAAATTCCATGAAGTTACCTCCAATTTTAGTTTGTAACATAAACACATTGTCCAAGTATATATCCTGATGATGCATTAATAGTAGAATCTATATCAAATCTATCACTCTCTTTAAATCGTACATATACTGTTCCCAGTTGTACATTATCGCCACTCACAACACTTACCGTGGAAGTAAATTCTTTCGCCGGTCTAAATCCATAAGGGATTGTTTTAATGTTACTTGGTCGACGTGAAAGACCTGATGCTGAAAAAAACATATTTGCGATTACAAGTTTACCTAATTTATAATAAGTTATTCCTTCCGCACTTGCAGTTTCTACTTGTAAATCACTACTACCGCCCAATCCATTTAATTTAACTTTATCAGCAGCACTCATCAGCCCCGCACTTGAAGTAGTGGCATTAGAATAAGTAGTGTCTGTATATTTAGGATTTGAAGGTATCGCATCAACTTTTTGTTTTGCTAAATCCGTGTAATCATTAGTTGATAAACTTTTGCCATTTATCTTCTCGACCTTGTTTGATACTGTGTTCCATGTGGATTTTTCTTTATCAGTTACGACCCTATGCGTGCTGTCATCTATCAAATCAGATAATTTAGTTTTTATATCTGTCTTCATAGCATAGCCGCTTAAATTTTGCTTAGGTGACAACTTTTCAATCGCTTGTTTTGTAGCTTGTGGTGTCATATATTTTATATTATCCACACCACTTTCAGCCTCTGTTTGACTTGCTTTTGATAGCTGGCTATTTTGTAATTCTGCTATATCCTTTTTAATTTGTGTGTCATTGTATTTGGTATCTGTCGCACTAATTCTTCCATTAGTGATTTTGATGTTACTTCCTGCTGTTAAGCTATCTTGTTTGCCTGTATTTAATTTTTCAATGTTATCTTTAATTTGTTGATAGTCAAAATTTGTAAAGTTTCTTGCAATTGCTGTTGTTTTCTCCCACCTCTTAGCAGGCCCTTCTAGAGCTCTTTGGACTTCAAGTCCGCCATCAGACCTCTTTGATTTAATTAGAATGGTTTCTGCATTCTGATCTGCTCCTAGGACTGCTAAATTAGGAAGACTGCCAAATACTGAACTATCTGCTACATAAATTACTGTTGCATCTGCAGCTAAGTTTTGTGTTAAGTATGTTTCGGGTGAATTGACCACTCCGTCATACATTTTGTTTAAATTTACCATTTAATAATCACCGCCCCCTCTGGAATTTGTGAATAGTTGTATAAACAAGCTTGCGTTTATTCTCGTCAAAGTATCTGGCATTATCTCAACTGTATGCCATGTTCCCCTTTGAATTTTGCCGCCGTCATCTTTGCTTAAATATGGTATTAAATTTACTTCAGTATCTTTGGTATAAGCCATTTGGCCATCAATCTTTAAATAGCAATATTTCGCTTTGCTGCCTTCATAAATCCCATAATCTATTTCGTGCTTATGGTCGGGCAAAATAAAAGTGTGCTTATGCGACTTTATATTTAATTGGTGGGTATGTGATCTAATATTTACGCTGTGGCTGTGTTCTGGAATATTTACACTGTGGCTATGTTGAGGAACATTTACACTGTGTTCATGATAAGTAGTATGCCAAAATGACCCTGTTCTACCTATCTTTCCACCATTGTTGTTATAAACATCTAGACTTAATTGGCTTCCCTCTACATGTTCAGCCCCATGTGTAGTTGCATAGTCGCCACCACCGGACCCCGTTGAAGTATAATCTCCGCCGCCTGAACCTGTTGATGTGTAATCTCCACCGCCACTTTCTGTGGAAGTATAATCTCCGCCGCCTGATTCTGTAGTAGATACATCTGCTCCACCACCTTTTGTGGCTCTTGAATAAGCTCTAAATTGTTCTATCGTGTAATTTAAGATTAATTTATTTATCCTGGCCATTTCATTTGGAATATAAAACCTTAGTGTCGCTGGATATTTGGGATCACAGTTATCTACAAAAGCCATCTGCATTAGATTAGTAGCACCTTGGCTGTAGGTGTCATTTATTCTGGCTCTTTCTTGTATTTCTGAAATAGAGCCTGTAATATCTCTTTTTTTATTAGCTATCTCTATTTCAATATCAAATGGATTCCCTCTTAGGTCATTTTTACTTACGCTTACTATTGGCACTTTTAGATTAATATTGTCTTCTGTATCTCTTATTAATACATAATCACCTGGCATAAATTTAGGGTATTTTTTGCTGTCCTTAATTGATAAATCTACTGCTTGAATTTTATAAGATATATATGGTTCAGAAAGTTCATCTAATACTGCCCTTGAATACTCCATCAATGTAGCTGGTGCTTCAAATCTTCTGTCTACTAGAATAGATTGCTTAAGTCCATACTTCCCTACATTCTTTTCTAAATAAGCCCTGCCATTATTTACTGAAGTAATATCCAGTTGATTATCTCCCTCGCCATATCCCAAAGCATAAAGCCTAGTTACAATATTTGTTGGATCTACTGTCTTTTCTATGTCTCGCATATTTTTTCTATATTGGATATCCGCCCTATAATTTTTATCTAATCTTTTCAAATTTATAGTCCATGGATATGAAGTAGTGTCCCAAGTCCATTTATAATTTTCATTAAATGGTTTTGGGACCGAAAATAATGCTGCAAGTAAATTTTCATTTTCCCATTTATATTCAAACTGACGGCTATAATCACATTCGACTAGTTGCCATCTTTTTTTTGATTGCTTGTCTAAAATGTATCTCAACACTTGCCCTGTATATACTCCCGTATTGCCTATCTGGTGGTATTTGAAAAGTACATCATCAATAAGTGTTGCTAAAACATGTTCGCAGCTATATTCAATGTAAGATGTTTCTTCTGTAGTCAATATTGTAGGTAATATTCTAAATAAATCTATCCTGTCATTCCCATCAAATAATTCTACATAATTAAAAGGCTGACAGTATTTAGTCTTTGCATCATCTCTTGGCAATTTAAAGCTACAAGTCCATAACTCATTTAGTTTTAACTCATAGCCTATTTCGTATGCATTCTGTAGAAAAGCGAGTTTATTCATTTCTGAATCATAAATCTTAATGTTATATTTTCTCACTATAACCACCTATCCTTCCAATAGGTGTCAATGCTTACACTACCTGCTCCAACCGCATCAATTTTTATGTCATTTGCCCCTGGTAAGAAGTCAAAGAAATCGCCCTCTTCTGTTAAAAGGTGTATTGCGTTTTCTCCATTTATAGTTGCTGTTAGGTCGCAAGTATTTATTTCTATTTCTTGCCCTGGTCTTAATACAAATCCTTTGATTTCTATATATTCTTCACCTAATAGGGATCCAATTCCTTCTGCTTCAAAAGTGATTTCTGAATTTAGATCCTCAATTAAAATTATTGAAGTAGCCACTGCTGATGCATCAAAATTAATTTCTAATCCTGCAGTTTCTTTTAACTTTATTTCTAATATTGAAATAGCTGATGCTTCATAATCAATAGTAGCTCCAACCTTTTCTAATTCTTTTTGAATTAAAATATCTTCTACTTTTGTAAAATAATTTATTTCTGAATTAGCTGTTAAGGTTATGTTATTGTTCCCTTTAACATTGAATTTTCCAATATTAAATTTTCCTGTGTTATATGCTCCCATTTGAGCACCGCCTTTATCCTACTGAAACGGACAAATTGCCGACTTCAATAATAAATTTATTACCTTCTGTAATTTCTATTGGTCTATTGAAAGCTCCATAAACTATAAGATTTCCACCATCTTTAGCATCTTTTATTCCAAAATAAGCAACTTCACCCCATCCATTAGTTGATGTAGGGAATTCAATCCTTTCTGTATTAGTAGATACTGCCCTATCAGACTGTTGCGTTGGTTGACCAAAGTTAATAGGTCGCCTTGTATATCCGCCACCAACTACTTCAGCTCCTGTATCTCCATCTGTGGGATTAGTTTTATATAATGCTATAAATAATTGTGTAGGCCTTGCTACTGTTTGACCTCTTAGAAAATAATTTATAGTCGCATCTTCCAAATAGTTACTTGCTTTACTCATTAAATTACCACCTTTCTAGTTATCCTTAGTGATGTAATATTACTATCTCCAGTATTTTTTATAATGAAAGTTCCGCATGTCTTAACATTGCCTTTGTTTTCTATGTTTATATTTGTTGTTTTACTTCCTGATTTTAAAATTCGATTTAGATCCCTTGAAACTGCAAATGGCTGGCACTCAAATTCTATGGATATAGTTCCTCTTGGTTGCAATTCTAGTTGCTCAATTCCAATAGCACTATAGACGGATGCTTCATAAGCTTTTTCTTTTTCATCATCAAATATTAAAAGACCGCTTCCTGTAAGCCATCCTGCCAAATCCCTTATTTTATATCTAAGCTCTTCAAACTTATCTATATAAAGAACTCCAATAATGCCTGTTATATGCCTTTTTTCATATTCTTGGGATTCAAGCTCCAAAGTTCCTGACCTGCCTAAAATTGTGAATTCTTTTCTTCGTCTTTCTGGTAGGACTGTCCTATCTACTGACCTAAATCCTATGTTAAATTCTGACGAGTGCCTGCCCTTAAAATTAAAACCTATCATATAGTAGCAAGCCCCCTTCCTCTATTATTTCTTTTTTCTAGCCTATAAAGTTCTTCAGCAATTCTCTTGATGTCATTGTCATTCCTTACATTCATTTCTTTAATTATTATTTGTCTTCCTGATCCTTCAGAATTTTCATTAATTACATCTGCAACTATTTTCTTCAAGTCGTCTAAGGCTCCTACAAATTCGGGCCTTTTTTCTCCAACACCTATTACTGATGGGCTCTTAAAAATACCGCCCTTGTCATACCACTGTACATTGAAGTGTGGAACTGATGGAGGATTGAGTGAAAACTTACCTGATACTTTGAAATGTGGTAGCTTGATTTTTGGGAATGGTAAAGTAATGCTTAATAATGACTTCATTTTTTCTATTGCCTTACTTACTAAATCCCTAGCTGTATTAATTGGCTTTTCTATAGCTTGCTTTACTGCATTCCATGTTGATGTTGTTGCACTTTTTATTCCGTTCCAAACTTCCGTAACTTTGCTTTTAATCCCGTCAAAGACTGATGTTGCTGTGGACTTGATACCATTCCATACACCTTCAACCGCTGATTTGATACCATTCCATACGCTTGATGTTGTCGATTTGATTGCATTCCATACAGTTTCGACTGCTGATTTCACTGCATTGAAAGCTGTTGTTGCTGTTGCTTTGAATCCATTCCAGATTGCTACGACTGCAGTTTTAATTGCATTCCAAATTGTAGTTGTACTTGTTTTTATAGCATTCCAAACTGTTTCAATAGCTGCCTTGACTGCGTTGAATGCTGTTGATGCAACTGATTTAAATCCATTCCAAATAGTTTGTACTGTAGATTTGATAGCATTCCATACAGTAGATGTCAAAGATTTTATGCCTTCCCAAACAGTTGAAATAGCTTGCTTTACTCCCTCAAAGGCTGTTGTGGCAACCCCTTTTAAGCCTTCCCAAATCCCTGATAAAGTTGATTTGATGGCTTCCCAAACTGCTGCCCAAGCTGCTGATATTCCTTCCCAAATTCCGGATAAAAATTCGACTATTGCACCCCAAACTGCGGATGCTTTTTCTTTGATTGTGTCCCAATTTTTATATAAAAGAACTCCAGCAGCTACTAATGCTGCTATAGCTGCTACAACTAATCCTGCTGGGCTTGTAATAAATGCAATTGCTTTTGCAAGCAAAGCTGCCCCTTTACCTCCGGCACTGAAAAATCCTATAGCTTTTCCTAATCCACCGCCTAGCTTACCTATGGCAACTAAAACTGGACCAATAGCTGCTGCCATAAGTCCAACTTTAACTATAAATTGCTGAGTTTCTGGGCTTAAATTTCCAAACCATTCTGAAAATTTTTGAAAAGCACCAATTGCATTTTCTAATACTGGAAGCAAAACTGTTTGAATTGCTGAACCTAAATCGGAACCACTTAATTTTAAATTATTCATGGCTTGTTTTACCAAATCTATTGGATCTAGCATTCCTTCCCAAGTATCATCCACGCTTCCTGACGCTTCCTGCATTGCATTTGCAAATTCATCAGCATTTAAGGCACCGCTCTCTAAAACTTCAAGCATATAAGCCCCACCTTTGGTTCCAAATGCTTCTGCTGCTATAGCGAGTTTCTCTTCATGAGTGGTAGCTTTTGCTAATTTTTCTTGCATTTCTTGTAGTCCTTGGACCACTGACTTGCCTTGTTTAGCCCAATTGGTTTGTGCTCTAGTTAAGTAAGACATGGCTTTATTGGAATCAATACCTTTCTGTTCCATCCTGCCCATCATTTCTGTTGCTTGTGCAAAATCCAAACCAAGCTGATTTATTTGAGGGCTTCCTTTTATCATGATGTCAAAAAGCTTGTCCGTTGAAACTCCAGTGTTCTGTGCGGTCTTAGTTACTGAATCTAAAACCATATCTAAATCTTTGGTTGATAATCCGTATTTTTCAATAGCCTGTTTAGCATTGATTGTAGAATTTGTTACATCTGCACCATTAATCTGTGCAAATTTAATCATCTTCTCGGATGCTTTTTCCAACTCTTCGCCTGTCAATCCAAATTGCGTGTTGATCTCACCAATGGCATTCCCAACTTCATCAAAGCTGGCTGGCATGTTTGAAGCTACATTCCTAAAGCTTTCTTCAAGGCTCTTGGCTGCTTCTCCTGTCGCTCCTGTCTTAGAAATTACTGTATCAAGTCCGTTGTCAACTTCCTTAAAGGCTGCAATAGATAAACCTGCAATAGCTGTTATAGGAGCTGTAACTCCCTTTGTCATCCCCTCGCCAACTTTAACCATTTTATCGCCGGCTGATTGTAACTTTTCGCCGACTTGTTGCCATTTGCTATTGGTTTTGTCTAATTCTCCTTGTAAAGACTTGAGTTGATTTTCCGTCTTTAAAATCTCTCTTGTTAAAGCATCATATTCATCTTGACCTATATCACCTCTAGCTAATGCTTCTTTTGCTTGTTCTTGGGCAGCTTTTAATGTCTCAAGTTTTTTCTTTGTGTTTTCAATTGATTCTGCAAGGACCCTTTGCTTCTGTGCTACAAGTTCGGTACTTTGAGGATTAAATTTCATAGATTTATCTACTTCTTTTAATTCCTTGCTCAAATCCCTTGAGTTTTTATTTACATCCTTTAAAGCTTTTTCAAGTTTGGTTGTATCTCCACCAATTTCAATGGTTATGCCTTTTATATTTCCTGCCATATCCTCACCCCCTTAAAAACTATCAAAATCTTTTTGGCTCGCCTTTCTGACTTTGTCTTTATCCTCATCTTCTTCGATATAATGGGCATTATTATAGGCGATGCAGTAATCCACCACATCGCCTATTGTCATGTTTTTAAAATCTGTTAAGTTTAGCCCTCTTGTAAGGGCTCCTGCCATTAATTCTGAAAAGTCTACTGGCTTTCCTTTGTCATCTTCGGAAACTTTACTATCTCCTCTAATTTTTTTTTAGATATAAGGGAAGGAACTATTATCCCTGATAATTCTTTTAGAATATCAATTACCGGGAACTCGTTAAATTGGCTGTACCATTTTATTGGTTCGTCAATACTTGGATCTGCCATCTTAGCAAGTGACCAGATAAAATTATTTATATCTACCATTTCTAGGCTATAAACATTTTCTAGCAATTCCCCAATTGTTGATGGCATTATAGCTTCTGTCTCCTGCCTAATGTATAGCTCATCTAATCCCTTTAGTGCTTCTGATACTAATGGCATTATTACAGTTAAAATGTCATATCCAAATTGATTTTTAAAAATATTGGCAAAGTAAGCATTAGTTGAAAACTTTACTTCTTTGCCATCAATATTTATTGTTTTAATCATTACGCTTGTGCTCCTGTTGCTGGTGTTACTTGGTAAGGTGTTGTAAAGAATGTATCATATCCTGTTTGACCTTTTTCTAGTCTTGCCTTTACATAGCCTGTATCAGATGCAGGTGCTGTTGTTATGCTTATTGTATCTGTTTGTGGTTCTGTCTTATCTTCTGTAGTTGCCCCTTCAATATCTGGTCTTGATGATGAGCAGTTATAAAAGATATGTCTTGTTTGTGTTACATCTCCATCAAATTCAAAGGCCATTGCATAATTCTTTGACTTGCTTGCATTTGATTCAACTATTGCTCCATTTTTATCTTTCAAATATCCTAGTATTTGAACTTCAAATTCTTCTGGGATTAATGCAATTTCTAATTCACCTTCATATCCATTGTTTGAGTATTGATTCCAATAGATCATGTCATCAGCATAAAATGGATTGCTATCTCCTGATGCTTCTAGTGATAATGAAACAGCTCCTGGAACTTTTATTACTTCTGCATAAGTTATTTTTTCTGATGTTGCTTCTGTTATTGGCCATACATGAACATTTTTAAGACCAAACTTAACTTTATTTTTTGCCATTATTATTTACCTCCTAAATAATAGTAAATTACAAAAATATTTTCACTTGGAATGTAAATATCTTCCGACTTATCCCAAATTATTTCATTTTCATTTAGTAATTCTTCTATTTCTCTTTCTTTATGTTCGTTTTTATCTTTGAAATAAAATTCTAAGTTATAGTTATAACTTGAATTGTAGACTTTATTATCTGCTTTAAAATTATAAGATCCATCCCCTCTATAAATTAGAAAGGGAGGATTGACTCTCTTATTAAACTTAAAATATGCAATTGGCATATTTAATTTTTTTAGTATATCAAGAGGATTCTTCAATCGCTTTCTTTACCCCCTCTTCATATTTTTTTATAAGATTTTGCTCAACTGGTTTTATGTGAGGGATTGCCCTTGTCCTTCCACCTTGCCATAGTGCGTGGCCATGTTCTAATAGGTGAGTTAATTGTCCTTTGGCATTGTAAATAATTATCTTATTGCCTTCTTTTTTACCTGCCCAAGCTCTTGCATACTTGCCGCTTTTCTTTGGACTGGTGCTTTTTAGTTCTTCAATAGCTTCTTTTGATAAATCATCTGCTGCTTGATTTATTTTTTCTTTTACGCTTTGAGAATATTCTGTTAAATAATCTCCTATAACTGTTTCTAAATTTTCAGCTGATATTTTAGTCGACAATTTTATCACCTAGAACCATCTCTAATAAATTACCTTTTAGGTAAGTTCTTAGAATAAAATATTCCACGCCTTTGTATATTGCTTTTTCTTCTCCGTCATACTCCATGGCATGAATACTTATCTTTGCCTGTGGTTTAAGACCAATGTTGGCTGCTTGATAAAATTCCTGTGAATAAACATCTAGCCTATTGCATAAGATTTCTCTTTCTGATGTTTCTATGATTGGATTTCCAAATTCATCAATTCCTTTAATATCTTCTTTTATCAAAGTAACTGCATCTTTAAATGTGTCCATCTTTGCCACCTACCATAAGATTTCTCAATCTCCAATAGAGCCTTTCTGGCATAGCCTTATCTTCGCCTTTGGATTCATATCTCCAAGCTACGAGGTCTACTATAAAAAGTAAATGGTCTGGATTATCTACATTTAATTTTATTCCCTGGATCTTCTCCAATTCTTTTAGTGTGCCTTTTATTATGGCTAAGATGTAATCATCCCTATTATTTATCGTTATCCCTAGCTGATTCTTGACTAGCTTTAATACTTGGTCCATCTTCTACCACCTCAATCCATTGGCATTGCACGCAGTAAAGCTTTAATGTTTTCTCAATTTCTTCATATCTTTCTTTTGAACAAGTAAAAACATCACCAGGTTTTCTAGTGATGTTTTCTTTCTTGTCATGAAATTCTTTTAATACTTTTACTTTCATTATGCTGTCGCCTTATTAGCTTTATCTTCTGTGAATGCAATTGTAGTTGTTGGTGCTTTACCATCAATATTTAATACTACAAAGCCTTCTGCTATTGCTGGTGTTCCGTCATATCTTGCAGTGCCTTTAAATACTGTGTCATCTTCAATAAATCTTACATGTTCAGATGCTGCAAGTGTAATTCCTGCTCTTTCTGCTAAAACATATAGATCTGAATAACCGCCTATAATATCTCCATCTGGAATAAATGGTAAAGTTGCCACTTCTCCATTAATAATTGGCAAAGCGTTATTTACTCCTGATACTAGAGCTCCTGCTGCATTAAAAGCTAAAATCTTAGATTGTAGCATTGCATAAGTCTTATCATTCATAGCCCAGAATTTTCTTCCTGTTGAATATTTTGAATCTGCTGCTGATGCTTTAACAATTAGATCTCCATATAATTCAGTTGGTGTTTTGCCTGCAACTTGTAGAATGTTAGTTGTTGAAAGGTCCTTCCATTCTCTAGCTTTTGCTGGATAGTTTTCTGGTTTTGCTTTTTGTGCAAGTCTAGTTACAATTCCTAGTGGCATTTTCTTGCCTGTACCATATAGGATGGCTTTATCTAATGCAAGACCAATAGCTTGGGCTAACATATACATAATTTCATTGTATAGGTCAATATCAGATGCATCTTCAAGTGTAGCATTACAAATTGGAATATAGCCGCCTACTTTATAGCCTTCTAGCTCAATTACATTAAATCCAAAGTCTAGTTCATTTAGTGTTGCACAGGCTTCTGTCCACACTGCTTCTGGAATTGTTCCTGCAACTGAAACTCTTGCTTGTCCTTTAATTGGTCTAGTCCAAACCATGCTTAAAAGCTTTGAATAATTATGGATATTGTCTCTTAAAATTCCAATTAATGTTGATGGGATTAAAAGCTCTGCTCCTGTTACTGCTCTATTTTGTCCTTTAAGTTCTCTTACTCTTGTTAAGAAGTCTTTTACTTCTTCTCTTTCTACAAGTGCAACTGTCTTTTCTCTTGTTAGATTGCCAAACATTTCTCTTTTATTCATTGTTATTTCTTCCTTCCTTTCTTCAGGTGCGTCTACCGCTTCTTCTTTCTTTTCCAGTTCTTCTAGCTCATCATCAATATCTTTGATTTTGCTTTCTAGCTCTTCTTTTTCTTCGTTTAAAGCTGATTTGTCTTTTTCGTATTTTTCAACTTCTTCTTCAACGGCTTTTTCTTCTTCTTCGTTTTCAACTTCTTCAATAGCTTCTGCGATTTCCTTTTCTCTAGTTTCAAGTTCTTCAAAGCTCTTTCTGTTTTCTTCTAGCTGTGCTTCTAGCTCTCTTTTTTTCTTATTTAGTAGTATTTTCCTTAACATTCTTTAACCTGCCTTTCATGCTTTCTTTCCATAGGGATAAACTTCTCTTGTTATGGGCTTCAATTTGTTTTTGCCTTGCTTCCACTTCCGTGCCTTCATAAGCCGGAAAAGTGCAAATCGAAACTTCATATAAATTTAGATCTTTTAAAATGAAGTGGGCTGAACCATCTTCTCTATAATCAGCTTCTTCCTGATTTATCATGAATCCAAAAGAGCACTGTGATACATCTCCTCTTTTAACTCTTTCATAAATATTTAATGCATCAGTATCATAAGGATTAATTTTTATTTCTCCATAAAGTCCTTTGGCATCTTCTTTAAGAGTTAATGTATTTGATGTAGTTCTTGCTAATACTAAGCTTGTATCATGATTGATTAGAGCCCTTATATCTCCATTGATGGAATTTTTAAATGCTCCACTATCAATGCTTTCAAATACTCCTGGATAAAGCTCAGTTTCTTGATTAAATACTGCAAAATAACCTGCAATAATATATTCTTCTTGATTTGCTTCTTCTCTAATTTCAAGCTTGCTATCTAAAGCTTTAAATCTTTTTATCATTCTTCCTCACCTCCAAGCTTTTTTTGATCTCCTATTTTATCTTGTGGTATAAAGTTTTCTAAAATAACTAATTCATCTAGCCCATCTTTAGGACTCATATCAAACATTTCTCTTACTTCATTTCCTGTTACAATTCCTGACCTATATAAATTACTGTAAACTTGGTAAATTTCTGTTAGGTTGTAGGAGTATAGGCTTTTTACATTGAATTTAAAATAAAGGTCCGGACTATATAAAAGTTTAGTTGTTAGTTCCTGCTCAATAGCTTTTGCAATTACCATTATTCTTGTCTTAATGAAATTGTTATATTCTTGTTGGTTGTATGTTCCAATTCCCAATAAAAAAGCAGGGATCCCTAAAATTCCTGCTACTGTCTTTTTATCAATTTCAATTGTGTCTTTTATGGCTATGTCATTGAGCGTTAATGGCTTTACTTGGACTACATCAATTAAATCTGTTGGAACTATCCAAGGTTCCCCTGCTCTACTGGCACTTACAAACTTATCATATACATTTTTTCTTCCTTCTTCGCTTGCAACCTCATCTGTCAATGCATCTACTTTTACAATTAATGAAGGTAAGATTTTATTGGCCATAAATTCGTTTGTTGTTTTTGCCGCTTGCTTTAAGTTTTGAACAACATCTTTTAATGTAACTTCGTATGATTGGCCCTTCCATGGTTCGTTTAAATCTGGATTCAATCTGAAATGGAGTATCTCGTCATAATTAAATTTTTTATTGTTGATGGTTATATAATATCCATCTTGAAATGCCGAGAAGGTTTTTGTTTTGGAATCTGTTATTGGTATTAGGTCTTCAATGATGCCATCAGTGATTTTTGGATAAACAATAGCATTGCCATTTATTAAAAGCTCACGGACTATCCAGGATACCCATAACTGCCTTGTCATATACTTGTATGGATGTATATCTAATTTCTTAGATAAATCATTTTTAATCCTGATGTCACCCTGTTCGCTGTTTCGCATCAAATAAATTGTCATTGATGATATAAGGTCGGCTATTCTTTCAATGGCTATCCTTACTTCTGGATTGTCAATTAGCCTTGTATATCCTTTAGCACAAAGACTGCCACCATCTCCATCTGAAATGAACCATGCTTGCGTTGGTGTTAATGGTTCGGCTCTAGTTTTTCTTTTTTCTTTCTTTTTTTTGCTCATATTGATCACCTCTAATTTTCTAGCCATTTTCTTGCTAATCCTGATTTTTCTAAATTTCCAATTAATCTACATGCTGCAAAAACACTTGCATCAAATAAATCTATCCTTAAATTTGGCATGACCTTTTCATATTGGATCATGTCATCTGTTTTCTCTACTCCGTGAACATTTTCTACGCAGTATTCATAGGCACTTGAATGTAAGTAATATAATTTACCGCCTATTGCCTTTTGTTCAATTCGCCTAAAGCCCTTGGACTTGTTAATAAAAAGTTGTGGCTCATCAACTATGTTAAATCTTTCTTTTTTCATCATTAGGTAAAATTCTTCACCAAATTTCCTGTCAAAGCCTATTTGTTTTATTTTAAAGCCCTGATTTTTCATTCCAATAAACCACTTAACTACATCTGCATGATTTGTAATATCTCCATTAGTCATGGTTAAATATCCATCATCAAGCCAACCAAATAATGGTATGTTGTCTTCTTCAGCTTTTAAATGGGCCCTTGTTACTGGGAAAAATGCGTGAGTAATTATTATGTCCACTCCTTTATAGTTCCCATAAAGGGCTGCTGCAGTTAAGTCATGCATCTTTGATAAGTCGGCTCCGCCAAACCATTCAATTGGTAGCTTTGCCAACTCTTTATAAGTCCAATTGTATTTGGCATCTGAAGACCTGAATGTGTCTAAATTGAAATATGTTTTTGTGCTTGAAGTGTAAACATTCAAATCTTTTGCTAAGAATTCTTTTCTTGTTTGCGGATCATTTAATGCTTGCATGGCATCTGTCATTATGTCTTGCGGTCTTATAGTTATTCCATAGTTTGGACTTGCCATCTCATGAATTTTGGGATCTGTAAAATCTACACTGCCATCTTCCTTTTGGTCCGCCTTTGAAATAAATACAAAATATTGGTCATCTTCCAACTCGTATTTATTAGTTTCTGTGTTCTTATTTATAATTTTTTTGCAATATAAAAAGCGGTTATAACAAAAGCTATTCATGTTATGCCCGCCTGTGGTAATTCCTATTATTAATTTGTTTGAGTATGACCTGCTTGCTTTCTTCATCCTGTCATACTTCAAGGAGTTCTTGTACTCATGCAATTCATCTAGTATAAAAATATTCCCAATAAGGGAGTCTCTATCTACTAAAGCTTCAAAATACATGGAACCATCTTTAAACTTCCTATCTATGGTGTGAGCGTTATTGTTGTCAATTATATGGAAGTTGTCTTTTTCTCCCATCATATTGATATTTGCAACTATAAAATTAAAAGATTGCAAAGCTTCTTTTAAAATTGAACCCACCATAAAAACCCTTGCTGCTGATTTTCTTTCAAGTAGTGCTAAAGCAAATGCCAAAGCTCCGGCAAATCTAGTTTTACCATTTTTTCTGGGAATCATTATAAATGCTTCCTTGTATTTTCTGAGCTTGGTGTCTTTGTGGTAAAATCCAACCAAATTATAGATTATAAATTTTTGCCATGGCTCCAATAGAAAAGGCTCACCATAAAGTGGTGTTCCGTCTAGTCTTTCACCTTCTACATGCTTAAATATATTTTCAATTACTTTTATAATAAATTCGGGATCTTTGACTTTTAATTGATACTTAGGATTCTGTAAGTCATCTTTGTATCTTTGGCAGGTCTGCTTTAATTCCTTGCAGGCGATTTTTTCGCCACTCAAAATACTTTCTACATAGTCATTTACTATCTTTTGATTTTCTGTCATTGTAGTTTTTCTAATATGCTATCTAGTGGCGATTCTTTTTCTTCCTGCAATTCTTGATTTAATTTTTTTAGACCTGCTGGTGTTAAACCTAGCTCTCTTGCATAAGTTATTATGTCAGCTCTCATCTTTTCTATGGATTGATAAAGTGGATTTTTAACTATATTTGTTGAACCATTTTTATTAGTGTGTGAAATTACTACATTCCCACCTGTTTTCTCAAACATAGCTAAAGTTTCTTGATAATCGTATAATAATTTGGCAAAAGTATTTATAGTTATTTCAAAACTCTTGTTATAAGTTCCTACTTGTTTCATCATTCGGTTTATGTCTCTCTTATAAGCTTTTTCATCCTTCTTTTTTTCCACTTCATCACCTCCTCTTATAATCCTAATTTATCTTTCTAGCCTTTTGACCTGTAAATTTTTCCCATCTGGCAATTATTACATCTACATAAATTGGATCCAATTCAATAATTCTTGATTTTCTTCCAGTTTGTTCCGCTGCAATAAGTGTTGTGCCACTTCCGCCAAATAGATCTAGGACAAGCTCTCCCTTTTTGCTTGAATTTTTTATTTGTTTTGCTATTAAAGTAATTGGCTTCATTGTTGGATGTAAAGGGCTTGTTAAAGGCTTATCCTCTCTCATTATTGTTGTTCCATCTTCAATGATTTCTAACAATTTTTTGGCATACTCTTTTAGTTCATTCTTATTCATTCTCGCTAAATTAGGCACATCATCATAAACTGAAGTGTTTGTAAAATCTGCTATAAAATAATGTGCTGCCCCTTCCTTCCACCCATATAAACAAGGCTCATGCTTCCACTGATAATCAGACCTTCCAAAGGTTATGTTGTTTTTTATCCAAATTAGGTTTTGCCTTTCTTCAAGTCCAGCATCCCTTAAAGACTTTGAAAAAATATATCTGCTTCTATCTGCATGCCAAACATAAAATGCTCCGCCTGGCTTCAATAATTCTTTAATATTAGCAAAAATTTCTTTTAAGAACTTTGAAAATTCGTCTTCTTCCATGCTGTCGTTCTTTATTTTCTCTCTTTTTTTCTTTTTGCCTTCATACTCCACATTATAAGGTGGATCTGTAATAACTAGGTCAATTTCTCCTGTTCTAGCTATCCTATTAATATCTTCTAGCTTGGTGCTATCTCCACACATTAAAATATGGTCACCTAGCTCAAAAATATCTCCTAATTTGCTTGTTGGCTCATCAATTTTCCCTAGCTCTTCTTCAATATTAAAGTCATCTTCCTGAAAATCATCTTTGAAATCTGATTCATCAAATCCAAATAATGTCATGTCCAGGTTCCCTAGCCCTGAAAGTTCTTCTGCTAATAGTTCTTTGTTCCAAGTAGCTTTTTCTGCAACCTTATTGTCGGCTAATCTATAAGCTCTTACTTCTTCATCTGTTAAGTCATCTATAATTACGCAGGGAACTTCTTTTAAATCTAGCTTTTTAGCTGCTTTATACCTCGTATGACCTGCTATTATTTCATTCTTAGAATCAATTGCTATTGGCTGATTAAATCCAAAGTTTTTTATAGAGCTTGCTACTGCATCTACTGCAGGTTCGTTGTCTCTTGGATTATTTATGTATGGAATTATTTCATCAATATTTTTTATTACTTGATCTCTTTTTATCTTCTTCATTTTCTATCCCCCCTTTCAAAAAACTTCATAGAGTTGGATAAGGTTCCCACCCCCCGTTCTCCCAAAAGCTTTAATTCTTTTAATTTTAGAGGGGGGGCTTCCTTCAATTTTTTAAATTTACATTTTTATTTTTTAAAAATTTTATATTTTACTTTTTCTTGCCATCTCTTACCTATAGATGTTATCTCCTGTGTGCACCTGTCATGCATTTTATTATGGCAAGCATTACAAAGACTTATTAAGTTATTGTTATTATAAAATAATTCTGGATACTCATCCGCTGGGTAAATGTGATGAACACATTCTGCATCTTTATTTTTGCCATACCTTCGGCATTCTTGGCACATGAATCCATCACGCTTTTTAATTACCTTTGCTTTTAATTCCCATGTCTTTCTATTGTAGTTATTCATGTATTCCCCCAATACAAAAGACTCCCTAATTGGGAGCCTCTTGTTAGTTATATTGTTAAAGGAGTAAAAAATGAATCATTCTTTAATATGTCTATTAATACTATACCACAGTCTTTGTCCAAAATAGTCCAGTCTTTTTCCACTCTTTCATTCTGTCATTAGCTTACCATAAAGATATAATGCCAGCTTCTTTGTAGCTGCATGGCTGATATTATAAATGTTTGATTTGCTATATCCCATCTCATTGCATATATCCTTTAGGTTAATCCTGTAGCTTACTAAGTATAGTTTCTTTATTACCTCGTATTCTGTATTGGTTAATATCTCAAAGGCTTTATCAAGTTCTTCAACTTCCCTTTGGCAATACTTTAGATTCCTTAATAATAAATCCTTCTCGACTATATTATTAATTAATATATCTTCTTGTTTACTTCCTCCGCCCTTAATTGGATCCTTATCAATAGAAACTGTCTTTACGCTTGTAAGATTAGATTCAATATATCCAATCCTTGATTTCAAATTAGTAATTGCTTCTTTCCTGTAGTTGTAATTCTTTAACCTACTAATGACTTCTTTTTCCCAATTCATAAGGACCGCCTTCTTTAGATTCAAAATAAACCTGCAAAAATAAATAATGTAACTTCTTGATATTATTCTTCAGCTTATTTAAAACTTCTTCTGCAATTTCAAAGTCATCATCTATCTTTATAATTAGATCCTGGCCAAAGATAAATTGAACTTTACCAAGTGGTTTATTATCAGTAAAATCATCACTCATTGTTACTTGGTCATCTTCATCTTGCTTGTAATAAATTCTAGCAATTATAGGGAAGCTTGAATTCTTCCAATCAAATTCCAAATCCTTTTTGTCGCAGTATTCTTTTATACTTGTGTGTAGTTCTAAGTAATTGTTTTTTAAATCTTCCATCTCTTTACACCTCAATTCCTATTATTTTAAATGCATCCTCTACGTTTCTTGCTACTCCATAAAGTATGTTGTATCTTTCTAACTCTTTGCCAAACTCAATTTGTTCTTTGCTTAGTCGCCCTTTTACATTCTTGACTTCTATGAAAAACATCTTGCCATCCTTATGCCTGAATCCAAATAAATCTGGAAATCCTTTAGGAAGTCCTGTAGAAATAAATCTGTTACCTTGCTTAAATACTCCTACATTAGCCCTATATACATGGCAATAATAACTTAGTGCAGCCCTTATCTGATCCTGAATAGTTTTTTCTGGGATTGGCTTCCCTGTTAAATCATATCCACTTTTAATTCCCATGTCTTAAATCCTCCAGTATTCTCTCAAAAGTTTTTGATTTAATTTCTTTCTTCTTCTGCCTGAAAGATGTATAATCCATTTCCACCATCTCGCACATCTCGGCTATCCTATCAAATGTTCTTGCTACTCCATCTTCGGAAGTGATTTTCTTCTTGAAGCTGTTAGGATTCAAATTAGTTGTAATTATAATTGGCTTCTTTGCCCTATATCTTGCATCTATAACCTCATATAGCTTAGCCTTGTTGTATTCTGTGGATGCTTCCGCTCCTAAGTCATCTAATATTAAAAGTGATGCCTGGTTTAAATTCCTATATAGATTGTTTAAATCAGTGCTTCCAAATGTGGATAGCTCTCTTATTTTCTGTAGAAGTCCATTGCTCGTTATTGCAATTACTGAAATATATTTTTCTAGTAGTGCGTTAGCTATACAAAAGCTTAAATATGATTTGCCGCTTCCTGGTCTTCCAAAGAATAGAAGTCCGCAATTATTAGCTTTCATTTCCTGAAAATTATCTACATAGTATCTGGCAAACTTAAATAGTTTTTTATTCTCATTAGTGATTATAAAGTTATCAAAGTTACATGTTTTAAACCTTTCATCAATCAAAGAATTTACTTTCAATCTTTCTAAGCTTCGTTTCTTTTCTTCAGCTTTTTCTTTTGCCTTCGCTCTTTCATATTCTGCTTGTTCCGCTTCGCTCATTGCATTTACTTTGAATGTTCTCCCACCAAAGGAAAATACAATTTCTTTTCTTTCAGAGCTTAATGATGTTGAGGTCTTCGTATCCATCTACTACCTCCTTCTTATTCCAATTATTTAATATTCCTTTTATATAAGCTGTAGTTACCTTGTTGTTATCTGCAGATGTCTCTATTGCTTTTATTAGTTGTTCTTCTCCATATTCCTTTTCTAAGTCTCTTAATTTATAAAAATTATATTTACTACAATTACCACCACATTCTGCAAAGGTCTTTAAATATAATTTATCCTCTGAATTTCTGGCATAGTAGTTATTGTTATCATTGTTTTCATTGTTATCATTGTTGTTTATATGCATCTGTGGTGCTTCCGTGATGCTTCCCTGATGCATCTGTGGTGCTTCCGTGATGCTTCCCTGATGCATCTGTGGTGCTTTTCCTGATGCATCATCTTGGTAAAAGCTGTAATTTACAATGGTTATAGTAGTCGCTTTTCGTGGTGCAATTTCTAGTATTATTTTATTGTCTTGTTCTAGTGTTTTTAAAAATTTTTTCACCTTATTATTTGACCAACCCCATCTTTGGCAAAGCTGCTTAATGGAAGTTATACGCTGTCCTCGTTTAACTTCTACAGGCTCACCATTAAAAAATATTTTTTTATTTTCGTGATTTACCATCAATAACAAATCAATCCAGGCTTGTCCCCTAGAAAAAGGCTTATCATCCCAAATCCAATCATCTTCAATTTTTCTATATACGCAAATCCACCCTTTTTTGGACATGCCATCACCTGCCTAACATACATATACCGGCACACCTGTTAGTTTTTGTATTGATTCCTTGATGTAGTTTTCTTCAGAATTATTTTCTGAAAGATGAATTAAATAAATCATTTTTAGCCTTTTTAAATCGCTCTTTAAAATAAAATCAATAGCAGTTTCAAGACTCATGTGTGTTTCTTTTATCCTCTTTCTTAGCTTGGGATTAAGGGATAAATTATTATTAATTTGTCTAGCTGTATAATTTACTTCCAAAAGCATATAATCAACGCTAAATCTGTATCTGCAATATTTAGTATCTGTTATAAATGTTAAGCTCTCGCCAGTATTCATATCAGTTACCAAAAATCCCACTGGCTCTCTTGCATCATGTATAGTTGCAAATGGTTTAATTAAAAGCCTTCCAACTTTTACATAGCTATAATGTTCTTCATCTTCTTTTTGTAAAACATCAATCCTATAATCTTCGGGATCTAATACATCTTTTGTGCCCTGTGTCATATAAATTCTTGTTCCAAAGTCTAATAGCTTTTTATAATCTCTTGAGTGATCTTTATGCTCATGACTTATAAAACAAGCATCTATATCTGATAATCTAAAATTTAACTTTTCCTGAATCTTGATATATGGGATACCGCACTCTAATAAAAGTGCAGTATCCTCATTATTAATTTTGTAGCAGTTGCCAGCACTACCGCTAGCTATGACTTCAATCTTCATCTTTTAAGACCTGACATTCTATTTGAAAAGTAATCCTACGCATAATATTTTCTATGTTTGTCTTAGATACATTTTCATATAGTATGACTGTATAATTTTCATTTTCAGCAACTATTTTATATTTTCCATCGGATGTTTCTTCACAATAAATCATATCTGGATTGAATAAAATTCCTAATGCTCCACTTACTATCATTTTAGATCCCCTTTTAAATCTTCTTCTTTTATGAAAACTCCGTTAATTGTCTTGCCTTTTCTATCTTTGATTTTTTCATAAGCCATATCTAAGCACTTTATAGGATTAAGACCTATTTGCTCACACAAAATTATTAAAGTTACAAAAATATCTCCCATCTCAAGTGCCATAGGTTCCGTAACATCAGCATAGGCTATTCCTGCATCCCACATATAGTTTTTTAAATCTGATTCTGTCTTAAATTCAAAGACTTCTTCAATAAATTTTAAAAACTGCTTTTCAGCAATTTCCTGATGGATTAAATTTTTCCCTTCTCCCCAAGCAATTACTTTCTTTCTTAAATTTTCAAAATTTAAATTGTTGTTAAATCTGAGACCTAAATCTTCAAGGACTATATCAATGTAACCATCATCTTCATAATCTTCTAAAGTCTTTATATCTAAAGCAAATTCATCAGCATCTTCATTCGCATTTTCGTAAGTTACACATTGAACCTCTGCATTAGGATTGCAATCTAATAATTCTATTATTAATTCTTTAACTTTCATTCTTCCACCTCAATTTCAACTGCAAATCCTCTGTATTCTTCTGGTACATGTACTAAATCTTTTTCTTCCCATGTTTGTATTAAGGTTTTGTCTCTCCTGCAAGCAAAAAAAGTTCCTAGTTGAGTTAAATATTGTTTCTTCCCGTCACTCGTTACCAAGTGAGGTAGTGGAATGATGTATATTTTCTCCTCTTCTCTTTCTCCAAGTGGTGTTTCTGCTAGTTCCATTGCTGATTTTATAACTATAAGGTCTCCTGGATTACACCTTTCATTTTTTAAAAAAATAACATTCCTGTTAAATTTTCCGATTACTATATAATTTGTTGTGCTGTCTCCATATTCCTTTTCTATACGATATAATGTTGCAGCACTTGTTGTAGTCCACCCGTATTTTTTTGCTATTTTTTCAATTTCCTTATATGTCATCCTTCACTCCCCCTTAAAATGGTGCTGTTATTTCTTCGTCATCAAGTATTTCGCCTGTCTCTTCATCTACAATATAATCTGCTTGAGGACTTGGCATATCTAATTCTTCTACTGCGTTGTTTTCAATAGTTCCAACTGCAATGTCTACATCCTCTTCAGTTTTTTCTAACCTTTGCATTTCTGTAGAAAGAACTCCGTATTTACTCAACAATCTTCTCAAACAAGTTTTTTGTGCCTGTGCATCAAATTCTGTTGTCCAGGGTCCTTTAGCAAAAGACTTGCTATATTTCTTGCCCCAATCTGCAGCTTCTTCTACATCCATATATAAAGCTTTTTCAAATCCATTAATTAATTGGAAGTATGCAAAATAGCCCTTTATCTTGTCACTTTGTTTAGATCCCTTAATTTCTAGTGTGCCCCTTAGTACATCCTCTTTGATCTCCATTCCTTCGTAAATTATGCCTGAGTTAATTGCCTTATATTGTCCAGTTCTCATAGCAAGCTGAATAAGCCCTTTATATCCAATAATAAAAGTTGGCACTAGCTTCCCTTGCTTATTCTTGAAAGGAACTACATATCCAAAGCCTAGATTTTTATTTATTGGGAGTTTTAATGTTGCCGATTTTAAAGCTTCCATTACTACATCCTTAGGCTCGCAGTTTTGCAAATAACTATCTCCGCCATATAAATCTATTAAGCTTGATACAAAAGCCCCAGCATTGTCGGCTAATGCATTGTCAAATAGATTTCTTACACTTGGTACGCTTAAAACATTCTTAATTTCGTTTACTGGTTTTCTTGCAATTTGATTTGTCATTATAAATTCTCCTTTATAAATTCTTTAAAATATTCATAGGTTTTATCTCTTATAGTCCTAATATCTTCTTCAAAATAATTATTATCGATCTTAGTCAAATGAACCTTGTTCTCACCAATTACCAAAGAGCAAAGCTCAATCTTCGGAAATCTTTTTAGGAAGACTGTAATCTCTAAAAAACTACAATCTGGATCATCCTTTTCTAAATCCAAATAAGCTAACTTTTCTATTATTATTTGGTTATTAGAAGTGCTTATATTTTTTATTAATTCTCTTACATTTTGATATTTCATTTTCTTTTAAAATCTCCATTAATAACCTTTATGCCTGTTTCTTCTTCCAAGGTTTGCTCTATATCATCTAAATTCAAATAACCTTTGTTGTAGCTATCAAGCATATCTGCCACATGGTCTATATAATCTTCAAGCCTTTTGGCCCCAAATCCATAGTGATCTCTTAGGACCATTAAAGGCAGGAGCATCATCTGCCTAAAGGCAAAATCCATAGCTTCGCTTGTAGCTTTTAACTTTATATTTTCGATTTGCTCCCATGTTAAGTTATATGTTGGTGTTTTCTTCTTTTTCTTCATTGAAAAACTCCCTCACCATTTTTGGATGTATAGGATCACCCCATTTTAAAATGTAATTCATATCTTCTTCCTCGTTAGCCCCCTTAGCTGATCCAACGTAATACTTTATATTTCCTAAGTCGTCTATACCTTTTACAATTCCTATAATTGGAAGTGGATTAGTCCAAGGTGTGAACCAAATCGCTTTTAATGCCTTCATTTAATCACCAGCTTCTTATCTTCTGAAACTACTAGCTTTATAGTTTGGCCTGGCATCTCAATAACATTATTTACTGCTTCGGCATTATCTATAAATATTGGTGCCTGGAAGTCATATTGTTCAGATAAAATCTTTATTATCTCCAATCCTGCATTAATTTTTCCTGCATTATTTACATCTGGATAAGGAACTCCATTCACTGTTGTTTCGCATGTTTCAACTACTGCTCCATTTACTTGAGTGTCAAATAACTTAAAGTTTACATTCTTAAACTTCTTATTTACTTCATCTGCAATTAGCTTGCTTCTTGCTTTGGAATATAGGCTTATTAAATAAATTGTTTTTTCTGTTTCTTCTAAGCTCTTGGCTATTTCTTTTTCTTTGCCCTTGTAAGTCTTTATCTTTTCGTCAATTTCTTTATTGATTTTTTCATAGGCTATCTGGCCATCAATTTCTTCTAGTTCCTTATTTAGGTCATTTAGCTTTTTATCAATATCTCCAAAGTCTACCTTCTTATTGTTTTCAAGCTTCTTTTCTAACTTCCTGATTTCTCTTTCTATTTCTTCAATTTCCGGATTTTCTTTTATTTCTGGGATTAATTCAATTTCTGATGTTAAAAGTTTTTCCTTTTCGTCTTTGGCTCCTAATAATTTATTTTGTATGCTTTCACTTTCTGCCTGTAGCTTCTGTAATTCTTCTTTAAGTTCATTGCCATTCCTTATGATTTCTTCAAGCTTTTCTGATTTAGTCTTTTTGAATAAATCTTCTGGCAATGGCTGATTACATGTAGGGCAATTCATTTCTTTGTTGCCTGCTACTTCAGAATATTCAATCCTTAATTTATCAATTCTTATGCTTACATTTTTTAGTAAGGCTGAATTTTGTGCATCTGCAGCCTTTAGTTTATTGCAATTAATATCAAAGTTTAGAACTTCATCTGCCCTATCTTTTTGTGCCTTGCTATTAAGTTCTTTTATCTTTTTATTTTTGTTGAAGTCATCTTCTTTTAATGCAATTTTTTTCTTCTGTAATTCTGCTATTCTTGCATAAGCTTCTTTTTTATCCTTGCTGTTGTCATCTATAATTTTTTGCTCCTGCAATTGCTTTATGCCGCCTGTTATAGCTCCTCTTCTGAAATTTAATACATCAAAATCAAATTCCTTCTTTGAGTTCTTTAGTTCGTCTAATCTTGCAGGAAGTTCTTCAATTTCTTTTTTTAATTTTTTAGCTGTCGCCTTATTCATAGCTTCTAAATCGTCTAAACTATAATTTTTAAGATCAAGTGCTTTAATGTCCGGATTTTCTTTTATAATGTCCTCTTCCTTAATCTCGCCTTCGCAAAGTTTTAATAAGATTTCTCTTCTTTCATCCTTACTTAAAACTTCGTTGAAGTGTTTGGGATTTGTCAGTAGCTTAAAAATATTTTCATCTGCAATATTATTAATGAACTCTTGATAGTCTTTTTCTTTCTTAGGTATGCCATTAATTTCATATTCTGTAGTGTTTCCTGAATATACTTTTTCTTGGGTTCCCCTCTTTGTTGTCCACTTTTCTTTAAATGTTTTTTTAAGTAAAACTTCTTGGCCATCAACTTCTATAACTCCTGCTACTATATGATCACAGCTTGGTATTTCTCCATCTGCTTCAATTCCCTTAATGCTGAAGTCCTTTTTATTGGTGCTGTCTTTTCCAAATAGAAGCCATATAAAAGCATCAAATACTGTTGTTTTTCCTGTGGCATTTGCCCCAAGTATTATTGTGTTTTCCTTAAATTTGATATTTAAGTGATCTATTCCTTTGAAATTTTTTAATTCTAATTCTTTTAAAAATACTTTCATATCATTATCCCCTGATTGACCATGTTCATTAGGCACTCATTTGCTTGTTCTTCTTCAAATTTCAAATCATCTAATTTTGACTGGATGTCTAACATGTTTAATCTCATTTCATTTTTCATGTGAATACTATCGCTTGTATAAAATAGATATTCTGCTTCTTTGTATTCTCTTATAAGTTCTTCTCTCTCGTTTTCTATGTTCTTTATTTCTTTAAAATAATTTTTCATACTTCCTCCATTATCTGTGTTATAATAAAGGCAAATCTTTATAAGTTTTTAGTCCTCTTGCTTTGGTCGGTGTGAGGGCTTTTTTTTATTGCCTTTTTTAAATTAATCATTTCTTCTTTTTTCTCCATAACTCAATGTTTGTGAAACTACATCTCTTGTACATGCAGATATACTATCCATGGCTACATTAATTAAAAGCTTAGGCATATACTCGTCACAAAAAAACACTTCAAAAAATTCTTCTTTTTCGTGATAAACAATTGCTTGCACTTCTTCATACAGCAAGTCTTCAATAATTCTTTGATAAAATTCTATGCTTGCTTTTCTTGGACCTGCTGCATCATAAAAATCAAATTGTGATTCTAGTAATTTGGATATCATTCTTCCACCTCAACAATCCCTCTATATTCGTATGTTGTTAAATATCTTGTATTAGTTCTCCATTTTTCTAAAGCAAATTTCTCCGCTTCTTCTTTACTATCAAAATAAAATTTATCTTCAGGGTATGTGTCAAAATACTTAATAACTAAATGTTTTTTCATTTTTAATCTCCTCACTTCACTAAAAATCTAAAAAAATCGTCAATAAAAGTTGTCCCTGCGTATAAAATGTAAAATATTAATTTAACTACAAAGCTAAAAGCCCAGTAACCTAGAATAAATAAAATCGCTATCCCTATAAGCCTTCTTATTGTTAGCTTGATATTGTATTTATTGAGCCTTATCCTTCCCATGTTTCACCTCCCTCTAAAGTCTTATTCCTTGCCTTGAATAAATTCTCAACCAATCCTCGACTTCTTCTTTTATAAAAAATCTCCTATTCCCATTTCTTATTTGTGGGAAATCTGGATATTTTTTCGCCATACTTCTAATTTTGTGCTCGCCTATAGGTATTTCCTTGGCGAGTTCCTTAGCAGTCATTAATGTAGCTTCCATTTTATTCACCTACCTTTATTTGCTATAATCTCCATAAGGAGTTGATTAAATGCTTTTTTATCATGTTGATAGAACCAAACTATTAAAACCAAACCAAATAATTGATTATGAAAATCTTCCGCCAAAATCTAGCCAAGATATTATTGATTACTGTCAAAATAGATTTCAAAATAAGCTTAGTAGAATTGGATATATTTACACTAGTTATTCAGTGCCTTCAAATTCTGACTACTCAACATTTACAGCAGAAATATTTCTTGAATTATATAGACAACAACATTTCCCAAACTATCCTTCAAGATTTCAGTCAATCTGTGCCTGTGATTCAATAGATCAAGCTCACTTTTGGATTAAAGAATTTTCAGGAAATGAAAGCGATGATATAGACTGCAATATCGCTATCTTTCAATCAGATAAGTTTTTTAAAGCTGATGCAACTTGGCGTGATTTAATTGCAGGTAATTTATCTATATCTACAGTAGAGCTTTGGTCTAAAAATTATTGGACTGGTGAAATTTACAATAAGAAATCTCGAATGGAATATCTCTTACCATTACCAATAAAAGTTGAGGATGTAATTTATCCACCTTTTAAATAAACTCTTTATCCACAAGATAATTGACATATTTCCAATCTTTAAAATAGTTCAAGTCTAAACTTGTAATTGCATCTTCCATAATTCTTGCAACAATTGAATATTTAATATTTCCTATCCCTGCTCCAAAAGCTGGAATAATTATTTTTTTAACACCATTTTCTCTAGCACAGATGATGGTGTTTCTTGTTGCAAAATAAATTGCATTAAGATCGTTAATCTGACCAGGAATCTTCATTGTGGGTGTATGAATTAGATTAATAAAATCATTCTTAATAAAAATTGAACTCCCTACAGTTTGGATCCCGTAAAATAACCTCTTTATTTCTTCTTGAACTAAGTCTTGAATGTTGATGTTATTCTTTAAATAAAACTCTTGAATATAAAGATCTAATCCTCCGTCCATAATCCCAAATGAATTTGCAGGGCTAACTAAAGCATCTACATTTTCATTTTTTGCAGTCTTGCAATAGTCACCTAAAACACAATTGATATTTTCGTGATTAGAAAAAATTCTTTTCCATTCATAAATCATGTTTTCATTGTTATCGCATAATATAATTTTCATTTCTGCTCCTTTCTTTTTTTCATAAGTTTTGCCCATTCATTAAGAACCCCATTAATACTGAGTGATCTAACTTCTTCAATAGCCTCAATAGAAATTTCCTTCATTTCATTCATTAAATTTTTGATTTCTATGTCTAGCTTTTTTTCATACCAATACATAAAAATTGTGCAAACGCATATCGACGTTACAATAGTTATTAAGATTTCCATATCTCACCTCTTTGCTTATCGGTTTTCCGTTATTTTCTAGTAAAAAAAACTTGGTTTACTTCAGACTTTGTAAGATTTAGCACTCTAGCAGCTTTCTCAATTTCTGCCTGATTAAAATACGTTTCAGAATTTAATCGACTATTTAAAGTAGTTGTGCCAATACCTAAACAATCAGCAAAATTGCGTAAAGTTCCAAAATTTTCTCTAATTAGACCCCTAAGCTTATTATAATTGTAAACGCGTTTCTCTATCATTTTCTCACCTCTTTTCTTTATCGGTTTTCCGTTATTAGCTATATGGTATCACTCCTGTTTTTAACTGTCAACGGTTTTCTGAAATATTTTTTTGAAATTTAATTGAAAAATATCAGAAAATGGTATAACATAATGACAAGGGGGTTTCTGTATGAAAAAAAGTTTTCCAGATAGATTTAGGGAAGTAATTGCAAATAAAGATATTACACAAACAGAATTATCAAAAATAACTGGCATAACACAATCAAGTATAAGTGATTGGTTAAACGGTAAGTACCTACCTAAACAAGATAAAATAGATATACTAGCTAAAGCCTTGGATGTATCTCCTGCTTATCTCATGGGGTGGGAAGATGACGACATAGACCTATCAAAAATTCCAGGCTTAATCTTACCAGTACATATGAAAAGAATCCCTATTCTAGGAACTATCGCATGTGGTAATCCTATTTTTGCTGATCAAAATTATGATGGATATTTCATGATAGATTCCAACCTTCCTGAAGCTGACTTTGTACTAAAAGCAAAGGGCGATAGCATGATAGAAGCTAATATTTTTGAAGGTGACTTCGTGTTTTTTAGAAAACAAAGGGATGTAGATAATGGAACTATAGCAGCTGTTTTAATTGATGAAGAAGCTACTTTAAAAAGGGTAAATAAATCTAATGATGTGCTCATCTTGCAACCTTGTAATAAAAACTATGAACCACTTATATATTCAAAAGATGATGATAAAAATATAGTGATACTTGGCCAAATGGTCGGTGTTTATTCTAATAGATGCAAATAAAGATTGATTATGAAAGGTGGTGAAAATGATGATGAAAAAATTATTAGCAGTGTTATTAGCTGCTATGTTTCTAGCTGCATGTGGAAATGATAAGCCAGCTGAATCTAAAGCTGAAGCTGAACCTAAAACTGAACCTGAAGTTATTACTGAAATGGGATCTGGTAATTTTTACTTGGTAAATGAAAGTGGATCCACTAGGGATAAAGAATCCATTGAGGTTATGGCAAAAAAAGATACTTCCCTATTACAAATCGGAATAGAAACTGAAGGTATTGATGGTTCTCTAGTTTCTTATATTTACATTGATGGTAACTTAGCAACTAAAGAACAACTTTCTGATAGTCAAGCCGTATTAGATTTATCTGAAGACTTTTTAAAACCTGGTGATCACCAAGTAGTTTTGAAACAATATCCGGATAATGATGAAAAGGCTGACCCTGTTACTGTAAAGGTAGCAAATTATAAAGTTAGTGAATTATAATTAAAAAAATCCTTGGCTGCCGCTAAACATACCAAGGATAGTGTAGGATTATGATATAACCCCTAACATTTATATTATATCATAGTCCTTATTTTTTAAGGAGTAAATTATGAAAGAAAAAAATCCAAATGGCTTAGGTAGTCTTACTTATTCAATACGTAATGGCAAAAAATATTGGACTGGTCGTGTTACTTTAGGTCAAGACTTGCAAGGTGAATTAGTTAGAAAGTCTTTTTCTAGCTACAAAAAATCCGCAGTCATAGAAAAAATGCAAAAGGCCTTAGCTCAGACAAATATTGCTGGCTTTACTACTTCTGGCGACCGCCGCCTTGGTGAATTTATGTGCTACTGGCTCTACAACGTTAAAACCAAGGAAATAAAGAGCACTACTGTAGTTAGGTATGAAAGCACTATAAAATGGCATATTATGCCCTATCCTTTTTCTAAAATAAAAGTTAAAGATATTACTATTCTTAATCTTCAAAATTTTATAAATCTATTAGCTGATGGTGAAAATACATCAATTAATACTGTTAAAAATACTTTATTATTAATTAAAAACTTCTTAGACTATACCATTGTTCTTGGTATTTTTCCTAACAACCCTGCTGATTATGTAAAAGTTCCTAAAAAGGAAAAAGTAGAAAATACTGGTAAATATAGAATATTTTCTGCTGATGAACAAAAACTTATAATAAATAATTTAGATCTTGAAGATCCTGTTGAGCAAATGCTTTATATTGATTTCTTCACTGGCCTTAGAAGAAATGAAATCCGTGGGCTTCGCTGGAAAAATTATTCTGATGGAACTCTAACTATAGCTCAGCAATTAGTTAGATCTTATAACTTTGAAAAAGATGGATCAAGAACTATAAATAAAAATTCTACTCAGGATCTAAAAACTGAAAGTTCTTTTAGAACTATTGTATTGCCAAAAGTAGCTGATAATCTTCTACAAAAAATAAAAATTAATTCTTATGAAAAGCACCTAAGGCTTGGTGTTCCTTTTACTGATGAAGCCTTTATATTCTCTGATGAATACTTAAAACCAATAGAAGAAAAGCGTGCAAATAGAAGGATACAAGCAATTTGTAGAAAAATAGGGATTGAACCTAGACCCTTACACTCAATCCGTCACTCTTACGCTACTAGGCTTTTTGAAGCTGATGTAGATATAAAAACTGTGCAAAAACTAATGGGACATTTTGACTATAGAACTACATTGAATATTTATGTTCATGTTATGGATGAAGAGAAAGAAAAAGCTGCAGCTGTTTTAGATGCAATGTATAATTAATTTTGTTGCCAACTCGTTACCAACTTTTGAAAAAATAATAATTGTAAGTGTTGGAAGTAAGCCATTATATAAACTTTGGTGTTACTTCTTATTAAATGTTTTAAGTTCCAATAATATTTTTAATAAAATTTTACTTTTCTATAAGTTTTTTCATAAAAGCTCCCATAAAATTTTCCAAATAATATTAATAATTTTTAAATAAAGATTTTAAATTAAAACTTTGTAAAAACATTTTTACACAATGTTCTGCAAACGATTGATGCGTTGAAATTCTTCAATGTTATTTTCTTGTATTTATAAGTTCATTGTTCTATAATTGAACTAAGAATAATAAAAGTAAAGGAGGATTTATATGTTACTATTTATTATTGGACTTATAATATTGCTTGGTGGCGGATTTTTCTACTCAAAATATGTAGAAAGTCAATTGGCACCAGACGACAGAGAAACTCCAGCTGTTAGAAAGGCTGACGGAGTTGACTATGTAGTAATGAGTCAAAAGAAAAACTGGCTCATCAATCTACTAAACATTGCAGGTATGGGACCAATCATTGGACCTATCCAAGGTATTCTTTTTGGACCTATTGCTTTTCTAGCAATTCCACTTGGATGCGTATTTGCAGGATCAGTTCATGATTACATGACTGGATTTATTTCAATGAGAAATGGTGGATCACAAGTTCCTAAGCTCGTTGGAAAGTACATTGGCGATGGAGTTCGTAAATTCTACAATATTGTTATTGCAATCTTACTTCTACTTACTGGTGTAGTTTTTGTCTACACTCCTGGGGACTTAATCGCAAATGATATTCTTAAGGCTGGAGCTGATTCAAATGTTATTTGGATTATCTATGCAGTAATTTTTGCTTACTACATTGCATCAACTGTACTTCCTATCGATAAATTAATCGGTAGAGTTTATCCAATCTTTGGTGGTTTCCTAATTGTATCTGCTATTGGAGTATTTATTGGAATCTTTATTAAGGGTTCAGGACACTT
>QWCE01001516.1_pt1 | contig 34432 bp, 31 predicted proteins | sample 1972531 | NCBI WGS metagenome assembly QWCE01 (sample SAMN09866716, study PRJNA288562) | Human gut metagenome isolate term4_stool, whole genome shotgun sequencing... | reverse complement strand
CTTACAATTTTGTAAGTTTTGGGAAAGATATCATAATTTTTGTAAATTTTCCCTCTTCTGATTCGATTTTTATTCCTAAATTTAGGTCCTTACCAATTGATTTTACAAGATAAAGGCCAAGACCAGTTGAAGAACCAAACTTTCTGCCATTTTCTCCTGTATAACCCATTTCAAAAACCCTCGGCAAGTCTATCTGTTTAATGCCAACCCCATTATCCTCTATAATAAGTGAACTATTCTCACAATATACTTTTATCTTTCCACCTGCTGGAGTATATTTTAAAGCATTATTTAAAAGCTGACTTATAATAAAGCCTAGCCATTTTTCATCACTCACAACTTTAAAATCCAAGTCCCTCATATCTAAGCTTATTTTTTTGGAAATAAAATCGTAAGATTTTTCTCTAATAATTTCTTTAACTATAGGCTCAATTCTTACTTCTTTAAAGACATAGTCGTTGGTTTTTGAGTTGTATCTCACAAACCCAAGGAGGATATTCAGGTAGTCTTCGATTCTCTTGTTATTCTTCCTAAGTAGGTCAAGGTCTGGATTAGGATCATCTAAAATCAGCTTATTTTCAGCAATAGGAGTTTTTATTTCATGAATCCATAGCCCATAAAAATCTTTAAGGTCGCCTTCAATTTCATTATAGGCAATTATTAGGTCTTTGTATTTTTTATCGATATTTTCTAATTCATCTAAAATTATTTTTTCCCTTTGACTTGGATTTTTGGAAATTTCTATAAAAGTTATTTTCTCTTTATTTATATACTTATATATAAAATAAACCAGAAAAATAAAGGAATTTATCATAAACCCATAAATAACCGGAAATTTCTCTAAATCAAAGCTTATTAAAACCAGCAAATAAGTAAGATTAATTATAAAAAAGAAAATAAAAGATACCTTATTTTCTTTCAAAAAATCTTTAATCCTCGACATAATAACCCAATCCCTGCTTAGTCTTTATAAAATCATCTACCCCAAGCCCTGCCAAAGACTTCCTTAGCCTAGATATATTAACTGTTAGAGTATTATCATCAATGTAAATATCTGTTGACCACAAACTTGTCATAAGCTTATCTCTAGAGACAACATTGCCCTTATTTACCATAAGGGTTTCTAAGATTTTAAATTCATTTTTAGATAGGTCAAGACTCTTTTCGCCAAAAATAAGAGTCATGGATTTTAAATCTAGGATTAATCCTTTGATTTCAAGCCTGGATAAACTTTCCTTATAATCATAGGTCCTCCTTAAAAGAGCCTTGATTTTGGCAAGCAAAAGGTCCATTTCAAAGGGTTTACTCACAAAATCATCTGCTCCCATTTCCATGGCCATAATTTTATTCATGGTATCTTCCTTTGAGGATAAAAATATTATAGGAACATTTGATAAATCACGGATTTTCCTAGTCCAAAAATAACCATCAAAATATGGAAGAGCAATATCCATAACTACAAGATCTGGATTTTCTTTTTTGAAAATGTCAATCACCTTTTCAAAGTCATCTACAAGTACTATTTCAAATCCCCATTTTTCTAGTTCTTCTTTTAATTTTTCTGAAATAATCTTGCTATCATCAACTACAAATATTTTAAACATAGGCACTCCTTAAAAATATTATAACACAAAACCTCCCAATCCTAACAGGAATGAGAGGTTGTCTTTTAAAAACTAATCAAGTTCGAGCTTGCCAGTGTATAGTTGCCAGTAGGTGCCTTTTTCTTTTATTAATTTCTCGTGGTTGCCACGCTCGATTATTCTTCCATCATCCATTACCATGATTACATCAGCATTTTGGATAGTTGATAGTCTGTGGGCTATTACAATTGAAGTTGACCCAACCATTAGATTATCCATTGCTTCTGTCACGTCCTTTTCTGTGGCTGTATCTATAGATGATGTAGCCTCATCTAAGATTAGCATCGCAGGCTCTGCTATTGCAGTTCTTGATATAGATATCAGCTGGTTTTGACCGTCTGACAAACTTGATCCATCGCCGTGGATTTCGGTGTCATATTTTTCTGGAAGTCTTTTTATAAAAGAATGTGCGCCAGAAAGTCTTGCCGCTGACTTGACATCCTCATCACTTGCCCTTAATCTACCGTATCTGATGTTACCTTCAATTGTATCTGTAAATAGGTTTACTTCTTGAAGAACCATACCAAAAGCACGTCTTAAGGCGTCTTTTTTTATATCTCTAATGTCGATTCCATCTATCATTATAGAACCAGAATCAATTTCATAAAATCTTGTAATTACGTTGGTAATTGTGGTCTTGCCTGCACCAGTTGATCCTACAAAGGCAATCTTTTCGCCCGGATCAGCATAAAATGAAATATCCTTAAGAATTTGATTTTTGCCATCATAGGAGAAGTTTACATTTTTAAACTCTAGTCTTCCTTCTAACATCTTGTAGTGACGTCTATCTCCATCATCCCACATCCAAGCATATCTACCAGTTAAGTCATCACTCTCTCTAACTGTTCCGTCAGAATTTTTTATTGCATGGACAAGTTCTATAAAACCTGTATCTTCCTTAATTGGCATATCAATTATTTCAAAAATCCTGTCTGCTCCTGCCATAGCTTGGAAAACTGCGTTTGCCTGTTGGCTCACGTTTACTATTGGATTTTGGATTTGCCTAATATTTGATAAAAATGCTGCCAATACTCCTACTGTAATATTTCCTTTTATTGTAATATATATACCGTAAACGGTAATGGCTGCATAGAGTATATTTACCATATTTACTAAAAATGGCATCATCCTTCCAGCCACAGTATTTGCCTGAGCAAAAGATGATCTAACATTTTCAGATTTCTCTGTAAAAGTTTTTAGGGTTTTATCTTCCCTAGAGAAAACTTTAATAACTTTTTGACCTGATAGACTTTCTTCAGCGAAACCATGCAAGTTAGATACATTTCCCTGACCTTCACGGAAAGATTGAGAAGACTTCATAATTATTTTTGAAAGAATAGGTAGCATAATTACTATCCCAATTATCATTGTCAAAGTTAGATTAAAGCTTAGTCTAAACATTACTATAATAGTTCCGACAAAAGTTAGCGTAGCCCTTACGATAGTTGGCACTGTATTTGCCAAAGCTTGGCTTAACACGTCAGTATCATTAGTAAACCTTGACATTATTTCACCGTGTTTATTGGTATCAAAAAAAGTTATAGGCATTTTTTGAATTTTTGCAAAAAGCTCTAATCTAATATTTCTTATAGCCCTTTCTCCTACCCTTATCATAAGTCTTGAATAGATAAAAGATGTTATAGCAGAAACAGCGTAGATTGCTCCCATTTGTAGACAAGCTCTCTTAAGACCAGATATATCGGATTTCAATATATAATCATCAATTATTGGCTGGAGCATATTTACTCCCCAAATTTGTGTTAGGGCTGAGATTACAACACAAGAAATTATTAAAATCATCTGCCACCTATAGGCAAAAAGGTAGGATAAAAGTCTTGTTATAGATGAAAATGAAACTTTTTTTCTATGTGATTTATCACTCATTTTATAATCATTATTCATTATCTATACCTCCTTGCTGTTGAATATTATAAGTTTCTCTGTAGACTTTATTAGTTTTGTAAAGGTCTTCGTGGCTTCCTACAGCCTCGATTTTTCCTTCATTCATAACTACAATCCTATCTACATACCTAAAAGAAGAAACTCTTTGGGAAATAATTATCTTTGTTAAATCTTTATTGTATTTATTAATTCCATCAATAATGGCTGTCTCAGTTTTTGTATCAACTGCTGAAGTTGAATTATCCATGATAAGAATTTTTGGTTTTTTAAGAAGGGCACGGGCAATGGTGAGCCTTTGCTTTTGTCCACCAGATACCCCAGTACCACCTTGACCAAGAACTGACTCATACTGATTTGCTCTTTCTTTTACAAAGTCATCAGCCTGAGCAATTTTAGCTGCAAGTTCAATTTCTTCCTTGCTCGCTTCTTCATCACCCCACCTTAAGTTGTCAGAAATACTTCCTGAAAATAGGGTATTTTTTTGTAGAACTATAGCAACATCATCACGGAGAGTTTTTAAATCATAATTTTCTACCGGATGACCTCCTACCTTTAACTCACCTTTATTTAGATCATAAAGTCTTGGTATAAGCTGAACCAAAGTAGATTTTGATGAGCCTGTAGGTCCTAAAATACCAATAGATTCACCACTCTTTATATGAAGATTTATACCTTCAAGTTGGTAAGAATCCGAATCTTTTCCATATTTGAAAAAAACTTGATCAAAATCAATTGAGCCATCTTCTAATTTTAATCCTTCTATTTTTTTATCATTGTCCATAGAAGGCACTCTACTAATTACCTCAACAACCCTAGTAATACCAGGCGAAGCTGACATAAACATAGTTAAAACCATACTTAGACCAATAAAAGCACCTAGAAGCATAGTCGCATACATATTAAAGGCAACAAGGTCACCAACTTCAAGCCTTCCTTCAATTATCTCCACGCCTCCAAAATAAGTTAGTCCAACAAAAGTAGTAAACAAAACTACATTTGCTACAGGAAATACAAGTGACATTGGTCCTTGAGAACCATCAGCGTATTTAAACATCTTTTCATTTTCTAGGCCAAACTTATCTAACTCATATTTTTTCCTAAAAAACGCCTTTATAACACGCATATTATTTAAATTTTCCTCGATTACCAAGTTTAGCTTATCGTATTGGTAACGAGCCTTTCTAAATTTTGGAATAGCGTAAGTAGTAAGTCCCATAAGTAGGGCGAATAAAACTGGCACAGCAATCAAAAATATCAGTGATAGCTTAAGACTTGATCTTAAGGCCAAGAAAAAAGCAACAATAGCCATAGCCACAGTCTTAATTACAAACCTTGTTGAAACAAAAGTCGAAAATACAATCTGCTGGGTATCAGATGATAGTCTTGTCAAAAGCGAAGGTACACCAAAATAATCAATATCTTCAAAAGAAAACTTTTGGATATTTTCAAACTGGGCAAGCCTTGCATTATGTCCTATACCAGTTGAAGCAATACTAGCATCTTTAGTTGCCTTCATACCACAATACATAGTCAAAATCGACAAAACAACCATCAAAAGTCCATATTTTATAGCAAGTCCCAAATCTTTTCCCTTAACAGCCTCATTAAGGGTAAGACCCATAATAGCTGGAATAGCAAGTTCTAGGATAGTTTCAAGCGTAGTAAAAACACGAGAAATATTTCGATTTTTCTTATACTCTCCCAAATATCTCTTGATATAGGAAAAGGACTTATAAAATTCTTTAATACTATTCATTCATCCTCCTTCATAAATTCTTCTCTAATCACGGCATTTAGAAGATTTAGATTATCTCTAATCTCCCTTGCCTTCTTTTCGCCCAGTTTCTCATAAATTCTCTTATTCGATTCTACAATTGGTTTTAATCTTTCTTCCCTATTTTTTCTCCCATTATCAGTCAACCTTAAAATTCTTTTTCTCTTATCATAATCAGCCTGGATAAGGTCAATCAACCCTCTTTCCTCAAGACTTTTTATGATATTGTTAACCGTTTGTTTAGGAGCACTAAGCTTATCTGAAAGCTCCTTTTGGGTTGGATTTTTCATAAGACCTAAATTTATGAGAATAATAGTCTCTAAGTCACTTAAACCATAAAACTTTATCCTCTCCTTATTAAGTCCATTAGCACATCTTAACAAAGAAAAAATAGAGAAGATAGGATCGACATCATAATTCATAAACCCTCTTTCTCTAAAATAAATAATCAATTATTTGTTATTTCATGTCTATATTATAGTACTATTTGGGACTATGTCAAGACGAGATAAAATATAGATTGATAAAATTTAAAAACAAATCTTTTAATTCAATAATTTTGTTCCCATATGATAAAATAAAATCATTAATGTATAATAAAGCCGAGGTGAATTATGATTGAATATTTAAAAGAACAGGGAATTGATGAAAAGTTGATTTCCCAATTAGAAAAATATAGAGATGAATACGGGCTTTCTAATAATGATAGGATTATCAAGCCTGAGTACAAATATTATGGCAAGGATGTTTTGGAGCAGGCTATTTCTGCCCTTCTTGCGGGGAAAAATATCCTCCTTACTGGGGCTAAGGCTACTGGTAAAAATGTCCTTGCATCTAACCTTGCCTATCTTTTTAAAAGACCAACTTATAATATTTCCTTCCATGTGAATACTGATTTTGCTTCACTTATCGGTGCTGATACTTTCAAAAATGGAGAGGTTACTTTTAGGAAAGGGCCAATTTATGAAGCTGCTATAAATGGTGGTTTTGCTATTTTAGATGAGATTAACATGGCAAAAAACGAGGCGATTTCAGTTCTTCATGCATCCTTAGACCATAGGAGGATTATTGATATCTCTGGCTTTGACAAGATTAATCTCGATCCAAATACTAGATTTATTGGTACAATGAATTACGGTTATGTTGGCACTCGTGAGCTTAACGAGGCTTTGGCATCAAGGTTTATGATTATAAATGTGCCTAATATTACCAAATCAAATCTCAACCTTCTCCTAAAAGATAATTTCCCAACTCTTAAGGAGAAATATAGACTAGCTTTAATTGATATGTTTATCTCGCTTCAATTGAAGAGTGAAAATAATGAAATTTCAACAAAATCTGTTGACTTAAGAGGTTTAATAGGTGCAATTGAGACTATGAAAATCGGCCTTAATCCTTTTGATGCTATAAAAATGGGTCTAGTTAATAAATCTTTTGATAAGTTTGAAAGAGATTTGGTTTTAGACTTGATAAGAACAAAAATCCCAGAAAAAATAGACGAGAGTGTCTTTGATGAGTGAGAATTTTGATAAGATAAGAGAATATAATATCATTTGGGATTTTGCGGAAAAATACGACTTTATCCCACAAAAATCCTATCCCATGGATCAGCTTTATAAAAATATGACCAGGGGTTTTATTATCAAAACATTTGATTTTAAGGTCTTGGATTCATATTTCGACTATCTCATGGCAGAAAGTCCATTTTTCAAGGAATTTTCTTTTATTACAAATCTCTTGATGGAAGATATTGCCTACAAAACTTTAGCCAAAGAAAATCTCGTGGTTGACTCTTTAAGAAAAGATTTTGCGAAAAAAGTCCTTCGCAAATACAATTTTCACGAAGCAGATGATCTACCAGAGCAAATAGAAAAGGCCTATTATGGCAAAATTCTAGATAAACCTATTACAGAAGGACCGTTTTTTAGAACCATCTATAGGGATATTTTTGAAATTTACGAACTTGACACAAGTAAACTTATAGAAAAACTAAACAATGTCTTTAAGACTTACTTCCGTTTTGAAAAATCAAAAGAAAACGAATCCCTCCTTCAAGAGATGATTAAGGATAAGAAGCCTAAAGATTTCAAGAACAAAAATAAAGATGCCAAGAACTTTGATTTTTCAGATGAATTTATAAAAGATCAGTTTAATATAGGTTCAGCCGAATTTACCGGAAATATTTACCTAGAAGAAAAAAAACAAGACATGGATAGACACCTTGTGCTTTTAAATGTTGATAAGGAAGGCTACCATGGGACAAATGAATTTATTGAAGACTTTTATGGCAAATCAATTTATCCAGAAATGAAGGTAAAATCACTTGAGAGGAAACTCGCAACAGGTATTCACTCTGGCAAATACTTATATTTTACCAAGGGAGTTTATACAGATAGCCCAAATGCTAAATTTTATAAGAAAAATAGGGACGAAGTTTATGAAAAAAACAGAGATTATATAGAAAAAAACCTCGCAATAAACAACCGTTCCATCAAGGAGCTTGCCCAGACTATAAAAAATTCTATAGCAAACTACGAAGACTTTTCAGAGGTTAGCAAGGCTTACGGGATTGTTGATTCTACAAAAGCCTGGAAGGCAGAAGTTTTAAAAGATTTTAATATTTTTGATAATGTAGAAAATGATGACGTATCTAGTTTCAAGGTGGACCTGCTTTTAGATTCATCCGCTAGTCAGCACAACAGACAGGAAATAATCGCAAATCAAGCCTATATTATAGAAAATGCAATGGATGAGGTAGGCATACCTATAAGAGTTATGTCATTTTCTACTCTTAGAGATCACACAGTATTTAATTTATTTAGAGATTACGACGAAAAACACAATAACAAGGAAATTTACAAATATTTTGCATCCGGATCAAATAGAGACGGTCTGGCTTTTAGAGTATTAAACGACTTAATTGATAAAACTAAAGAAAACGAAAAACATATAGTAATTATCCTATCAGACGGAAGACCAAACGACGAAAAGGCCAATATAAACACGATAAAACTTCTTGAAAAAGAACAATATGTCGGAGATGTAGCTGTAAAAGATACCGCCAAGGAAATAAGAAATATAAAAAACGAAGAAATTTCTGTTCTCGGTGTCTTTACTGGAGAAGATAAAGATATAGAAAATGGGAAACTAATCTATGGAGCAGATTTTTGTAGGATTACGAGTCTAGAAAATTTTTCAAAAATAGTTTCAATTTTTATGAAAAATACTATAATGAAAATATAAAAAGATGGCAAAGCTTTTATTAGCTGCCATCTTTATTTTAATATCTATTTTTTCTTCTTCTTTGTGCTACTCTCTGGCTTTGTTTTTTGCCAAAAAATTTATGATAAAATTGATTTACAAGATCCATCACTTCTGGAATCCTCGCTATTAATATAATAAAAAGATAAACTAAGCCTGCCAAGATAATTGCAGCAAAAAGAGCTAATATATGGCTAATCTTTACAGCAAGCAAGATATAAATACGATCTGCAATAAAAGCCATAAGGGCAGTTGCAAGAAGTATTTTTGCTAGAGAAATTAGTGTCATTTTAAAGTTAAATGAACCAAAATTATCTCTAAATTTGTAAATCATCATCATTGAACCTAAGGCTGTTGAAATAACTGTAGCGTAGGCAAGTCCTTTAATATCAAAGTATTTAATTAAAATGAAATTTAATATAACATTTAGAACTTGTTGGATTACGACAATTATAACAGGAGTCTTACTATCGCCAACCGCATAAAATCCCCTATCCACCACATCAGTTAGGGATTGGAAGATTATATAAGGTGCGTAGGCTTGTAAGAGGCTCGCTACAATAATTGTATCTTCGTTAGTAAAGGCCTTTCTTTCAAAGACAAGCTCTATTATAGGTGTAGATAAAACCATCATACCGATTGTTGCAGGGATTACTAACGTCATAGTTGTGACTACTGCTGATGAAATGGAAGATTTCATCTCTCTAATTTTCCTAGACTGACCTAAAGATGCAATCTTAGGAAAAATTGCTGTTGTAACAGAAACTGTAATTACTCCTGTAATTAGTGTAAGCATTGTTTTTGAATAAAATAGCTTTGATATAGCTGCCTTACCAAAAAAATACGACGCCATGGAGTTATCTGCGATTATAGAAAGTTCTCCAGCGGCAGATGATATAATTATTGGCAAAGCCACTATCATCAGGCTTTTTACGTATTTATTGTGAATATCGACTATTTTCTTATGCTCATAGCCTGCTTTTCTTACAGCTTTCGGAAATAAAATATATTGTAAAACATTTCCCAAAAGAGCACCTATAATCAACAAATAAGGATTTCCAGTAATTCCCGTAAGGACTGTAAAAATTATTATCACAATATTCATCAAAATCCCTGTGATTGCAGGGTCAAAGAAGTTGCCCTTAAGGTTTAGGTATCCTCTAAAAATTGCAGAATACAAATACGCAAAAACTGCAAACATCATTATTCTAGTATAATTTGTTGCAAGATCTAACCACTCCCCTTCAAGGTCTGGGCTTAATATTTTAGAAAAAGGTCTTGCAAAAATAATACCAAAAACAACTGCTATTAAAGCAAAACGCATCAAAAGATTAAAAACATTTGATGTAAACTTCTCTGCAGCTTCGATTCCTTCTTCATTTTTTGCCTTGTTATATATAGGTATAAAACCTGAAATAATACCCATAGCCACGAAGTTTGATACAACTACTGGTAGGGTATTTGCTGTTGTGTATACACTTTTTAAATCGCCTGCTCCGATAAATGACGCCATCACCGCTTCTCGTGCAAAGCCAAAGACCTTGGAGATGATGGTTATAATCATGAGCATCAATGTTGTTTGCCCCATATTTTTCCTCTCTTATAGATTCTTTCCATTATTATATCTAAAAATGAACTTATTTACAAATATGAAGTTTATCCTTTATTATTTCCTTACATAGGCAAAGATGAAAAATTTAAAAGAACCCAGCCTATCTGGGTCCTGTATATCGACAAATTCCATTTCTTGAATAAATAATAATATAAATTCTCGCCTTTATGGGATTTCTCCTTCCTCTGGTCACTGAAATGACCTTGGAGAATTAATTTATCAAGGGTCTGAACTAATCATTTCTTAATTTATTTTTGTAAGACACTATCGTCTGGTTTATCTTCTTCTGGTATCAAGGTATTATCAGCTGGTGAGTTAAATATTGACTCTTCAGAAAAGGCTTTAACTGCCTTACCAGATTTTCTTATATCAACAACTGTACCTGGTCCACCAACGCAACCTCCCGCACAGGCCATACCTTCTATTAGCTTGCCATTCATCTTGCCAAGCTTAGCCATTCTTGCAAGTTTTACACAATCTGCCAGACCTTCAGCTTTTTCTATGTTAACCTTAGCTTCTGGGTCAATTTCGTGAATTCTCTTTTCAACTGCTTGAGCAACTCCACCACTTACAGCATAGTATCTACCAGTTTTAGAAGCGTCCATTATATCTTCTTCAACTTCTATCTCTGCTGGTTCTATACCCTTTGCAAGTAACATTCCCAATAGCTCCTCGTAGGTAATTACAAAGTCTATTACCTCTGCAACCTCTGGTTCTAGGGCTTCAAGTTTTTTAGAAATACATGGTCCTATGAAAACTACTTCACAATTTGGATCACGTTTTTTCATTTGTTTACCTGAATAAATCATAGGTGTAGATGATTCTGATATTTTATCATTGATATCTGGGAAATTTTTTCTAACCATGGACTTCCATGAGAAGCAACAAGATGTACCCATAAATGGAATTTCACCTGTAGGAACAGATTCCAAAAATTCGTGAGCTTCATTTAAAGTTGTAAGGTCAGCACCAAGTCCTACTTCGATTACATCATCAAAACCAAGAAGTTTTATAGCTTCTTTTATTTGTTTAGGGCTAACATGAGCACCAAATTGACCTACAAAAGATGGTGCAACTACTGCATAGACTTTTCTTTCTGATTGTAGAGATTTAATTAATTGGTAAATCTCGCTTTTATCAGAAATAGCTCCAAATGGACAAGTTATAATACATCTACCACAAGCTACACATTTATCTTCGTCGATTTTTGCTCTTCCTAGTGGATCAGATTTTATAGCCTTAACTCCACAGCTTTCTGCACATGGTCTTTTTTGGTGGTTTATAGCATTGTATGGACAAGCCTCTACGCATTTCCCACATTTTATACATTTTTCTTGGTCGATTTTTGCACCTTTTGCTGTGTATTCTACAGCATTTTTAGGGCAAACATTCACACATGGATGACCTATACAAGCGTGGCATTGGTCTGTAACTGTAACCTTATTTTCTGGGCAGGCTTCACAAGCAATCTTAATTACTGATACTAAAGGTGGATGATAAATTCTCCTATCCACATCCATCTCAGCTAAGCCTTCGGTTATAGCTTCGGTTTTATCAGCAGTTCTTGCATCAAGACCTATACACATTCTAAGTCTTTCTCCCATTACAGCCCTTTCTCTAAAGATATTTTCTCTATAAGAGGCCTCTTCTCCTGGGAGAATATTGTAAACTTCAAGACCTATATCTGTAAGAGGTCTATTTTCATAGGCAATCTTAGCAATAGCCTCGAATGCCATCCTTCTAATATTTAGTATGTCTATGTACGATTCTTTCATTTATTACCTCAACTAACTTTTCTTTTCTATTTATTTAGAATTTTTTAATTTATCCCTTTCTGGTTTGATCTTTGCATACATTTTTTCCATTAGAACTTCAGGTTTTGCCTTAGTTATGTACTCATCATCTATTTTTATTATAGGTGATAATCTTTTGGCATCTTCCACTTCATCCATAATGTTCTTGTATACAATTTCTATTTCTGGAGCTTTTCCTAAATTATCCACTTCATACACTATCTCAATATCTTTTTTTACAATCTCAGCAGAGTCATGTAAATACTCATTTCCGTGAGCTGTACATCTTGCACATGAACAAATAGTTACTTTCATACCAGTCTCCTTTTTATATTCTTACTATGATTGTATCAAATATAACGAATTATTTCAATACAGATTATGCTCTATCATTTATAGGTATTTCTATAATAAATGTAGAGCCTTCTCCCAATTTGCTTTCAAGATCAAGCGTAAAGCCTAGTGTATCGGCTATATGTTTTACTATAGATAAGCCAAGGCCAGTTGATTTTACCTTTCTGTCTCTTGACTTATCCGCTACAAAAAATCTTTCAAAAACTCTTTTTATATCAGAACTTGCTATCCCAATACCAGTATCTTTTATAAAAATCCTCAAAGATCTATCTATAAGAATCGAAGAAATTTCGATAGATCCGCCTTCTTTATTATATTTTATTGCATTTTCATAAATATTAGACAGAAGGTCAACAAAAAGAGATTTTACGGTATAAATTCTAAAAAATGATAGTTTATTTTCTACATGGATATTTTTGCTATCGGAATTTTGTTTAAACTTATTTATTATTACATCCATTTCTTCTTTAACATCCACATAAGACTTTGCCATATCTATTGCCTTTTCATCAAGTTTTGAAAGTCTTAGAATATCATCGATTATCTCAAGAAGTCTATTTCCTTCATCAAAAATTATCTGGGCAAATTTTTTAACATCTTCTTTTTTAGCTATTCCTGTCGCAATTAGCTCTGCATAGCCGTTTATGGAGGTGAGTGGACTTTTTAGTTCATGAGTTACATTGGCAGAAAATTCCCTTCTCATTAACTCTAATTTTCTAGTTTCTGAATTATCTATAATGATTATTACAAAGCCCATATTACCACCATCATAAATCGGATCAATAAATACCTTCAGATGGTAAGAATTTACATCAAGCGACAAGCTCTTTGACCTAGATAAAATACTTGCTTCCTTTAAGGCAAGTCTATATTCCTTATCATCTACTAATCTATCTATCCTTACTCTCTCATCTATATTTAGAAAATTTTTTGCAGAGTCATTTATATGTTCGATTTCGCCCTTGGGATCAAAGACAATAAATCCTTCTTCCATATTAGTGGTAATATTTTTAAGCTCTTTCATCTGCCTTTTTAAAACAGAAATATCTTTTTCAAGCTTTACGTTTTTATTTAATAAGTTTCTGTATATCTTTCCTACATCCTCAAAGTCTTCCCCTATATGGTTGAAATCATAATATTTATCAAATTTTGATATTTCTTTGGCATAGGCATCAAGTCTTTTATCAATGTATAAATGAGAAGCTAATAATAAAACCCGCAAACAAGCTAAAAATATTAGACAAATTAAATATTCTTTTGTATATAAACTAACAACCACAGCAATAATGGTTGCTATGGTTGTTGTAGTAATTAATGATTTTTTTGTTAATCTTTTCATATCTCTCCAAATTTATAACCTAGGTTTCTTACAGTTGATATATACTTACCTGCATCCTTTAGCTTACTTCTTAAGCTTGCTATATGAACATCAACAGTCCTTGTCTCGCCTTGGTAATCATATCCCCAGATTTTTAGGAGAAAATCATCTCTGGTGATTACATTTCCTAGGTTGTGCATAAATAGATTTAGCATTTCAAATTCCTTGTAGGTTAAATCTATTTTTTCTCCATCAACTTTGACACTTCTTTTTTTTGTATTAATACTTAGATTTTTGTAGGTGAGATGATCTATATCCGCCTTATTTACTCGGCGTAAAATAGCCTTTACCCTTGATAGGAGTTCTAGAATAGAAAATGGTTTTGTTATATAATCGTCAGCCCCACTTTCAAGGCCTATTACCTTGTCAAATTCGTCGGTTTTCGCTGTAAGAATTATAACAGGAAGGTCAGAAAACTCCCTAATTTCCTTTAAAATGGTAACTCCATCTTTGCCCGGAAGCATAAGGTCTAAAAGCAAGAGTTCACAAGGATTTTCTCTAATTTCCTCAACTATTGACCTGCCATCTTCAAAAGATTTTACATCATATCCCTTTTCTGTAAGAGCATAGGAAACTAAATTTCTAATTGACTTATCATCTTCTACTACATATATCATTATAACCTCGTTGCTAAATCTGCCATTCTAGCGAGTCTATCGCCAAGCCTTTCAAAGTATTTAAATAATAATATTTTATTTGATAATTCTACTGCATCTATCCTGTCGTTTTTATTTTCATCTGCTGCAAAAGTTATAGCATCTACAAATAATTTATTATTTATTTCATCTTTTTCTATAGTGCTAAGGGCTAGGTCCTTATTATTTTTCACAAAGGCTTCTATCCCATCTTCAACCATCTTCTTTTCGTTTTCTATAAATTGTTTTATGAAAAAAGTTTCTTTATCACTTATCTCATAATTCTTAAGAATTTCTGCTACAGAATTTAAGTGACTTGCTATTCTTTTGAATGTCGACGCAAGTTTTATCTCCATTTGAAGTAGCCTTAAATCCTTAGCTACTGGTTGTTGGAGAGCTAAAAGCTCAAAACAAAGTCTTTCTAATCCTTCCGCTCCTCTTCTTATGTCATCGTAAAGTTCTATTACGTGATCTAAATTTTCATCATTTTTATTATCAAGATATAAATCAATTCTATCATAAGAAATAAGGATAAGCTGAGTTACTTCCTTGCTCATTTCCTTAATTGACCCTAAATCACTATTAAACCTAGTTCTCATTATCCAAACCTTCCTGTAATATAATCTTCAGTCCTCTTGTCAGATGGATCTTCAAAAATCTTTTTAGTCTTGTCCATCTCTATTACCTCACCTGTTAGGAAAAAGGCTGTTTCGTCTGATATTCTAGCTGCTTGTTGCATATTGTGAGTTACTATTACAATGGTGTATTTTTCCTTTAACTCATCCATCAAATCTTCTATAGCAGATGTGGAAATAGGGTCAAGAGCACTTGTAGGCTCGTCCATCAATACAATCTCTGGATTTACTGATAGGGTACGGGCGATACAAATTCTTTGTTGTTGTCCACCGGAAAATGATAGAGCGTTTTGGTCAAGTTTATCCTTAACTTCATCCCAAATCGCTGCAGACTTTAAGGAATTTTCTACAATTTCGTCTAGAGTATCCTTATCTTTAATCCCAGATAGCTTTGGACCATAAGTTATATTATCATAGACTGATTTAGAAAAAGGGTTAGGCGCTTGAAATACCATGCCAACATTTCGACGAAGACTTACAACATCCACGTCTTTTTTGTAAATGTCAGCTCCTTCTATCTCTATTAAACCTTCTATCCTGCACGAATCAACAAGGTCATTCATCCTATTAAAACACTTTAGAGTAGTTGACTTACCACAACCAGAAGGACCTATGAAGGCTGTAACCTTACCCTTTTTGATATCCATATTTACTTTTTTTAGTGCCTGAAATTCTCCATACCAAAGATCTAAGTCTTTAACGAGGATTGCTGTGCCCTTATCTTCAACATTTCTTTGTTTGAAAAATTTCTTATTTTTTTCATTTATTTCCTGGGCCCTTTCAGAAAATTCATCTTCCAAAGGTGCTTTATCTTTTACTTTTTCCATTATTTCTCCTAAGCTTTTACGATTTTTTTACTAATCCTTGCAGATACAAAGTTAATTAGAACTACAAAGACTAATAGAAGGACTGCTGTGGCGTAGGCTTCTTTCACGTGAAATCCTTCGCTTGATAGGACGTACATGTGAACTGCCATAGTTCTCGCTGATTTAAACAAGCCCTTTGGTATATCAGGTACACTACCCATGGTAAATATTAGGGCAGCTGACTCACCTACAATCCTACCTGTTGATAAAAATATTCCGCCAAGTATACCGTCCATAGCATCTGGAAGAACGACTTTAAAAATAGTTTGTATCTTTGTTGCGCCTAGGGCTAAGGAGGCGTGTGCCTGAAGGGGATTTACAGTCAAAATCGCCTCCTCAGTTGTCCTTATTATTGTAGGTAAAATCATGATTGCCACTGTTAAACAACCTGCAAGAAGTGAATACTGCATACCTAGACCACGTCCAGCACTCGATACAAAAAATAAGTAACCAAATAGACCGTATACTATAGAGGGAATTGATGATAGGATTTCAGTTGAAAACCTAACTGCCTTTATTAGAACCTTATTTTTTGCATAGTTAGATAGGTAAATTGCTGTAAAAATTCCTATTGGAAGGGCAATTATCAAGGTCAAAACTATGGTCATCAAAGTAGCTATTAGAGCAGGCATGAGTGACACATTCTCTGTTGTATATTTCATTTCAAATAGACCAGGGCTTATATTTGGTATGCCCTTCATTAAAATGTAGGCTATGATAATGCCTGACATGGCGTAGCCAATTACTGTAAGGACCATTATCACGCCTTTATAAAGTTTACTCATAATGTCTCCTATAATCTTTCTTCAGTTTTATTTCTAATAATGTTAAATATTATATTAACTATTAAGATAAAGAAGAATAAAACCATGCCTGTTGCAATTAAGGCTTGTCTATGCATACCAGATGCATATCCCATCTCTAGTACGATATTGGTTGTAAGAGTTCTTGCACCTTTTAAGATGGATTCTGGCATCACTGGCTGATTACCTACTACTAGGTAAACTGCCATGGTTTCACCTATTGCCCTACCAATAGCAAGGATTATTGATGAAAATATACCAGATCTCGCATATGGAACTAAGACCTTTGATATAGTTTCTTCCTTGGTTGCTCCAAGGGCAAGAGAGCCTGTCATAAAAGTCTTTGGTACTTGTCTTAAAGAGTTTTCAGAAATATTTACCATCGTTGGTAAAATCATTATTGCAAGAAGAATTGATGCTGTTAGCATATTCATTCCAGATTTTATATTAAATAAATCTTTCACCAAAGGAACTAGTACCATCATAGCAAAGAAGCCATATACAACAGATGGGATGGCCGCCATAAGGTTCATAAGAGCTTTTAATGGCTCATAAGATTTTTTTGCATAGTAAGCCATAAAAATTGATATGGCTAGACCAAATGGTAGGGCTATTAATGTTGATAGAGCTGTTACAATAATCGATCCTATAATCATCGGAAAGATTCCAAATCTCGGATTGCCTGCAGTTGGTTTCCAAACCTTGCCGGTTATGAATTTTAAAAGTCCGTATTCATTTACAAACTTAATTCCTTCAGAAAATATGAAGAAAATGATAAGAAGTATCAGAAATACGGACATTACTGCAGACAAGAGAAAGATTATCTCACCGATTTTTTCTCTTGTCTTTCTCATATTATTTTCCTAATTCGCTTGTATTTGTTAATTCGCCCTTAAAGATTTGTTTAAGTTCGTCAATAGTTAAATCTTCTACTTTACTTTCTGGGTTTACTACTACTGCAATACCATCAGTTGCGATTACTTCTACAGCTAATGCAGATTTTTCTTCATCTTTTAATTCACGGCTTGCCATGGCAATATCTGCCGCACCATCCATTACTGCTTCTATACCTGCAGATGAACCAGTTGATTGAATTTCAATTTTTGCATCTGGGTTAAGTTCTTGATATTTTTCTGCCATTTTTTGCATAAGTGGTGTTACTGATGTAGAACCAGCTACTGTAAGTGTGCCAGAAACTTTTCCAGCTTCATATGTTTCTTTATCTTGAATTGGAACATAGCCTTCATCTAGGGTAAGCTTTTGAGCATCTTCTGATAGACAGAATTTTAAAAAGTCTTTAGCTAAATCATTTAATTCAGCTTCTTTGTATGCTAGGTTAAATGGTCTTGAAATTTTATATGATCCGTTTACTATATTTTCTTCAGTAGCTTCTACGCCTTCGATTTTAACTGCTTTTACAGTATCGTTTAATGAACCTAGTGAAATATATCCGATAGCGTTAGCGTCTTGGCTTACAGTTTGCATAACACCGTTGGTTGAGTTTTGAACGATAGCATCTTGGGTTGTCATATCTTCTTTTTCGCCGTCAACTTCTTCTTCAAGACCAACAAGTTCTATGAAGGCTCCTCTTGTACCAGAACCATCTTCTCTAGATACAACTGAGAAGTCATAATCTTCTGCATTTGCTGTATCAGTTGTTTCTTCTTTTTCTGCAGGTTTTCCAGCTGTTTCAGTTGTTTCTTCAGTTTCAGTTGTTTCAGCTGTTTCTGTTTGTGCTGCATCATCAGCTGGTTTTTCTTCCTTACCGCATCCTGCTAGGATAAGGCCTAGAGAAAGTGCTGCTGCTAAAATTTTCTTATTTGTAATTTTCATTATTATCTCCTTAAGTTTTTAACTTTAAGTATATGATACTAAGTGATTATTTGATAGGTTTTAAGGATTTGTAAAAGATTTGTAAAATAATATATTAAATGCAAAAACAGACCCAAAGCAAAATACTTTAAGCCTGTTTTTCCGAGAATTATAAATGAAGGTTTAATGTTTGATTTAATTATTTATTTACTGGTTCTTTTTCATACCATATTTCGTCAGCTTTTTCTTTCCAATTATCAGCATAGTCAATACATTTGCCGCATAAATGCTCTACGCTTTCTGGTGACTGTAAGTCTGTTGATTTTACATGAGTTTCATGAACAATTCTTTGTAAGATTTCAGGATTTTCAAGCATTGGACATGGTCTTAAGTGGTTTTCATTAAATGGTTGATTGTCGTGGTAGGCCATAAATAATGGACGTTTCAATATTTCTAAGATTGAATAATCTCTAATATTTGAATCCGAATAATGGATAAATACGCATGGTTCAGCATCACCATTAGCATTTATATGAAAGTAATTCTTTCCTCCAGCTACACATCCATTGATATATTCTCCATCATTTTGGAAGTCCATAGTAAATAAGCCTTCGCCATTTTCAAGATTTCTAATTTGTCTAGTTCTATTTTTTACATATTCTCTTTGTTCTGGGCTTGGTAATAAATCAACACTTGCCTCATTACCTACTGGCATATAATGGAAATACAAAGCATATCTACAACCTTTTTCTACCATAAGTTTGACATATTCAGGATCTGTAACAGCTTTGTAGTTTTTAGATGTGTAGCAAATTGATGATCCAAATATCAATCCATATTCTTTTAGTAGATCCATCGCATTCATAACTTTATCGTAGACTCCATCGCCACGGCGAAGGTCGTTTACCTCTGCTGATCCTTCAAGACTTATAGCTAAAGCTAAATTTCCAACTTCTTTCATTTGCTTACAAAATTCTTCATCTACTAAGGTAGCGTTTGTGAAAGCTAAAAATTCGCAATCTCTATTTTCTTTACAAAGTTTAATTATATCGTCTTTGCGAACTAAAGGTTCTCCGCCTGTAAACATATAGAAATGGATGCCTAGTTCTTTTCCTTCTCTAACTACTCTGTTCATTTCTTCGTAGGTAAGATTTAATCTATTACCATACTCTGCAGCCCAACAACCTGTACATTTCAAATTGCATGCACTTGTAGGATCCATAAGGATAAGCCAAGGAATATTGCATTTGTGCACTTCTTTCATTTTATGCATTGTTTTTGTGCCATGAACCATAGCTTCAAAACCTAGATTCAATATAGTTGTTTTAGCTACAAAAGGATCTATTTCATCAAGTGCTTTATTAAGGTATTTATTAGTAGCTGAATTTTTATTTGACACAAGTTCTCTAGCATAAGCAAAGTCAATAAAATCTTCGCCAGACATATATTTTTCACTAATATCGATTAATTTTAACATTCCATCTTCTCTGTTATTATCAACTTTATTTAATAGCACATCTACGCCTAAACTTGCTGCTTTTCTGGCTGACATATGAGTTAACTTATTCATTACTTTTCCTTTCTATAATTTTCTCTTAGGTAATATCTAAAAAATCTTATTTTTAAAAGATTTATCATTAATTAATATATTAGCATCCTCTTTGCCCATAAAGTAAAGCTTTCTAAGCTCTTTTTTATCCTGACTCAGAGTTTTAAGATTACCAATTGACTTTGGAGCTATTATTATCAGTTTATTTGTTTTTTCTAATTGTAATATTTCTTTTAGTGATTTATTATATGTACTTGCTCTGTTTTTTAATAAGTCGCCTATCTTTGGATGAGTTTTTTTCAAAAAAAGATATAATTTTCTATCATCCTTTGGGTCTCTAAAGAAATTTTTTGGTTTAGTTAAAACTACTACTAATTTATCACAACCTTTATCTAAGGCCCTTTTATAGGGAATAGGGTCTGACAAACCACCATCAAAATAACCAACACCATCTATATAATATGGTTTACAAACAACAGGAACGCAAGAAGATGCTTTAAGTGGGTCATAGTTATCCTGACTAAGATCATCCTTTGTAAAATATTTACTCTCTCCTGTTTTTTCAAAAGTTGCCACAATCTCAAACTCGGCTGGATTTTCCTTTATAGCTTTATAGTCTAAAGGATCTTCCCCGTTAGAATTTGTTAGGTAAGAATAAACATAATCTAAATCAATATATGAACCAGTCCTAATAAAATTTCTTAGGCTCATATATTCTTTTCTAAAGGCGTAATCATTATAAAACCTATAATTTCTATAGGCTTGTCCTGCTAAATATGAAGCACCGTTAGCTGCGCCTGCAGAAACACCGATAAAATAGTCACAAGTTATTCCTTCTTCTAATAATCTATCAAAAACTCCTGCTCCATATATCCCTCTGGTTCCACCTCCTACATCAATAATTCCTAACTTCATTAATTATTCCTAACTTTCTTATTAGCTGCGAATTATTTAACATATTTATATTATATAATAAAATGCTTTAGCATGAAATAGTCAAAAAAGAGACCTTTGCCTAAAATTTGGGCAAAAGTCTCTTTTTGTCTAACAAAATATAATTTTTACTAATATTATTTTTCTAAAACTTCATCTAATAATGTTTCTTGTTTTTTATCAGCATCGGTTTCTGGAATAACTAGATTCATTAAAATCGAAGAAATCGCAGCTAAGACAACTGGAGAAACACCAATAGCATTTTTTAAAGCTTCTGGCATAAAGGTAATTCCTGCAGCATCAGCAGTAGAAACTATAGTTGTAAAACCAAAACCAATAGCAATAGAGATGCCTACTATGGATGTATTTCTAACTGTAAGTGGTTGTTCAGTAATCATCCTAATTCCGTTCATAGTAATTGCAGCAAAAACAGAAAGAGTTGCTCCTCCTACTACTGGAGCTGGGATAGTTGTAAGTAGTGAAGATATTTTTGGCATGAAGCCTGCAATTAAAATAATTAATCCTGCTTGAAAAAATACCTTTCTATTTATAACCTTGTTAACAGATACAATACCAACGTTTTGTGAAAATGTAGCTGTTGGAAGACATCCTATAAAGGCACCTATAACATTTGCCACACCAAAACCTACAATTCCTCCCCTAAGCTCATCAGATGTTGGAGTCCTGTCCATACCACCAATTGTAGTTGATGACATATCTCCAATTCCTTCTATACATGTAACCATAAAGATGATTACAAAGGAAATTATGGCTGATGGTTCAAATTTTATGCCAAAGTGAAGTGGTGCTGCTACTGATAACCAACCTGCTTCCCTAACTGGTGATAGGTCTACCATATCAAAGAAAAATGCTATGATATAGCCAACAACCATGGCAAATAATACTGAAGCAAGTTTAGTGATGCCCTTGCCAAAGTGGTTAAGACCAACATTTACAAGAAGGGTGATTATACCAACAAGCCAATATTGCCATGCTCCCCAACCAGGCGCAGTCACAGATCCTGCTCCACCCATATTTGTGAGAGCAACTGGATAGAGTGTTAGACCTATAGCCAAAACAACAGTTCCTGATACAAGCGGTGGGAAAAACGGTGTTATGTACTTAAGTGCAAGACCAAAAAATACAGAAACAATCGCTCCTATAAGTTGACTACCTAAAACTACTGCCACAATCCCTGCAGGTCCTAAAGATTCAAATTGACCACAAAGGGCAATCATGGTTGGTACATATGGGAAGGCTACACCATAAATCATAGGTAATTTACTACCCAAAATCCCTATTGGATAAAGCATCAAAAATGAAGTTAGCGCTGATCCTATAAGGGCCATCTGTACAAGTATAATGCTATCAGCGTGACTTAGGCCTGCTGCATCAGCAAAGATCAAAGCAGGTGCTACACAACCTGCAATCATTGCGATTACGTGTTGTAAAGCTAGAGGGAAGGATTCTTTAAAAGGAACTTTTCCTTCAAACTGAAACAATTCTTTAAATTTACTTTCCATTATCTCTCCTATTTTATTTGGACAAAGAAAAAGCCACCAATGGTGACAAAAAATTATTCATTTATCCTAGTTCTTACTTCAAAACGGCTAAAATTAGTAAATATAAATTAGTTTAATATCGGCCATTTCAAAATAAGTTATACATTTAAATATTTTTAAGTCAAGTTATTTTATTCTTTAGTTTTCTCTGAAATTAAGAGTTAAACTTTGAACTTTCCTGGTTTTTATTTTTTACTAAATGAAGTAAAATAAAAGAATAATAGCGAAACTTAGAAGATGGAGAATCAATTAATGAAATTAGTAATACCAGAAGATTATAAATCAAATGAGGACCTATATAGAACCCAACTTTTAATAAAGGAAATAAAAGATTATTTCCAAATCAACCTAGCTAATAATTTAAACTTAAAAAGGGTATCTGCCCCACTTTTTGTATCAACAAAGTCAGGTTTAAATGATAACCTAAACGGAGTTGAAAAACCAGTAAGTTTCAATCTTCCTGAGGCTGATAACGAAAAGATGGAGATAGTCCATTCCCTTGCTAAATGGAAAAGATACGCCCTTATGGAATATAAATTTAAAGACCACGAAGGACTTTATACAGATATGAACGCAATAAGAGCCAGTGAAGAGCCTGACAATACTCATTCCTTTTACGTTGACCAATGGGACTGGGAACTTATTATAGATAAAGATGACAGAAATGAAACCTACCTAAAGCAAGTAGTTGAAACAATCTACAGAACTATGAAAAGCCTTGACGAATATCTTTGTGGACTTATCCCTACAAGAAAAAAACTATTAAAAGACCAAATCAGATTTATGTCAAGCGAAGAACTCTTGCAAAAATATCCAGATAAAACCGCCAAAGAAAGAGAAAGACTTGCAGCCAAGGAATACGGTGCGATATTCTTATCTCAAATAGGCACAATCCTCTCAAATGGTGATAAGCACGATAACCGTGCCCCAGACTATGACGATTGGTTATTAAATGGAGACATAATTGTCTACAATCCTGTTTTAGATGATGCCTTGGAGCTTTCTTCAATGGGAATTAGAGTAGATAGCAACAGACTAAACGAGCAGCTAAAACAATCAGGCAACCTTGATAGACTAAAATACGACTACCACAGAATGCTCCTTGACGATAAGCTCCCTCAAACTATTGGTGGGGGTATAGGCCAATCAAGACTTTGTATGTTCTTTTTACAAAAAGCCCACATCGGCGAAGTCCAAGTATCCTACTGGCCAGACGACCAAAGAAGAACCCTTGCCAACAAGGGCATACAATTATTATAAAGCCAACAAAAAGCGAGAAAAAATCCTCGCTTTTTTAAGTTCATATTTTTATATGATTTATTATTTTATTTTTCACTTAAATAATCCCTAATTTCCGCTATAAAGATATCTCCATACTGGATTAGCTTTTTCTCTCCTACACCCTTAATTTTTAGGAATTCTTCGTCGGTTTTGGGTTTATTTACTGCCATATCCTTTAAGGACTGGTCAGAAAATATTATAAAAGGTGGGACTTTTCTGAGTTTTGATAGGTCAAGTCTTACTTTTTTTAGTCTTTCAAAAAGAATTTCTTCATCATCATTTACGAGTTCTCTAGATTTATTTTTAACAACCGTCTTATCTTGGGTCTCTCTTGCAAAAAATTTAACTTCTGAAAATAATATTTCCTTTGATTTTTCTGTGAGAGCAAGGATTGGGTAGTCTAAACCAAGCACTTTAATATAGCCATCTGCTATTAAAACCCCTATTAAATCCTTAATTTCTTGGACACTTCTATCTTTCATGATTCCATAAGTAGATATTTTATCCAAATGCTTTTCTCTAGAGTTTTTATTTTTTGAACCTTTAAGACAGTCTACAATAGTACTTATCCCATATCTTTGATCCAGTCTAAATATACACGATAAAATTTTTTGTGCTTCAATTGTCCTATCTACCTTTTTTGTTTCATCTAAACAATTCGAACAAAAATTACAATCTCCATGGTAATCTTGACCGAAATATTCAAGAATAAACCCTCTCAAACACTTCGTAGTATTAACATAATTTATTATAGTTTGTAGTTTTTCAAGCTGAACTTTTTTGTAAGCTAGATTCTGACCTTGATTAATAAGGTGTTTATTTATAATTATATCTTGGGCTGAATAAAGTAAGATGCACTCAGCATCTTCACCATCACGACCAGCACGTCCTGCTTCTTGGTAATAAGATTCCATATCCTTTGGCATATTATAATGGATGACGAAGTTGACATTTGATTTGTCTATTCCCATACCAAAGGCATTTGTAGCTACAACTAAATCTTTCTTATCATAAATAAAATCTTCTTGAGCTCTTTTTCTTTCTTCTTCAGAAAGTCCGGCATGGTATTTCGTAACTTTTAGACCCAAGGCTTTAAGGTTTCTTTCTATTTTATCTCCTCTATTTCTAGTAGAAGCGTATATAATCCCTGATTTACCCTGATTTTCCTCTAGGTAATCTTTTAAAAATTTAAGCTTATCCTTAGGTTTTCTTACAATGAATTTTAAATTTTCTCTATCAAAACCAGTAACTTTCACGAAGGGATTTTTTAATGATAAATTATTTATTATATCATCTCTCACTTCTTTGGTAGCTGTAGCAGTAAAGGCTGCAAGTTTTATATCTTTACCTAAAATATCGTATAAATCAGCTATAAGTTTATAAGATGGTCTAAAATCGTGTCCCCACTGGGAAATACAATGAGCTTCGTCAACAGCTACAAAACTTATTTTAATATATTGTAAAAATCCCCTAAAAAACTCATTTTCAAGCCTTTCAGGAGATATGTAGAGAAGCTTAATACGACCTTTTTTAACTTCGTTTAAGGTGTCTATATAAGTATCAAAATCAATACTCGAATTTATAAAACTTGCCTTAATACCATCTTCTCTTAGGGCATCTACTTGGTCTTTCATAAGGCTAATTAATGGCGATATTACAAGAGTTACTCCCTCTGTCATAAGGGCAGGAAGTTGATAGCAAATAGACTTACCTCCTCCTGTCGGAAGTACTCCCAATACGTCTTTTCCCTCTAAGATTTTTTCTATAATTTCTCTCTGTCCTTGTCTGAAAGTGTCAAAGCCAAAATATTTTTTTAAATTTTCTGTGATTCTATCTGTCATATTATCTTAAAAAAAATAATTAAGTCCTAGGACCTAATTATTTTCTTCTTCCTCTATATTTTCGCCATTCTCTTCTTCTGCGTTTTCATCAAGATTTTCTTTTTCCATCTCTTCTTTACGCTTTTTATTTTCTTTTTCTGTCCTATTGACATTTTTTTCTAAAGCATTATCTTCACTATCTTTAATTTTAGTATCGTTTGTTAGGTATTCTTCATCTTCTAAAGTCGCACCCTCGCCTCTATTAAAGACAATATCTCCAATTTTTGTTCTCATATCAATATTATTTTTTGCCTTGTTATCTGATTGATAACCGTCTTTGATATTTCTATAGGAAATATTTCCCAAAACAAAATTACCTACTTCAAGAATTGCATTTATATTATAATTATCAATAGTATTCTTTGACTCTACCAAGATATCTCCTGTAGAAGTTGTAAAATCAAGCCTATTACCGAGTTTTGATTCTTTGATAATAATATCCCCTGTAACTGTGGATAATTTTGTATTTGAAATTTCACTCTTATCTAAATTTATAGAGCCGGATTCGTTTGTAATTGAGCCTTGGAAGAAGCCATTATTTAAAGTTATATTTCCACTTTTTATCTTAAGGTCAAAATTCTTTACCTCGAGGTCATCTATTTTTACATCTCCAGCACCTATTGTTCCTTTAATTTCCTCAATACCGCCTTCTGATGGGAGGAATATCCTTACTATAGGAATTTTATCCTTCATGTAAAGTTCCTTACCTTCTACCTTGTTCTTTAGTTTAAGGACCCCTTCCTCAAAACTAACATCAAGTTTATAGGCGTTTTCTTCTCCTCTGAATAATTCAGTATATTCGATATAAGGATTGGTATTTGATCTTTGAATTCTAACATCAGATGAACCCAAATCAAAATCAATTGATTTTATTTTGTTTAAATCAACCCTCATTATACGAGATTGGTTATAAGAATTTTCATCTATTTGGCTGGTTGTAGCTGCATTTTGAATTGATGCATTTTTCTTTGATGCTATCATAAAAATCACCAAGGCTATTAAAATAACACCAATTATTCCAAATATTAAATTTCTCTTATTTACTTCTTCTAGTATCTTAAAGGAATTAGTCTTTTCCTCTTTACTTGTCTTTTGTTTTTTATTTTCTTTTTTATTATCAATTAAATTTTCGTCAATTTTAATTTTTTTCTCGTCCACTCTTGCCACCGCCTAGTTTTTCTAAAATTATAAGTCCTGATGTAAGTAACAATAACCATCCTACATAAAATAAGCTATTTTCTATGCCAATAAAAACTCCGAATACTTTTTTTAATAGTATAGAAGATACTTCTCCTTCTATTAAATATTGTATCACAAAAAGCAAAGTAAATACATTAAGACTTGCAATTATTAAGTAGAAAATATTTTTACTTATGATAAGATTATTGGCTTTTATATAAAAACTAAGTCCTATAAGAAATATTGATATTATTACAAATAGTATTGTCATAGAGTAATCTTTGACAAATATAGGTGCTAATACACAAAATAATAAAATTATAATAGCTTTAAGCTCTTTAAAAATATCTATAAATATCAATATTCCACCTCCCATAAGTACAAACCCGCAGGACTTAAGGCAGGATTTGCCCTAACATTTGATTTAGGATCAAAAAATTTCTTGTAATCTTCTATGCTAATCTTTCCTCGCGCAAGCTCAATTAGGCTTCCTGTCATAATCCTTACTTGATTGTGAAGAAATGATTCCGCCTTAAAGAAAAGTACCAACCTATTTTCTTCTTTCTTGAAATAACAATCATCTACTCTTCTTTTGGTATTTATATCAAGATTTTTATCTTCTTTCATAAAAAGCCTAAAATCATGACTTCCTTTTAGGATGTTAAGACCCTTTTCTAACTTATCATAGTCAAGCTTATAAGTAATATTTTCCATATAAGACCTATAAATTGGGTGAGGATTTTTTTCTTGGTTTATTATATATTTATAAGTTTTTGACTTACAAGAAAACCTTGCATGAAAGTCTAATCCAACTTCTTTTGAAGATAATGCCAAAATATCGTCTGGTAAATATGGTTGAATATGGTAGGCAAAACCTTTTGGATTAACATCACAAGCCGTCAAGAAATTTATATAAAAACTTTTAGCATGAACTCCTGCATCTGTCCTTCCACAAGCTATGATCCTATTATCTTCACCCGTCACCTCATGAATGGCTTTTTTTATCTCTTCTTCAACTGTTCTTTGGTCAATCTGGTATTGGTATCCTTTAAAATCCCTACCATCAAAAGCCAGATTTATTAATACATTTTTTATCATACAAAGTATAAAATAATTATAATGGCACAAAAAATTGTAAAGCCTATAATAGATAACCAGTCTTTTTTGTCCATATAAATTTCGTTTAATTTTGTTCTTTCTTCGCCAATTCTATAAAGTCTTGCTTCCATTGCAGTAGCTAAATCTCCTGACCTTTTTAGAGCATTTATAAAAAGCGGCACCAATAGAGGTATCATTGATACTGCCCTGTCAAAAATATTACCTGACTCAAAATCAGCTCCCCTTGCCATCTGTGCCATTTTAATTTTATTTGCCTCATCAAAAAGTGTTGGTATAAACCTTAGAGAAATAGAAATCATCATAGCAAGCTCTCCTGCCGGAAAACCAAATTTTTTAAGGGGTGAAAAAAGTTTTTCAAGACCGTAAGTTAATTCCATTGGGCTTGTGGTATAGGTTAAAACTGATGTTGATAGGATAATCAAAACTAGTCTAAGTATTGTAAAAGCAGTTCTATAAAGTCCTTCTTCTGTAACAGAAAATTTCCAAATTGTAAAAACTTCTTTACCTGGTGTTGTAAATAAGTTTATTACTCCCGTTATAACAATAATAAAAATCAATGGCTTGAGCGACCTCAAAATTGCCTTTAGTGGAATTTTTGCTACTGATAAAACCACTATCAAAAGCACTATAAAAGGAATATATGTTAGAAAATCTTTTACAAAAAATATGGTAATAATATATAAAAATACGCCAACAATTTTAACCCTTGGATCTAGCTTATGAATAAAACTATCAAAAGGTAGGTATTGACCGATTGTAATATTAGCCATTTTCGCCTCCTAGGTGTTTGTAAAGTTCTTCTATTGCAGCATCTACTGTATAAATTTTTTCATCTACATTAGGATTTTTCTTCTTATATGCTCTCATAAATTTCGTAATCTGTGGCACATCAAGTCCTATAGTATCAAGGTCTACAGATGTAAAAGTCTCAAAAGTAGACTTATCCGAATAAACTTTTCCATCATTCATAACTATGACCCTATCTACATATTCGGCCACATCTTCCATAGAATGGCTAACAAGAACAATGGTCAATTCATCATCAGCTTCATAGATTTTCATAAGTTCTCTAAAGATTTCCTCTCGTCCAATAGGATCAAGACCTGCAGTTAATTCATCAAGGACTAGGACCTTTGGATTCATAGATAAAATCCCAGCAACTGCTACTCTTCTTTGTTGCCCACCAGATATCTCAAAGGGTGATACATCCTTATATGTTTCGTAATTAAGTCCAACCTTTTCCATGGCTGACTTTACCCTTTTGTCAATTTCATCTTCTTTAAGTCCCATATTTTTTGGACCGAAAGCTATATCTTTAGCTATTGTTTCCTCAAATAATTGATTTTCTGGATATTGAAAAACTAGACCAACTTTAAATCTGGCATCTTTTCTCTTGCTCTTTTCCTTAGAATTTATACCATCAATAATAACATCACCATTGGTAGGTATTAAAAGTCCATTTAAGAGTTGAACAAGGGTTGATTTACCAGATCCTGTTTGGCCAATAAGTCCAATAATTTCCTTACTATTTATTTCTAAATTTATATCTTTAAGGGCATACACTTCATTTGGCATGCCCTCATTGTAGATATAATCAACGTCTTTTATTTCTATTTTCATAAGCTTTCTAAAAACTCCTCAACAGTTAAAGGTAGCCTGTCAAATTTTATGCCTTTTTGGCTAAGTCCATAGGCTACTTCAGTAACTTGTGGAACAGTAAGTCCCAAGCTCTTCATCTTTTCTACTTGAGAAAAAACTTCCCTGCTATCTCCCTCAAGAGCCTTCTTGCCCTTATCCAAGACTACTATTTTATCAGCAAGAACAGCCTCTTCCATATAATGGGTGATATAAATTATTGTCTTATTATAATCTTTATTTAAGCTTTTTATAAGGCTAATTACATCCTTCCTTCCTTGAGGATCTAGCATAGCTGTTGGTTCATCAAAGATAATGTAGTCTGATAGCATAGCAATAACACCAGCAATTGAAACTCTTTGCTTTTGTCCTCCTGATAAATTTGACGGATTTCTATGCTTGTAAGCTGTCATTCCTACTTGCTCAATTGCCCTATCTACTCTTTTTCTTAACTCAGGATGTTTTACTCTTAGGTTTTCTGGACCAAAGGCCACTTCTTCTTCAACTGTTGTTGCAACCATCTGATTATCTGGATTTTGAAAGACCATTGAACATTTTTTCCTAATGTCCCACTCACTTCCTTCACTAGAACTAGAAATATCATCAACAAGAATTTCACCCTTTGTTGGTTTTATTTGAGCATTTAAAAGTTTGCCCAAAGTTGATTTTCCAGAACCATTATGACCCAAAATTGCAACAAAGTCGCCCTTGTTTATATCTATTGATATATCATCAAGGGCTGTTTTTCCTTCGCTATCCTCATCAATTCCCGGATAGGTATAACTCACATTTTTTATCTTAATCATTTTTTATCCTAATAACTCATAGCTGGGCTATTGCTTGTGCTAGATTCATACACAACTACAGGTGTGCCGTGAGGAACTAGTTCAAAAAGTTTGGCTGCCATAGCTGGTGGCATATTTAGACACCCGTGACTTCCATTTGAATAATATATATTTCCGCCAAAGCCACCTCTCCATGGTGCATCATGGAAACCTTCGCCGTCCCAACCTATAGGCATCCAGAATTTTACTGGTGTCTCATATCTTGATCCGTCAAAGTTATCTCCTTTAAGTGTTTGTCCTGTGGATTTGGAGAGAATAGAGCCCACACCAACATTGGTTGCCCACTTTGGTGTGCCTGGTAGACCTGAAACAATAGATGTCTCCATTACAACTTGTCCATCTATATAAACCCATAAATATTGACGGGAAAGGTCTACTTCAACATAGGTAGAACCAAGGTCAGTTCCGTCATCTTCTCTTCTAAATCCAACTCTTTCGTAAACTGGTTCTACATCTCCAGATTTTCTTGTATTTACAAGTTCATATACCTTATCAACTGTAGCTGGTACATCCAAAATAAAGCCATAAACACCTGGATTTACAGTTATTTTTCCAATACCAGTAGCATTAAAAGTTCTATTTTTTCCGTAGGTGTTAGTTTCATCAGCTATCTCATCTACATAAGCTGTTAACTTATCATAATTAAGCTCAAAACTACCCATATCTGTATCGAACATATTTATTAACTTTTCGCCTTCAAGTTTAAAGTCAAAACCATTGAAATTAAAACCAATTTCCATATTTTCTATAGTTTTTGCGTCTTCTAAGAGTTTTGCAAGTTCTTTAGAATTATTTTTAACTGTTGGATTGATATAATCATCGTCTTTGAGGATTATTTCTTCGTTGTGGTTGTATATAGAATCCTTGATTTTTTGAGAAAGTTTAGCATAATCAATCTTATTTCCCATCTCTTCTGGGATTATTTTAAACTCTCCATTATCATACTTAAGATTTGCATTTACTGGTTCTTTTACCTGAGCCAACAAGGCTTGACTTTTAAGGTTTTTATCAAGTTTATCTTCATCATATTTAACATTATAATCAAAGCTAAATTCATCGTTTGCAATGTTTGCAAAGGCTAATGGCCATTTAAAAGGATTTTGATCTATAGATGCTGTTTTTGGAATGCTTGCGCTATAATCTATATCCTTTAGGTCAAGCTCTGCTTTTCTTCCATCTCTACCAACTATTTCAATTGTAAAAGGCTCGGAAGGTTTTCTAAGAGCTTCATCCTTTGATGCATAAGAAATATCCCTGCCGTTTACAAAAGTATTTGGTAGGGCTATAAAGCTAAATATTACTGTAACTATTAAATAAAGTGCAACTATTACAAGAATTACAAGGGTTAGAGTCCTTGATTTCTTTTTGTTATTTTCTTCTGTTATGACGTCCTCCTCACTCTGGTTTCTTGCCAAAATATTGGTAAAAATCTACCTTTTGACCACCATTATATAATTTCCTTTTTTTGGATAATTTTCTTTTAAACTGTCTATCAAATTTCTCATCTGCTGTTATGAAAAATAATGACCATGTTTCAAGCCCAGCTAGCTTGTTATTAATTTTTTTATAAATGTCTGATAAATCTATATCCGATAACCTCATTCCATAAGGCGGATTTGAAATAAAAACACCATAGTCATCTTTTATTGCCACTGAGGAAAAATCTCTAGTTATAAATGAAATATCTTCGTAAACTCCCGCATTAATAGCGTTTTGCTTGGCAAGAGTTATTGCCCTACCTGATATATCAGAGCCAAGGATATTAAGCTTTTTAGTATAATCTATTTTTTCCATCGCTTCTTTTTTAACATCCTTAAAGATTTTTGAATCAATAAATTTAAACTTTGTAAAATCAAAATCCCTATCAATACCAGGTGCGATATTGCGAGCTTGTCTTGCAGCCTCTATTAAGATTGTCCCTGACCCACAAAATCCATCAAATAAAAACCTGTCTGGATTATAAAAAGAAAGGTCAACTAGGGCTGCTGCGAGATTTTCTCTAAGAGGTGCCTTGACAGTCCCCTCTCTGTAGCCTCTTTTATGAAGCCCATCGCCGGATGTATCTATGCAAACTCTGGCAACATTTTTTTCAATCATAATTTCTATATTTACCCTCTCACCAGTCTTTTCAAAAAAAGATTTGTGGTAGTAGGTCTTTAGTTTATCAATGATTGCCTTCTCACTTATAGATTGAATAGATCTTAAAGAAAATAATTTTGACTTATAGCTTCTTGCATTTACTATAAAATTACTGTCTTCATTTAAAATATCTTGCCATGAAATTTTCTTTACATTGTCAAAAAGCTCTTCAAAATCCATTGCTTTGAAACTAGCAATTTCAAGATATACTCTATCAGCGTGTTTAAGATTGATATTAAGTTTTGCTAGGTCGGATAGATTACCCTTTAGGCAAATCAATCCATCACTTACATCGTAGTCTTTGTAGCCTAAATCTCTTAATTGAAATTTAACTAGACTTTCTAGACCGAAGCTTGTGGTTATTAGTATTTTTTCCATACTTTAACTATAACCGATTTTTAACTCTTTTCATCTTTTTTTGCAAATGAAAAGCCACTTTCGTGGCAATTAAATTTCATTTAAAAAATTATAGGACTTTTCATATAGAATATTCCTCTGATCTTCATTCGTAAAGGAATGATCTGCCCCTTCAATTTCAAAATAACTTGCATTTTTGAAGGCATTTTTTAATTTCTCATTAGAATCTTTAAAAACTAGGCTATCCTCAGTTCCTCTTATGATTAAAACATCACCCTCGTATTTGCTCGCAGAATTATAAATATCTTTAACAATAAAGTCTATTAGGAAATTTATATGAATTTTTACCCCACCTATATCTGCATCTTGAATCTTTGAAATCAAGCTTTCGTAAGGCATATTATTTTCTATCTTAGTTTGTCCGGTAATTTCCCCTTCAAAAACTGTTTTTGCCATAACTTTGAGGTAGTCCTTGTTGTTCATATCACTTGCAGGAGCAAGTAAAACCATAGCTTTTGGTTTGAGTTTATAAGCTAAAAGGCTCGCCAATACTCCGCCTAGGGAATGGCCTATCCAATAAAGTCTATTATTATCTACATAACATTTCATCTTGGCAAAGTCGTTTATCATCTCAAGTTCTTTTTCTTCTCGACTTACAGTCATGTCATAAAAACTACCATCAGATTCTCCTGAACCAGAGAAATCAAAACGAATTACAACATACCCTCTTTCTGTAAGATATTTTGCGTGATTTAGTCTAAAATTTACGCTACCATTCCTATCACCACCAAAACCGTGGATGATTATTACAGTCGGATATTTTGTATTTTTATCAAAATCATCTGGTGTATTTACTACACCTCTCATGATTATTCCGTCTTCTTTTCTTATTTGTTGATAAAAATATTTCATTAAGCTAATACCCTCGCTACTTCAATTCCACAGGCAGATGCTTGGGATAAGGAGTGTGTCGCACCAGAACCATCTCCTATGCAATAAAGTCCTTTATGGTTTGACTCAAATTTCTCATCTACTTCTATTTCTGAATTATAGAATTTAACTTCAATTCCATATAAAAGTGTATCATCATTTGCCATACCTGGAGCAATCTTATCTAGTTGATAAATCATTTCGATTATATCATCTAGTTGTCTTTTTGGCATGACAAGTGAAAGATCACCTGCAGTTGCATTCATAGTTGGCTTAGTGAAACATTTTGCCATTCTTCTTTCTGATGAACGACGACCCATAACTAAATCACCAAATCTTTGCATCAAGACTCCACCACCTAGCATATTAGATAATTTTGCAATTGATTCGCCATATTCATTCGAATCTTCAAAAGGTTCTGTGAACCTATTTGTAACTAAGAGAGCGAAGTTTGTATTTTCTGATTGTAGCTTTGGATCTGTAAAGGAATGGCCGTTTACAGTTAAAATCCCATTTGTATTTTCTGTTACTACATGACCATAAGGATTCATACAA
>QWCE01001512.1_pt1 | contig 34503 bp, 28 predicted proteins | sample 1972531 | NCBI WGS metagenome assembly QWCE01 (sample SAMN09866716, study PRJNA288562) | Human gut metagenome isolate term4_stool, whole genome shotgun sequencing... | reverse complement strand
GCTCGACTTGCATGTGTTAAGCGCGCCGCCAGCGTTCGTCCTGAGCCAGGATCAAACTCTCAATTAAAAAATTTGTATGACTCATTAGTTTTCTCAAAAACTAAACGAATATCTGGTTTGCTTGTGATTCTTAATATTAAGAATCTGTGATTCTAATCACGAAATTTGTGTGATTCATTACGAATCTTTTCTATCTTCACACTATTTAATTATCATGTTTCATTGCTACTCTTTTGAAGTAGCTTGTTTATTATACTACCGTGTTTTTTCTTTGTCAAGTAATTTTTACAATTTTTTTAAATTGTTTTTACTTAACTTTCACAGTAATCTTGCTGCCCTCTCAAGTGACAACTTCTATATATTATCATCTTGATCTTTATCTGTCAACTGTTTTTTTTATATTTTTTAAATCTTTTTTTGTCTTAAAAATTAAAAACAGCTGTCTTTTTTGACAACTGCTATATGATACTATTTTCTTTTTTATCTGTCAATAGTATTTACTATTATTTTTTACAATAAAATTTACTATTGTTTTTTGTTTTTTCTATTTAAGTTTAGATAATTTCTTCCACTTTCTTATTTTTGTCCTAAAGGTCTTAAAGGGTGCCACTGTATTTACATGTATAAACTTATAGACTTCCCAGACTGCAGTTTTTGTTGCTCCATCAGCCCATTTTCTCATGTGTGGTCTAAATAGTTCTTCTTCAGTCATAGTATCTATAAGTTCTAGGATCTTATTTATATTTCCATCTAATATGTTTTTAAGTTCTTCTAAGGACAAGTGGGAATAAGTTTCATTAAACCATTCATATAATTTTCCAAGTTCATTCCATTTAAATTTATCCGATGGAGTTTTTACTTCCAAGCCTTTTTTCTCATCTTCTTCCCACTTTAACAAAAGGCTTGTCCATCCCACTTGGTAAGATAGATTTTCTGCAGGACTTCTATCTACTCCATCAAATTTTTGATCCTTTAACTTTTCATCAATATCACTAAATTCTTCAATATACTTTTTATAGGCTTTAGTGATTTCTTCTTTTAATTCTTCTTTACCTGTGTATTCTTTCATATTTATCCTTTATAGGTGTTCGTTATCTCTAATTAATTTTTTTATTTCCGCAAATTCTTCTTGCGCTTCTTCTATATTCTTTTTCAAGTTAGGAAAGGCCTTTAATATTCTCTTTTCTTCTAGTCTTTCTCTTCTTTCTCTAAGCTCCTTAACTCTTTCTTCAAGTTCTATATATTCTGCTTTCTTCTTTAATTCTTCTTGTCTATTTTCTATTTGAACAGTTCTGTCGTAGACCCTAACTCCAATTCTATCAGAAACCTTCCTTATATCTTTACTTATTTTATCTATTGCCCTAAATTCTTTGTTTAGTCCTATAAGGATATTTACTGTTGCTATTACATCTATTAGCATAATTATTGCTAGGACTATATCTATATATTTTAAAGCAGTCAACGGTATTAACTTTACTAAATCACTTATAAGAGGATGGACCGCTTCATATAATAAAAAGCAAAACATACCCCATATTACTGAAAATTCAAGACAGACATATCCACCTATATTTAATTTCTTTTGAGAGTAATCCCACCATCTTTCGTGGAATATTTTTTCCAACAAGAATCCTGCAACTAATTCTATCAAGGTTGCGATTAGCATAGATCCTAAAAATAATACAAATTTATTTTTTTCAGCAATATCTGTTAAGAAAAATATCACTGATATTGCTCCAAATCCATATATAGGACAGTAAGGACCAGCTAAAAATCCTCTATTTATAAATTTCCCCACTGTTACGGCGTGATAAGCCACTTCCACTACCCAGCCTATGAAGGCGTAGATAAAAAAGTACATAAAAAACAACAAGTATTTTTCCATTTTTCCTCCATTTCTAAAATTTCACTAAGTACCTTGATTGAAATATCAAATTCCTTAAATTATTTTTCTATAATTCAAAGGCTGACAATTTCCTATTTCTAATTTTTTGTAAAAAAATATGTTAGCCTTACTAACATATTATAAACTATTAATCTTTTATTTGACTGTATTTTTTTAAAATTTCTCTTCTGCCACTTACATTTAATTTTTTGTAGAGGTCTGTTAGATTGTTTTTTATAGTTTTTTCACTGACAAAAATTTCTCCAGAAATTTCTTTATTTGTCTTTCCCAAAATTATTTCCTCTAACAAATACTTTTCTCTTTTATTAAGGGTCTTTATTTTTTCAAATTTTTCATTTCTTGCTATCTTTACTTTTTTTAATCTTTCCTCTATATATAAATATCCTCTCAATGTCTTATCGACAGCTTCTAGAACTTCTTCTTCTGATGCCCAAAAACTCAAAAAAGAACACTCTATTATCAGCGGAAGATTTTTTTCATCTACTAAAGCTATTTTTTCTATGTTTAGATTTTGATATTTTTGGTCTTCAAATATAAGGAGATCAAAATCCTTATCTTTATCTTCATAAAAATCAAGGACTTCATATCCCTCTAGGATATTCTGAAGTCCTCTTTTTATAATTTCACTTTTAGTCTCGACGGCAATTTTTATCATTTTAAACTTTTTACACTTTCTCTTTCAAGAATTTCTGATGGAAGGACAAGATTTTCTGATAAATCACTTTCCTTTTTAGCAATTTTCTTTAAGATTTTTCTAATTGAAACTGCCCCAATATCATAATAAGGAACCTTTACTGTTGTAAGTTTTGGTCTATAGATATCTGAAATATATGATCCGCCAAAACCTGTAACAGAAATATCATCAGGTGTCTTGTAACCATTGTCCAATAAAATATTCATTAGATGGATAGCAAGAGTATCATAAGATGTAAAGAAGGCTGTTATATTTTCTTTCTTCACTTTTTCAAGAATATTAGCTTCTTCATCTTCTACATCACTTGCTTCTAGTCCTTCAACAAAAAGATTTATTTTCTTTAAGCCTGCTTCTTCCATTGCTCTATTGTATCCTTCGATTTTTTTCTTTTCAAAAGTTCTGTCGAAGTCTTTTCTTATAGCAAGAGAAGCAATATTTTTATGTCCCTTTTCTATTAAAAGTTTAACCATTTCGTAGGATGCTTTTTCATAGTCAATTTCTGTTGAGAATTTTTCAATTTCATAGAAATTAGAAATTATTACATAAGGAATCTTACTTTCTTCAAGTTTATATTCAAGTTTAGGATTATGTAAATTTGAAATTACAATTATACCTTCAACTTGTTTTTGTGCCAAAAGGTTAGCAAATTTCATTTCAGATTCAACATCACCATAGGAGCTTGATAGAAGTATGTCGTATTTGTACATTCTTCCAATTTCTTCCACTCCTCTAAGGATTTGAGAAATAAAATTAGACCCAATGTCTTCTACAATTACACCTATTAAATTTGATTTTTTTGTAACTAAACTTCTCGCTACTTCATTTGGTTTGTAGTCTAAAACGTCAATAGCGTGTAGGACTCTTCTTCGTGCCTCAGGGCTAACAGGTTTTGAGTCATTTATTACCCTTGATACTGTAGAAATGGACACATCTGCCATTTTTGCTACGTCTTTAATTGTAGATGCCATAGTTTCCTCCTTATGGTACTATTATTTTTAATTTATTTTCTAAAACTTTAAAAGTCATAGGAAGTGTTGAAGCCTTTTCTCCGTCCACATCTATTGTTAGTTCTTCATCACTAGCTATTTTTATATTTTTTGTCTTTAAGTACATTACCTTGTTGTGATCAACATGTCGTCCACCCATTAGAGATGCAAAAAGTTCTGGTACATCAGAAATCTTAATTCCCTTAAAAATTAAAACATCTAAATATCCATCTGAGATATCAGCCAAAGGTGCCATTCTCTTAAAACCACCAACTGAAGTTGAATTAGTAATTAAAAATAAAAGTCCTTCTACTGTCCCAGTAAATTCTTCACTTTCAACATAAAAATTTAAACTTTTTTGATATCTGAAAATTTTCTTTTCTAAAAGTTCTCTGGCGCCTTCAAGATAATACGCCATATCTCCTAAAGTTGCTTTTTTTTCTGCAGGAACTGTGTATGCAATTTCTGTTAACATCCCACCAGCAGCAACATTTATAAAAGCCCTATCTCCAGCAAGTCCAAGATCAATTGTCTTAGTCTTATAATTTTTTATCATCTTATAAAAAGCATTCGCAGATGTTGGCAAGCCTTGGGCGTTTGCAAAATCATTTACAGTCCCACTTTGAAGAATTCCAAGTGGCGTATCTCTTCCTGAAAGATAAATCCCATTTACAACTTCATTTACTGTTCCATCTCCGCCACTGCATATAATAAAGTCTTCGCCAGAATAATTATAGGCAAACCTAGTTCCATCACCCTCTTCATGGGTGAACAAGAGCTCAATTTCATACTTGTCCCTACTCATTAACTTTATAAGATCTAATACTTTGCCCAACGCTGTCCCTCTACCTGAATTGGGATTAGCAATAATTTTAACTCTCTTCATCTTTTCCTCTATCCTAATATAAAAATAAAAGGAGACGAAGCAATAACTCCGTCCCTAGATTATCTTAGAAAGACTTCTTTAACAGTCTTTGCAACTTCTCTTAAAATATAAAAATAGTCGATGGCGTTATTTGAACTAAGTGAAATAGTTTTTGCTGTATCAGAAATAACATCTGATATATTCATAACAGTATTTGACACTCTTAAAGAAGTATCATCGACTTGTCTTGTAATACCATTGACAGTGTCTGAAACAGATCCAACTGTTGACACTAATCTTTCAACTTCTGGTTTTACATCATTTACAAGTTTTGTAGCATCAGTTGAAATTGAATTCACATTTGTAGAAATGTCCTTGGCATTATCCATAATAGTAGGGACAGTCTTTATAGTGTGATCAATTTCTCCTTGGTTTCTCTCAACAATTTCATTAACATTTTTTAAAATTTTAAATACATTAATAAGCACTAAAAACAGTGCAACAAGTGCAGCTATTCCAGCTACATAAAGTAAGAAACTAAGTAGGCCACCTATAGTAAATGCTTGATCTAACATACTATATACCTCCTATTCTTATTTTCTTTTTTCTTTTTCTACCTTGTCTTTTGTTTCTTCAACAGAATCTTTTACATTGTCAGCTGATTTTTTGGCTTCTCTTTTAATATCTTTAGCGCCTTCTTTTAAATCATCTTTAACATCTTCTGCAGTATCTTTAACTTCTTCTGTTGTATTTTTTACATCATATTTAATGTCTTCTGCACCAGCTCTAACAACTTCTCCAATTGCTTTTGCTTTTGCCTTTGCTACTTCAACATCTTCATCAAATTCATATTTTTTAAGTGTAGCTTTATCTCTTAAATCAGCGTAAGTTTTTTTAGCTTGTTCGCCAGCTTGATAAGCCTTAAATTCGATAGTGTCTTTTGCGTCGTTAGCTGCATTTAGAGCTTGATTAGCTGCTTCTTTAGACTTATTTGCAATATCTTCACGAGTTTTTCTACCTTCTTGTGGTGCAAATAAAATACCACCTAGTGCTCCAAGAGCAAGTCCAGTACCAACCTTTGAAATTTCTCTAAGTCTTCTTCTTCTAACTGCTTGATTTCTTTTTTCTTCTAAATAATCGAATAATCCCATAATGATTCTCCTTTTTCATTGTTTATTTGCTAATATCTTACCCCTTAACGCTTAAATTAATCATTTTAATTAAGTATTTATGAAATAAAATAAAAAAAATCAAAATAATAATAGTAAAATCCGCAATGCCGTCACCTAGTTAATTCACACCCGCCAGTTACCATGGTGGGTAAAAAAACTTGATAGCGTATTCTGACTTCCGCTCAAAGACGGCTTGTCATAGGACGCTTATACACAGTTTCCCGTGTTAAATTTGTCGGTTGAATTAAGTAGGCATTCTTCGCACATCGCAGAATTTACTTAATTAAATTATAACGCAATGAAAGTGCTTTTTCAATAAGCAGAGGGGAAAAATGAAAAATCCTTGGGAAGCTTTGCACAAATTTCTAGCTCTTTATTATTTCTTGGAAGCTTAAATTTTAAAGAATAAGAGTGAAGAGCCTGCCTATTTATTAAATCAGATTTAGATCCATAAAGGCTATCTCCCAAGACCGGATGACCTATGTATGCCATGTGAACTCTTATTTGGTGAGTCCTTCCAGTGTGAAGAGTAAGGAGAACAAGACTCATATTTTTATATTCTTCCAAAACTTTATAAGATGTGAGAGATCTTTTCCCTATTACATAATTTACCTCTCTTTTTATCCCATCTTCACTTGTGGCTATTGGTCCGTCAATTGTACCTTCTTTCACATCAAGAATTCCTTCAACTATTGCTATATATTTTTTCTCCACATTTTTTTCGAATTCACTTGTCACTTTATCTTGAGCAAAAGAATTTTTTGCTACAAGGACAATTCCAGAGGTGTCTCTATCAAGTCTATTTATGAATCTCACTTTTCTTTTTATAGCATTTTTTTCAAAATATCCCAACATATAATTGAGAAGAGTTCCCTCACTGTCGTCCTTTGCTGTGTGAGTAACCATAAAAGGCTCCTTATTTACAAGAACAAGATCTTCATCTTCATATAAAATATCAAGATCTTTATATTCTACTTTACCATTGGGCTCTTCATCTTGAAATCTAAGGGATACAATATCATTTCTTTTTAAAACTTTATTTTTCTTATTTATCCTAGAATTTAGATAAATATTTTCAGCTTTAACAGACTTTCTAATTAATCTTAAAGAAACTCCCTTTTCCTTTAAAAAATCATTAACTTTTACTTTGTCATCTGAATTTCCGCTGAATTTAAAATTTAAAAAATCTTTGGAATTTAATCTATACATTTTACACCTCTAGTCAACGTGACTTTATTCGTTTATAATATAAATAATAGGGAAAAAAATCAAGGGGGTTTAACCTTGTCAAAAATTATAAATATTCTTACAAATGCAAATTATGAGTCTAAAAAAACTGCCACAAATTTGCACAAAGTTTTAACTCAATATGGATACGAACCTTTTAACGGTTTTAAAAAAAATGCAGAACTCTCAATTTGTATAGGTGGTGACGGATCTTTTATAAAAGCCATTCACAAAAATGATTTTCCTGAAATGCCCTTTGTGGGAATCAATACAGGACATCTTGGTTTTTATCAAGAGATAAAGCCAGAGGAAATCGAAGAGTTCGTAAAAGATTACAAAAATGGAAACTACAAAGTTGACGATATAAAACTACTTAGATCTGACATTTATACAAAAAATAAGGTCTACAAATTTTATTCTGTAAATGAAGTTGTCTTGAAAGCAGCTCATTCTAAAACAATTCACATGAATGTTTTTATCGACAGAAATCATGTTGAAAAATTTTCTGGAGACGGTGTTCTAGTTTCAACTCCATCAGGATCCACTGCCTACAACTTTTCTTCTGGAGGGGCGATAGTATATCCAAGTCTCCACGTCTTGCAGATGACTCCCATATCTCCAGTTAATTCGGCAGCTTACAGGTCTCTTGGTTCTTCAGTAATTGTTCCTGGAGCTCACACAATTTCCTTAGTCGTTGAAAAGAGATATAAAGATTCTAACCTTCTTTTAGTTGATGGTTCAGAATATTTTTTCAACAACTTGCACAGAGTAAATATTAGACTCTCAAACAAAACAATAAAAAAACTTGTCTTTTCAAATAATTCCTACTGGGATAATTTAAAAGACAAGTTCCTATAAGAAAAGTCCTAATTCAAAACTTAGGACTTTTATTTTTTTATTTATTTTTCTTTTTTATTGCTGCTTTTATAAAGCCATTAAATAGTGGATGAACTTTTGTTGGCCTTGACTTAAATTCTGGGTGGAATTGACATGCAAGGAAGAAGTCGCTGTCCTTTAATTCAATTATTTCAACAAGGTCCTTATCTTCGTTAATGCCTGAAAATACAATCCCAGCTGATCTAATCTTTCCTCTGAAGTCATTATTAAATTCATATCTATGTCTGTGTCTTTCCTTAATTTTTTCTTCTCCATAAAGATCATAAACAAGAGAATCTTTTTCTATAGTACAGTCATAATTTCCTAGTCTTAATGTTCCACCAACATTTTTTATATCCTTTTGATTTTCTAAAAGATCAATTATTGGATAATTTGTATTTGGATTTATTTCAGTTGAGTTTGCATCTTTTAGACCAAGTTTGTTTCTAGCTATGTCAATAAGAGCAACTTGCATTCCATAACAAATTCCAAAATAAGGAATATTGTTTTCACGAGCATATTTACTTGCCAATATCATTCCTTCAGTTCCACGAGAACCAAATCCACCTGGCACAATTATCCCATCAAGTCCTTCGAGAACTTTGTCATCTTTTTCAATATCCTCTGAATTTATCCACTCAATATTTACCTTGTAGCCATTTTCACATCCTGCATCAGTTAAAGCTTGAATTACAGAAAGATATGCATCATGAAGACTGACATACTTGCCAACAAGACCAATAGTTATTTCGCCTTTTACGTCCTTAAATCTTTCCACCATTTCCTTCCATTTGCCCTTGGAAGCTGGTCTATCTTCTAAACCAAGTTCTTTTAGAATATAGTCATCTAAGTGTTGATTGTGGAAAACTAGTGGAACTTCATATATAAGTTCAACATTTGTAGATTGAATTACTGCTTCTACTGGAACGTCGCAAAATAAAGAAATTTTTTCTCTCAAATCATCTGTAACAATGCCATTGGATCTGACGATTATCACGTCTGTTTTTATTCCATTTGACATAAGTTCCTTAAAGGAGTGTTGAGTTGGTTTAGTCTTTAATTCATCTGAACCAGGAATATTTGGAACGAGAACTGTGTGAACAAATAGTACATCAGATTTTTTGTTTTCTGAGTGAATTTGTCTTATTGCTTCTAAAAATGGAAGAGATTCAATGTCGCCTACTGTTCCACCAATTTCAGTTATTACAACATCTGCCTCTGATTCCTTTGCAGCTTTATAAACCGCATTTTTTATTTCATTTGTTATGTGAGGAATTACTTGCACAGTTGCACCATCGTAGTCTCCTCTTCTTTCCTTGGCAATAACTGTTGAATATACTTTACCAGTTGTAATTGATGCTCCCTTTGTGAGTTCTTCGTCAATAAATCTTTCATAGTGGCCAAGATCAAGGTCCGTTTCTGCTCCGTCCTTTGTAACAAAAACTTCTCCATGTTGGTAGGGACTCATTGTTCCTGGGTCAACATTTAGGTAAGGATCGAATTTTTGCATAAATACAGATAAACCTCTGTCCTTTAAAAGTCTTCCAATACTTGCTGCAGAAATTCCCTTTCCAATTCCTGAAACAACTCCACCTGTAACAAATATAAATTTAGTCATAGTTCCTCCTAGCTTAGTGAATTAAAAATATCTTCGTAAGATGGCAAAGTCATGTTTTTTCTTGAGATTAATTTTTCCATTTCATCTGCAATTTTTCTAGTAGCAAATAGTTTTGTTGCAACATTTCTCTCAACGTACTCTGCCTTTTTATAAATATCATCTATTTTATTTGAATGTTCAAGAAGTAGTTCTATCTCATCTTCACATTCAAGTAAGTCTGTAATCATCTTATCTATTTTATCATACTTGGCACTTAGTTTTTCATTGTTTTTAAATTTTAAAATTTCTGAAATGTCCTTTAATTCAGCCATTCCCATAGGGATAATATCTTTATTTATCATAGATGACATTACTTTTGCCTCAAGATTATGATAATTTACAACTTCTTCGAGGTTAACATCATAAGAAGCTTTGATTTCCTTTTCTGTGTAAATCCCCCTCTTGATAAAAATATCATTAAAATCAAAATCCCTTAGAGAAACTAGAGCATCAAAGTAAGTCTTGTGATTTGCAAGTCCCCTTCTCTTTGCCTCTTCTTTCCAATCATCAGAATAATTATCTCCATCACAAATTATCCTATCGTGATTTTTCATAACTTCTCTTACAAGTTCAAGAGTTTTTTCTCTAAGTTTTAATTTATCATCTTGAAAATCTTTCAGACTTTCATAAAAGTTTGAAAGAGAATCAGCCATGGCACAATTAAGAGCAATATTTAAATCTGAACCAGTCTTTGAAGAACCAAGCATTCTAAATTCAAACTTATTTCCAGTAAAAGCAACTGCCGCAGTTCTATTTCTGTCACTTGAATCCATAGGAACACTTAAAAGATTGTAACCCCTAAAAATATTGTTGTCTTCATTTTTGTATTCAATATCTTCTTTTATATCCCTAAATAATTCTTCCAAGTCAGATCCTAAAAATAGGGAAATTATTGCTGGTGGCGCTTCGTCTGCTCCCAACCTAAAGTCGTTGGAAGTTGAAGATGCACTTACTCGAAGTAAACTTTGGTACTTGTCTGTAGCTTCAATAATTGCTGCAACAAATAATAAAAACACATTGTTGTTGTAGGGATCATCGCCTGGATCAAATACATTTAATCCGTAATTTGTGACAATAGAATAATTATTGTGCTTACCTGATCCATTTACTCCATCAAAAGGCTTTTCATGAAATAGGCATACTAAATTATTTTCTAAGGCAGTTTCCTTTAGGATATTCATGAGAAGTTGGTTATCATCAATAGCAACATTGACATTTTCAAATAAAATTGCCATTTCAAATTGATTTGGGGCTACTTCATTGTGCTCAGCTTCAGAATAAATTCCTAGCTCACAAAGCTTATCATCAACATCCTTATAAAATTTTTCAACTCTAGCTGGGATTTGACCAAAGTAATGATCTGATAATTCTTGTCCCTTTGGTGACAAAGCTCCAACAATAGTCCTGCCTATATTTTTAAGGTCACTTCTCTTTTTATAAATTTCCTTATCAACTAAGAAAAATTCTTGTTCAAGTCCAACCTTGACTCTCATCCTGTAAGCATACTCATCTTTTTCAAACAAGTTTACAATTTTTGTGCCTTCATCACTTAAAATTTTTGTAGAATCAATTAGTGGTCCTCTCTTGTCAAGTTTTTCTCCCTTATAGGACATAAAAATAGTGGGAATATAAAGAACATTTCCAATAATAAAAGAATTTGCTGTTAAATCCCAATAAGTATAACCTCTTGCTTCAAAAGTAGACCTCATGCCACCACTAGGAAAAGATGAAGCATCAGGTTCCCCCTTTACAAGTTCCTTGCCAGAAAATCTATTGATAGGTTCATTATCAGAAGTCCTAGACAAAAAAGCTTCGTGTTTTTTTGCAGTGTGACCTGATAGTGGCAAGAACCAATGGGCAAAGTGAGTTGCACCATTTTTTAGTGCCCAATCTTTCATGGCGTGGGCAATAGCATCTGCTGTTTCCCTATCTAGGTCTTTTTCATTCCTAAGGGCATCCTTCCACTTTAAGTAAATTGGATAGGGTAGTGATTCCTTCATCTTCTTCTTATTAAAACTCTTTATACCAAATTGTTCTATCATACTTCCCCCTATTTAAAAATAAAAACAAAAAAATGGCAATTAATTAAAATTGCCATTATGAAAAACCTGTGGTTTCTTTTTATTTTATTTCAAATTAAGTTCTTTGTCAATAAAATATAATTAGTCAGAATCTCTCAAAAGTAGGACGTGAACATCAAACCATTGACCATGAATTGAAACCTTAACCTCACCGCCAAGGATCTCTGCAAGGTTTTTTACTATGTTAAGTCCAAGACCTGACCCTTCAGAATGTCTTGACCTGTCCGCTTTTAAAAGTTCTTCAAAAAGTTCATCAGAATTCATATTTAATTTTTCATCAACAATATTTTTTACATAGAATTCAATAGTAGATTCAGTTTCTATTACACCTGCAAGGACTCTTGTGCCTGCTCTTGCGTGTTTAGCTGCATTGGAAAATAAATTTTCAACTATCCTTACAAACAAATTTACATCAGTATAAATTAAAATTTCATCATTCGCAGACTTGTAAGAAAAATCCAAGTCCTTCTTTTTGAAAAGAGAATCATAATCCCCATAAATTTGTAGAATCATTTCATTTAATTCCACTAAGGATTTCTCCACAGAAAGATTTCCCGTACTAGTTTTTGATGCAAATACTAAATCTACTATTAAATCTTTTAACCTTGTAGAATTTCTCTTTAAAATCTCCACAAATTTTTTTGCTTCGTCATCAAATTCATCTTTTTTAGACAAGAGATCTGCATAATTAATTATAGAAGTGAGAGGTGTTTTTAAGTCGTGAGAAATATTTGTAATTAAATCAACCTTAAACCTTTCGGACCTAAAATTTTCTTCAAGCCTCATTCTGTCACGCTTTTTGAAATCTTCCATTAAGACAGTGATTTTATCTAGATATTCATTCTCAAAGGGTTTTGGAATTTCAAAATCGTAACCATAGAGAATTGATTCCACAAGTTCAATAGACAAGGCATTTTGTGCAAACTGAACTTCCATGATTATAACTGCACGAAGTATTATAAAGAGAAGTACATTTAAGAGAACAATGTCTCTTGTTATTAAACTATAAAAAAGTATGTATAAAATTATTAAAGTTACATTTAGGGTCCCAAAAAGTCTAAAATTTTTAAATCTTCTGTATTTAAATAAGTTGTAAGTAAAAATTGTATCTACAAGTTTTTTTCTCTTTATTTTTAACAAAATAAATAATATTGTCACAGACCAAGATAGGATAAAATACTTATTTATGTTAAAAAGCTCAAAAATAATTACAGATGAAACAAAAATATTTTCAACAAAGACCCTATCAGTTAAATCATTTATTATGTCCTTTAAAAAATCCCAAAAATCTGATAACATCACTTGGCCTCAATCTTGTAACCCATGCCATAAACTGACTTTATGAGATCTGGTTTTCTTGGATTGATTTCAATTTTGTCGCGCAAGTGAGAAATGTGAACAGAAATTATTTTTCTAACGTCAATAGCTTCTTCTTCCCAAACTCTCTCATAAATTTCATTAGAAGAAAAAACTCTTCCAGGATTTTTTACAAGGAGATATAAAATTTTATATTCATAGGGAGTGAGGCTAACTTTTTCATCTTCAACATAGACTTCTTTTGATTCATCGTAAATGCTAAGCCTTCCAATTTTTAAATCACCTTTTTTTATTTCAGATGCACCTAGAGAAAAATATCTCCTAATAAGAGAATTAACCCTTGCAGTAAGTTCTACTGCATTAAAAGGTTTTGTTATATAGTCATCTGCACCCACATTTAATCCAACAATTTTGTCAGTAACTTCACTTTTTGCTGAAAGGACAATAATTGGAATGTTTGTGGTTTCTCTCATCTTCATTATAAGAGAAATTCCATCCATTACAGGCATCATTATATCAATTATAGCAAGGTGGATTTCGTTTTTTTCCATTATTTCTAAAGCTTTCTGTCCATCTTCTGCAGTAAAGACCCTATAGCCTTCTGCCTTTAAATATATTTCTATTGCGTCTAGAATATCTCTTTCGTCATCGCAAACTAATACGTTATAGTTCATAGTATCACCCTTATTTCTATTTTATCATTTAATTAATTGTTATCATATGACATTTAATATATAATACAAAAGAGGTGTTTAATGAAAGTTATAAATAATTTTATAGATAAAGCAAAGGACAATAAGGTCTTTACTTTTTTTGACAAACTAATATATAGGATTTTAGACCATGACACTCTCTCTTATGGAGGAAGCTTAACTTATTTTTTAGTTTTATCAATATTTCCCTTTTTGATTTCTTTAATTAATGCCATTAATTTTTCAGGAATCTTAGATCCGGAATATATTTATTCTCTCCTAAACGTCTTGCCAAGTGAAATTCAAGAAATTGTCAGAAACTTTTTAAACGAACTTCACATGTCCTCTTCTGGCTCATTTTTCACTATTTCCTTTGTAGCAGGTCTTTTTACTGCATCAACTGCAGTTTTTAAACTTATTAAAATAATAAACTCATCCTATGGATTTGATGAAAAAAGAGGTTTCGTAAAATTAAGACTAATTGCTCTTTTCTTTACATTCTCTCTTATAATAATGTTTTTTATGCTAATATTCACACAAATTTTTGGCGAAATTATTTATCAAAATGTAATGAATTATTTGGACATAGGAAATGATTATTTTGACAAAATTTGGCGTATAGCAAAAAATGCAATACCTCTTACTTATATGTTGGTTACTTTTATGCTTTTGTATAAATTTTCTCCATCAAATAGTAGAGAAAATATGGTTACTTTTAAGGGAGTTCTTCCTGGAGCTATTTTTTCTACACTTGGACTTATTATAGTATCTATTGTATTTGGATTTTATGTATCAAACTTTGGAAAATACTCCATAACTTATGGATCCCTTGGAGGTATTATAGTTTTTCTTATTTGGATATATTTATTGTCAATAATAATCTTAATTGGCGCAGAGATAAACGCAACTCTCTATTCCATGAAAAACTTTAAGAGCCTAAGCCTTTGGCCAAGACACGATTCAATTTTTAAAAATTTACAAGCTTAAGCAATTTCTGTGGCTGCAATTAGTGCAGTCACTTTTTTTATGCCAGACATTTTTGCTATTTTTGTCAGTTCAGCAATAGTTGCCCCAGTGGTTATTACATCATCAACTATAATTATTTCTTCTGGAGATGATTTTAAGACAAAGGCATCCTTTAAGTTTTCTTCACGCTCCATCTTTTTTAAAGCTACTTGAAATTTTGTATCCACTATTTTTTGAAAAACATCTATGCAATCTAAATCCAAGGACTTTGCTATTTTTCTTGCCAAAATCTCTGATTGATTGTAACCTCTTTCCCTCTCCTTTTTCTTGTGCATGGGAACAAAGCTTATGACTTCTTTATTTAGACTTTTTTCCAAAATTTTTTCAAGCATTATTTCAGAAATTATTTCTCCATAAGAAAGCTTGCCCTTAAATTTAAAATCTATTATTAACCTTCTCATAAGACCAGAATAAGTTGATGCAACTATTAAATCGTCAAGTCCATCAATATCATAATAATAGTGAGGATCTTTATTTATTAACTTTTTGCAGTCTTCACACAAACCATATTCTTCTGTTATCCTTCCACAAAGAGGGCAGCTAATTTCTCTTAATTTCATTTTGTTCCCTCAACTTCTTAGAAAGATTAGAATATCTTTTTACTGTCCTGTTGTTTTCAATCATCTTAACTAGATAATCACTTATTCCCACGAGAACAACTGCCTTTGATGCCCTAGTTATAGCTGTGTAAATTAAATTTCTAGTGAGTAACATTGGTGCAGCTCTATATATTGGAATTACAACTACAGGAAATTCACTTCCTTGGGATTTGTGTATTGTCATAGCATATGCCAAGGCAAGTTCATCCAAGTTATCTCTTGAGTATTCCACACTTCTTGCATCATCAAAAAGCACAGTGACTTTATTATTTTCTTTATCAATTTTTGAAATATAACCCAAATCACCATTAAAGACACCTTTTTGCTTGTCTTCAAAAAATTCATTTTCAAGTTTTGATTCCAATTCATAATTATTTTTTGTCTGAAGAACTCTATCTCCAAGCTTAAATTTTTTTCCAAGAACTTCTACATATTCTTGGCTTTCATTTAAGTGATCTTGTAGAACTTCATTTAAATTAATAGTCCCAAGTCTTCCCTTTTTAGTTGGTGTTAAAACTTGAACTTCAGAAGTCGAAACATTAAAATAATTTGGCAACCTAGTCTTTACAAGATCCTTTATAATTTCAAGACCCTTTGCCTCTCCTCTTTCGGAAATCATAAAAAAGTCACCAACATTTAAAATAGGCATATCTCCCTTATTTATTAAGTGAGCATTTTTTACTATCATTGACTCTTCCGATTGTCTAAAAATTTCTTCAAGATTTACTGATTCTATAACTCCAGAATCCAAAATATCAGCAAGGACATTTCCTGCTCCCACAGATGGGAGTTGATCTTTATCTCCTACTAAAATTAATCTCGTTGGACTTTCAATTGATTTTAAGAGAGTTTCCATCAAAAGAATATCCACCATAGAAACTTCATCTAAAATCAACACATCACAATCAAGCTCTTCAACACTTGAAAAAGCAATATTTTCGCCAAAGCCAATTTCCAAAAGTTTGTGAATAGTAAAGGCCTCTCTTCCAGTTTGTTCCTTCATTCTCTTTGCAGCTCTTCCTGTAGGTGCAGCCAATTTTATTTCTTTATCCATGGACTCAAAAATATCAATTAGCACTTTTAAAGTAGTTGTCTTCCCAGTCCCAGGTCCACCAGTTATTACAAAGACTCCCTTATTTATTGCATCTTTTACAGCTTTTCTTTGAGTCTTAGAAAGTTCAATATTTCTAAATTCTTCAGTTTCTTTAATTTTTTTATCTATATCAATTTTTTCGTCAAAGGAAATATTTAAATCATTTAACTTGCCAGCAACATAATTTTCTGCAGCAAGAAATCTAGCTATGTAGCAGTTGTAATTATCCCCATCTCTTTCAACAAAAAAATTTTTCTCTAAGGTTAGAGTTCTTGCAATTTCAGCTTCATCGTCAAAACTTGTCCCAAGAATTTTTTCCCCAACCCTAATTAATTTTTCTAAAGGAAGATAAGTGTGACCATCTCTATTTGCAAGCATTAGGGCATATTTTAAACCTGCAAGCTTTCTGAAATCAGAATCTTTTTCAATTCCAATGGACTCAGCAATTTCATCTGCCTTCTTAAATCCAAGGCCTCTCACTCTTCCAATTAAATCGTAGGGGTTTTTCATGACTATATCTATGGATTCGTCTCCATATTCTTTATAAATTTTTAAAATAACTGAAGCCGGCAAATTATATTTTGAAAAGTGAAGAAAAATCTTTCTCATTGCATACTGCTTGTCCAGGGCTTCTTTTATATCCTTGTATTTTTTTCTTCCAATTCCCTTAATTGACAAAAGCTTTTCTGGATGATTTTCTATTACGTCGAGAGTTTCGTCTTTAAATTCATCGACGATTCTCTCTGCCATTTTTTCTCCCACATGAGGGATCATTGCACTTGAAAGGTAAGAAACAATAGCAGCTTCTCCCTCTGGCAAAACTTCTTCCAACTCTGTAAAGGCAAATTGTTCGCCATACTTATTGTGATATGTAAAATCTCCAGTAAATTTATATTTTAAATTTTCTTTAAAGATTGTGGCAGAGCCTACTATTACAAGGTCCCCATCTGTCGAATTTATTTTTGCAACAGTGTAGCCATTTTCTTCATTTCTAAAAATAATTCTCTCCACAATGCCTTCAAGACTAATCAATTAAAACACCTCTTAATAATTGTACCAATTAATTGAATTTTAATACAGAAATATTTCTCTAGACCTTTAAATTGCAATAAAAAAGAGGTCCCCCTTGGACCCCTTTCTCAATAAAAATCTTCATCAGAATCTTTATTTTGTCTTTGATACTCTTGTCTATAATTTTCGTAATCGTCATTGTAAGTATCTGTAAACTTTTCTCCATAACTTTCATCAATTCCTCTTCCATAAGGTTCATTTGGAATTATGATTGCAAGGGCAATGTATGCCCAAATGCTAAGTCCACCTGGCACAATTAATAGAAAAGCAATAATTCTTACAATGGTTGAGTCAACGCCAAGATATTTTGCAATACCACCGCAAACTCCTGCGAGAAACCTGTCATCTCTAGACCTATATAGCTTTCTCATATTACACTTCCTTTATTATTTGTGGTAAATCTATTAATAATAATTTACCCAAAGAGAAATTTTTTATTCAAAGTTCAAAAGAAGTTCTCCACTTTCAACCATGTCGCCTTCCCTAACTGTGATGTCTTTAACTTTTCCAGCTATATTTGCAACAATATTTGTTTCCATCTTCATGGCTTCTGCAATAAATAGGCTGTCTCCCTTTTTGACTTCATCGCCTTCAGCAACTAGGACTTTTACGATTTTTCCTGGAATAGATGATCCAACTTCTTTTTCATTCTTTGGATCAGCATAAATTTTTTCTTCTGCAAGTTTATCTGTAGCTTTTACAGTTTCGTCTTTTATGTTTAAAGTTCTTCTTGATCCATTGATTTCGAAAGTAAGGTTTCTAGTACCATCTTCCAATAATTTTCCAATTTCAATCAGACTAACAATTAAAGTTTTTCCTTCTTCTAGAGAAATTTCTGTACTTTCTCCTTCCATTAGACCGTGGAAGAAAACGTCAGATCCAATTCTTGTGACTTCTCCATTTTCTTTTATATAGTCAATATAGTCATCAAAAACTTTTGGATAAAGAGCTGAAGAAATTATATCTTCTTCACTTGGATTTATTCCCTTTTCCTCTAAGTGTTTTTTAATTGCATCAAAGTCTTCATCTTCTAGAAGTTCCCCAGGTCTTTTTGTAATTGCTTTTTCTCCCTTTAAAATCATATCTTGAAGATCTTTTGGGAATCCTCCATAAGGTTGACCCATCATTCCCTTAAAGTAAGTCATTACAGAATCTGGATAGTCTAAGTTTTTTCCCTTTTCTAGGATGTTTTCTGGAGTTAGTTCATTTTGAACCATGAAGATTGCAAAATCACCAACCATTTTTGAAGATGGTGTTACTTTTACTATATCTCCAACCATTTCGTTTACACGTTTATACATTTCCTTTACATCTTTAAATTTGTGACCAAGTCCAAAACTTTCAACTTGTGGTTTTAAGTTTGAATATTGTCCACCAGGAATTTCATATTTATAAATTTCTGTAGTACCAGATTTTAAATCGGATTCAAAATTTGCATAAACTGGTCTTACTGCAGCCCAATATTTTGAAATATCTTCTGCCTTATCGAGGTCGATTTCTGTATCCCTCTCAGTATTTTTTAGAGCAGCTACAACAGAGTTTAGGGCAGGTTGTGAAGTAAGTCCACTCATGGAGTTAACTGCAGTGTCAACTATATCAACACCAGCTTCTGTAGCTTGCAGGATTGTGGCAACACCATTGCCAGTTGTATCGTGAGTGTGTAGATGAATTGGAAGACCAACTTCTTCTTTTAAATTCTTAATTAATTTTTTAGCTGCATAAGGTTTTAATAAACCAGACATATCCTTTATTCCAAGAATTTGTGCACCAGTCTTTTCAAGCTCTTTTGCAAAATCAACATAATATTTTATAGAATATTTATCCCTATATTCATCTAAAATATCTCCTGTGTAACACATTGTCGCTTCAGCAATTTTTCCATTTTCAAGAACTTGATCTATGGAAAGTTTCATTCCATCTAGCCAGTTTAGTGAATCAAAAACTCTAAATAAATCCACTCCATTTTTTGCAGATTCTTTAATAAATTTAACTACAACATTGTCTGGATAATTTTTATAGCCAACTGTATTGTTTCCACGAATCAACATTTGCAAAAGCATATTTGGCATTTTTTCACGCAATATCCTTAATCTTTCCCATGGATCTTCATGAAGGAACCTGTAAGCAACATCAAAAGTTGCTCCACCCCACATTTCAACAGAGAATAATTTATCCATGTTGTAGTTTAGAGCTTCAGCAATTTTAACAAGATCAATTGTCCTCATCCTTGTAGCCATAAGTGATTGATGGGCATCACGCATAGTTGTATCTGTCAACAGAAGTTTTTTCTCGTTTAAAATATGATCCTTTATTCCATCAGGTCCAAGTTCATCAAAAATTTGCTTATAACCTTTAAATTCCTTCTTTTCAAAAGCTGGAACTTGTGGAACATCAAAGTTCTTTTCAAGAGTCTTGGAGTCATTTACAACTCTTTCGCCTATAATCTTCATAAGTCTTAGTTCTTTATCCTTAGAAGATTTTATTTCAAATAATTCTGGATGTTCTTCAATAAAACCAGTATCGCAAGTTCCTTCTTCAAATTCCTTTGTATTTAAAACATTTAATAAGAAACCTATATTAGTTTTAACTCCACCAACTTTTAATTCAGAAAGAGATCTCTTTGCCTTTCTTATAGTGTCCTTCCAAGTTCTTGCTTCAGTTATAACTTTTACAAGAAGTGAATCATAATAAGGAGAAATAACTGCTCCTGTAAATCCGTTTCCACCGTCAAGTCTTACTCCAAAGCCTGAAGAAGATCTGTATAAGTTAATTTGTCCTGTGTCAGGCATAAAATTATTTAGAGGATCTTCTGTAGTTACACGACATTGGATGGCAAATCCCCTGTGATCAATTGCATCTTGTCCACTAATTCCAATTTCTTCACTATCAAGTCTATAACCCATGGCAACAAGAATTTGTGACTGAACTATATCAATGTCTGTGCACATTTCTGTTACAGTGTGTTCAACTTGGACCCTTGGATTTACTTCAATAAAATAATGATCGCCCTTAGAATCTACCAAAAATTCAACAGTACCAGCATTGGAATATCCAATAGATCTTGCAATCTTTAGTGCATCCTCACAAATTTCTTCCCTAAGTTCAATAGGTAGAGAAAAGGCTGGAGTGTATTCTATAACTTTTTGATGACGTCTTTGGATTGAACAGTCTCTTTCATAAAGGTGAACAATATTTCCAAATTCATCTCCCAAAATTTGTACTTCAATGTGTTTTGGCTTGTGAAGATATTTTTCAATAAACATTGAATCATCTCCAAAAGCTTTTTTAGCTTCATTTTTTGCAGATTGGAATTTTTCCAAAAGTTCATTTTCACTTTCAGCAATTCTCATTCCTCTTCCGCCACCACCTGCAGCTGCCTTAATCATTACAGGATAGCCACAAGATTTTGCAAATAAAAGAGCCTCTTCTTCATTTCTAATTGGTTTTTCAATACCTGGGATAGTGGCAACACCAGCTTCTTTTGCCACAATCTTAGAAGTTATTTTATCTCCAAGTTTTTCCATAACTTCTGATTTAGGTCCAATAAAGGTAATTCCTTCTTCTTCACATTTTCTGGCAAATTCAGGATTTTCAGACAAAAATCCATAACCAGGGTGAATTGCGTCTACACCTTTTTTCTTCGCAAGCTTTATAATTTCATCAATATCTAGATAAGCATCTAAAGGTGATTTTCCTTTGCCAATTAAATAAGATTCATCAGCTTTAGTCCTGAAAAGTGCGAGTCTATCTTCTTCAGAATAAATAGCAACTGAGCGAATCCCCATTTCTCTTGCTGCTCTAAATATTCTAATTGCAATTTCTCCACGATTTGCTACTAAAATTCTTTTGAACTTCTTCATAATTTCCTCCCTTTTAGTTTTAGTTATTATACAACAAATATAGACTAAAGTGTAGAAGTAATGCATAAAAAGAGGCTCAAAAATGATTCTCTAAGATTAGGCTTATATTATTATAAAATTTTATTTTATTAACAACAGCTTGCTTTGCGTGTCTAGTTAGGTCAAGCAAAAATAGACCTGACATGGTCCCTTCTTTTAGTATTATTTTAATTTTATAGTTGGTTAATTTATATATCTCTTTTATAACTTCGTGATTTTCTTAGGTCATGAGCAGACATTTTCTGCAAATCGAAGTTCACTATGCTCTTTCTCTTTGACAAATGGTCGCATAAGCAACCATCAATTTGCAAATAAAAACTTTTTATGGCAAACAAAAAGACCCTGTTGCCAAGGTCTTTGTAAAAATAATATAAAATTATCTCTTTGAGAATTGAGGAGATTTTCTAGCCTTTTTAAGACCGTATTTCTTTCTTTCCTTCATTCTTGGATCTCTTGTTAAGAATCCTGCTTTTTTAAGAACTGATCTGTATTCAGGGTCTACTTCTAGTAGAGCTCTAGCAACGCCGTGTCTTACAGCTCCTGCTTGTCCTGAGTATCCACCACCAATTACTTTAACAATTACATCAAAAGATGCTTCTGTATCAGTAAGTTCAAGTGGTTCTTTTGCAACTGTTCTTAGAGTTTCAAAATCAAAATATTCTTCGATATCTTTTCCATTAATAGTAAATTTTCCATTGCCAGGTAGAAGTCTAACTTGGGCGATGGATTTTTTTCTTCTTCCAGTACCTCTGTATTGTATAGTATCCATTCTTACCTCCAATTAAAATTCGTAAACTTCAGGTGATTGGGCTTCATGTGGATGTTCATTACCAGCATAAACCTTAAGTTTCTTAATCATCTTTCTGCCAAGTCTGTTTTTAGGTAGCATTCCCTTAACAGCTAGTTCGATAACTTTTTCTGGTCTTTTTTCCATCATTTCAGCATATACAATTTCTTTTCTTCCGCCTGGATATCCAGTGTGATATGCATGAATTTTTTGATTTAGTTTATTTCCTGTCAATACAGCCTTGTCAGCGTTAATAATAATAACAAAGTCTCCACAGTCCACATGTGGTGTAAAGATAGGTTTTTTCTTTCCTCTTAAAATACTTGCAACTTCTGATGCTAATCTACCAAGGACTTTTCCTTCAGCATCGATTACATACCATTTTCTTTCTACTTCATCTGCTTTAGCCATGTAGCTTTTCAATGAATTTTCCTCCTAAATAGTTTAAAAATTATTCCGGGGCTTTTTAAACATGACACATATTTTAGACTATAGAGTCTAATTTGTCAATATTTATGGGGATTTTTCTTAAATACTTTCTCTTTCTTTTTCGATGTGAATATTTTCAAGTGGAGTAGGATATGTTGACTCTTTCTTGAACTTTTCAATTTGCTTCTTAACTCTATTTACAGAAGCTATTGTTCCCACACCAGCTACACATCCACCAGGACACGCCATACCTTCTAATAAGTATCCATCAAGCTTACCCGCCTTGGCGATTTGTAACATTTTTTTACATTCAGAAAGTGTATGAGCACCTTGAATGTGAATATCTTTTTCTGGTTCCAATTTTTCTGCCACTATCTTAACAGATTCAGCAACACCGCCTGCTATTGGATAACCTCTACCAAGAGCTGATCCATCATCAACTTCTTCTTCAACTTTAATTTCTGATGGTTCAATATTTTTTGCAACAAACATTCCCATTAATTCTTCAAAAGTAATTACAAAATCTACATCAGATTTTACTTTTGTATCAAGGGCTTCTAGTTTTTTAGATGTGCAAGGTCCAATAAATACTACTACTGCATCTGGATCCTTTGCCTTTATGTGATTTGCAGTATATCTCATTGGTGAACCGGAGTCAGAAACTTGTTCAAAAAATTCTGGGAACTCATTTCTTATCATGAGAGTCCATGAGAAACAACAACTTGTACCCATGAAAGGTATTTCATTAGGCACTCTTTCTAGATATTCTTTTGCTTCATGTAGAGTTGTAAGGTCCGCTCCAAGAGCTACTTCAATTACATCTTCAAATCCAAGTTGTTTTATTGCTTCTATTATTTGTTTTGCAGAAGTGTTGGCACCAAACTGTCCTATGTATGAAGGTGCTATGGCTCCATAAACTTTTTTGCCAGATTTTATTGCCTTTATAAGTTGGAATATTTGTGTTTTATCAGATATTGCTCCAAAAGGACATTCTGCAATACATCTTCCACAAGCAACGCACTTGTCATGATCTATGTCTGCTCTGCCAAATTCATCTGAATCTATGGCATTAACCCCACAAGCAGCGGCACATGGTCTTTCATATTTTACGATTGCATTGTATGGACAAGCTTCTTGACATCTTCCACACTTTACACATTTTTCTTTATCAATAATAGTTCTATCTTTACCCATAGAAATGGCATTTACAGGACAAACATTTATACAAGGATGTGCAAGACATTTCCTGCAGTTATCTGTTGTATAAAAAGCCTTAGTCGGACAAGCTTCGCAACCAAACTTTATAACATTAATTAGTGGTTTTTCATAAGCGTTAGTATCAATATCAACCTTATCAAAACCGTCAGTTACATTTTTAAATACACCAATCTCTCTAACATCTAGCCCCATTGCTAGTCTAAGTCTTTCGTCGACAACTGCCCTTTCTCTAAAGATATCACTTCTATACTTCGCCACCTCGCCAGGTACAATCTTGTAGCTGGATTCTTCTAAGGCAGAAATATCTAAATCATTATAGGCAATTCTTGCAACTTCAGCAAAAACTCTTCTTCTGATGTCGACAAGTGTTCCATAAATTTCTTTCATCTCTTCCCCTTACTTATATCCTTAATTTATCAATTATTTTTGCACTTACTTCTTGTGCAGTAGCCTTTAGCATAATCTCGTCATCTACAATGACAACTGGTGATGCTTCATTGTTGTGAATCTTGCAATAGTTAAGACAATGTGCAAATTCAACTTCCAAATTTTCAGCAGAACATAGTTCGGATTCTGGTCCGCATAAATGATCTTGTAAGTACTCTACTGCATCATAAATAGCATTTGCTCCCATAAGAGTGCACCTAGCACCCATACAAATAGTAACTTTCATATATCCTCCTCTTCACTCTATAATGATAGTTTAACATTTAACAATCACATCTTCAATCATTATAATTATTTTATACTAATCTTATTAATCGTGTTACAATATAGTCGAGGTGTGACATGGAAGACCTAAAGATTTTAAAAAAAATAAAGCTATTTAATAACTTTGATGAAGACCAATTAAAAGAAGTAGAAAATTTTTTATCAGGCATAAAAACTTATAAAAATAAAGAAATTATTTTTAATATTGGAGATGAAATAAATTATTTTGGGATTCTTTTAAGGGGACAAGTTGATTTAGCAATAGAAGATGCCTTTGGCAATAAGACAATTTTATCAAAACTCTCTGCACCTGCTCTTTTCGCAGAGTCCGTTTTAATAAAAAATGTGGAAGAAATTCCCCTATCGGTTATTTCTAGCTCAGATACAGAAATTATTTTCTTTGACTATTTATCTTACAAGTCATCAAATTTATCTTCAAAGGATAAACTTCAAGATAATCTAATTAAAATTTTAGCTAACAAAAACTTATTTATGCGCGATAAATTAAATCTCTTGAGTTTACCAGATTCTCGTTCGAAAATCCTCTACTTTTTGTCCAATGAATCTAGGAAAAATCATTCAAAATATTTTACAATCGACTTTAATATAACTGAACTTGCACAATTTTTGAATTTAAACCGTTCATCTCTTTCTCGTGAACTATCAAAATTAAAAAAAGAAGGTCTCATTGACTATGACAACAAGACCTTCCGTATTTTATAATTATTCTCTATTTTGATGGGCTATTCTTGCAGATGCAGCTGCGGCAATTGCTGCCACCAAGTCGTCTGCAAAAGTAGTTACCCTTTCCACTTTTTTCTTTTCATCTAAATCCTTGATTATCCCAATTTTTTTCTTGTCAAGATAACCAAAATTTGTAAGTCCAATAGTTCCATACATATTTACAATTCCAAGAGTTAAAATTTCATCTATCCCATAAAGACCTTCATCATCAGAAATTATAGATTGAATAGGCTCTGGTAATTTTCCTTCATTTGCCAAGTCATCAAGAGCAAGACCTGTTAAAATTGCGTGAATGGATTCTCTTTTTCTTATTACACTTTCCACACTTTCAAGGCATCTTTCTAGGCTTAAATCTTCAATATAATTACCTTGCAATTCTTTTACAAGCTTTGCTATTTCTATTAATTCAACGCCAAAATCATTTAATCTGGAAACAGTGTGTTGATAAAGTTCTTCACTGTCATATTTATAAATTTTATTTTTCATCATCTCAAATTCTCCTATCTTCTTCTCATTTTTGCCCTATTTCTCTTTATCATTTTTGCCCTAGAAATTTTTATAGAAAAAGCATAAATAAAACCTGGGATTATTGTAGCTATTAAAAGGCTCAAGGGATTATATTTTATTCCCAAAATTTTAATCGCATAAACTTGAGGCATTAGGAAAAACTCCAAGGGAAACTTCCAATAACTTCCACCAACTGAGCTACTAAAGACATCTCTTCCCAAGCCTACGAAGGCAAAGGCAAATAAAATTAGGGCAATTAACCATATTAAATTCCCTGCAAAAAAATCTAAACTTTTAGCATTTTTCTTGGAAAGTCCCTTCCCAAAATTAAAGTACAAGATAAAAATAAAGGCAAGTAAAATTATCTTAAAAAAAATATTTCCATAAACCAAGTTTCTAACTTGAGCACTTAAATTAATGAGGCTCGCTATGCCAAAGGTAATAAAAACTATTAAGATGTGAAAAATTAAACCTCTAGTGTTATTTCTCATAATCTCTCCTACATTTCCATGAATTTGTTGGCATTTTCAGTTCCCTTCATGTTCATATCCTTGTCTATCCAAATAATTGCCGCTCCAGTTTTTTCTGAAAGTTCTTCTATTTCTTCATCAGTAGAATTAAAAGCAGCTGTTGACAAGAAGTCACAAAAACCTGAATCTTCTTTTATAACAGTGCAAGACTTAATTTCTCTTGCAGGTTTTAATGTATCTGGATCAATTACGTGACAATATCTCACACCATCAAGATCAAAATATCTTTGGTAGTCGCCACTTGTAACAACAGAAGTATTGGCAACATTTACTGCAGCAATAACTTGATCTTTGCTTTCTATATCAGGATTTTGAATTCCTATTCTATAATTTTCACGTCCATCTACTGGTTTTCCAATAATTCTAACATTTCCACCAGCAGAAATCACTGCGGACTTGACTCCTCTTTCTTCAAGTTCCTTAGCCACAAGTTCTGTTGCAAATCCCTTGGCAGTTGCACCAAGATCAAGTTCCATTCCTTCTTCTAAATAAACTGATTTTTCATTTTCATCTAATTTTATATTATCTATATTTGTAAGAGGACGCAACTTTTCAAGTTCCTCATCACTTGGAAGAGCTTGACCCTTTATAGCAATAACTTCTTCCTTAGTTTTTCCAGATTCATAAAGATCTCTGTACTCATTCCAAAGTTTTGTAACTGGTCCAAGAGCTATATTTGTGTTGTGAGAAATATTTTTATAATCATCAACAGAATCTTTTATAAGACTAAATAAAGTTTCTTCAACTACAACTGCCTTTTGTCCTGCCTCATCGTTTATTGTCTTTACATTTACTAGACCATCATAATTCTTGTAATTATCAAAAAGTTTGTGAAGTTCTTCGTATCTGGACTTTGCATATTGCAAATTTTCCTCAGCAAAATCTTTATCATCCGAAAAAATAGAAATAGTTACAACAGTATCAAAAGTATCGTAAAATTCTATATCATACTTTTCAGCTTTTTTAGTAACTTCTTCTGAAGCAATATTGGCATTTTTATCTTCATTTATATTTTTATTTGTAGCCTTGTTTTCACAGCCAGATAATAACAAAAGGCTGCCCAAAGCAAGAGCCATTAGAGTTTTTTTCATATTATCACCTTTCTCTATAATACCATTTAATTCGCCATTTTTTCAACAACTTTAGTTCTGATAGAAGTTTCTACAAAGTCTTATTAATATTTCTTTCTTACTATTTTAAAATGTTTAAATCAAAAAAAGACAGCCCAATGGACTGTCTCAAAAAATTATTTTTTATTATTCATCGTCTTTTTTTCTCTTAAATCTTCTTAATAGAAGAAGTAAAGCTGATGCAATACCAACTGATGCAGTTTCTGCCATAATACCAGCATCGCCTGTCTTAGGAGCCTTGTCAGTCTTTGCAACTTCTCTTTCATCGTCATTGTCGCTGACATTGTTTTCTTCTTCAGTTTCTTCTATTTGATCTTGTTGATCTTCTTCAAGAGCTTTATTTTCTTCAGTTCCTTTCAATTCTTCATTTTCAGAAACTTTAACTTTTTCGTCTTCCTTAATTTCAGGATCCTTATCGTACTTCTTAACTTCAATTTCAACCTTTGGTTTTTCGTAAGAAATTAGTGGTGGATTCTTTGGATCCTCTTCTCTTGGTGTCCAAGGTGTATTGTCGTCTGGATAAGATGGTCTGTTAGGTTTATGAGGTCTTTCGTGATCTTCATGACCTGGCTTTTCTGGATCTGGATTTGGCTTATCTGGATCTGGATTTGGCTTATCTGGATCTGGATTTGGTTTATCTGGATCTGGATTTGGCTTATCTGGATCTGGATTTGGTTTATCTGGATCTGGATTTGGCTTGTCTGGATCTGGATTTGGTTTATCTGGATCTGGATTTGGTTTATCTGGATCTGGATTTGGCTTATCTGGATCTTCTGGATCTACTGGTGGGATTTCACAGACATTCTTAGTTCCAACTTTTATAATCTTCTTAATTGGTTCTTCAATTGTCTTTTCTTCCCTAGAAACTTCCTTACTATTTACTATAGTTATAGTTGTTTCTTTCTTACCAAGCTTACCTTCTTGAACTGTTTCAGTTTTTCCAGCTTCCATTTCTGGATCTTCTATGATTTCAACTTCAAAAGGAATTTCGCTTTCTACTTTAACTTTTCCATCAGTCTTATAACCAATTTCTACAATCTTGTTCTTTGGCTCAGTTCTCTTTTCAGTTACTTCAATTTTTCCTTTTTCTTTGTTGAAGCTTATAGTGTACTCAACTTTTCCATTAGAACCTTCTTCTATGACTTTTTCTTCGCCTTCTTTAAGGTTTGGATTGTATCTGTATTCTGTATCGTGACCAAGTTCAGTTTCCTCAGTAACTGGCTTAACACCAACTCTTACTACTCTGTCTTCTTTATCTTCAATCTTTTCAGTTGATTCACTAGTTACAAGCTTACCATCGACAATTTTTGTTGTGATAGTTACTTTTTCTTTACCTGGCTTACCTTCTTTTTCTATTTCTTGGAATCCAGCTTCAAGAGTATCATCATAGATTACCTTTGTTTCAAAAGGTATTTCTCTTTCAACAGTCTTAGTAGTTTCACCTTCGGTTTTCTTTTTACCAATTTTAATAATCTTATTAACAGGTTCTGTAGTTGTCTCGAAAGTACCCTCTTTGATTTCCTTTACTTTACCGTTTTCTATAACGATAGTGTTAGTTCTTTCTTGTTCTCCTGGTTTACCTTCTTGAACAACTTTTTCTTCACCTGATTCCAAAGAGTCATCGTATTCTATAATTGTTTCGAAAGGAATTTCTTTCTTTTCCTTGAAGTCTTGAGTACCATCAGGAGTTCCCTTACCTACTTGGATAAGAGCATCTTCTGCTGGATCTTCTGTTACAGTTGGTTCTCCCACTACTTTTGAGTTTTCTATTGTCCAAGTTGTAGTCTTTGTTCCAACCTTACCTGGTTTTACAATTCTGTATTCGCCCTTCTTTAGGTCGTCTACTTCTTCTATCTTGTAGTCGAATGGAATTTCTTCCTTGTGTTCTACCTTACCTTCAGTATTTCTACCAACTTTAATAATTTTGTCTTTAGGTGCTTTAGTTTGAGTAAATTCGCCTTCTTTGGTATTTGTTACCTTACCATCTTGGATTGTAAGTGTTATGTCTCTACTCTTCTTACCTGGTTCACCTTCTTGGGTTACTTTTTGTTCACCTGGTTTTAGAGAGTCGTCAAATTCTATTTTTGTTTCAAATGGAACGTCTACTTCTTCTGTAATTGTATGAGTTCCGTCGTTAACACCTTCACCAACGTGGATTACACGGTTTGTTGCTTCTTTTGTAACTTCTTCATCAGTCTTTGTAACTTTTGAATCCTTAATAGTGTAAGTTACTTTCTTAGAACCTTTTTCGCCTTCAGTGATAACTTTGATTTCACCTTTTTTAAGTGTAGGGTCTTTTTCTACCTTAGTTTCAAAAGGAATTTCTTCTACCCTTTCATAAGTTCCTTCTGTTGTTCCTGGGCCAACCTCAACAATTCTCTTAACTGGTTCTTTAGTTCTTTCTGGTTGACCTTTTTCAGAATTAATAACTTTACCATTTTCAATAGTGTGAGTTACTGTAACTTGTTCTTCCCCAAGTTCACCCTTTTGTACTACCTTTACTTCTCCTGGTTTTAATTCATTATTAACTCTGTATTCTGTATCGAATTCAACAGCTTTTGTTTCTTTAGTAGTAAATGTTCCGTTATAGTCTTTTTTACCAACTTTGATTACTGCATCTACAGGTTGTTTTGTTACATTTACTTCCGGTTTACCTACAATTTCAGAATTTTTAATAGTCCATGTAGTAGTTCTTTCTCCAGCTTCACCTTCTGTTACTACCTTGTAGTTGTCTGTTGCTTCTGGATACTTTGTATAGAAGTCAGGATCATATTGAACATCATATTTAAATGGTATTGGTTCTACGTGTTCTACCTTACCTTCAGTGTTTGCACCTACTTTAATAATTTTCTTTTGTGGTGCTTTTGTTTCGGTATATTCGCCTACTTCTGTTTTAGTTACATTACCATCTTGGATTGTGATAGTTGTAGTTCTAGTCTTTTCTCCAGGTTCTCCTTCTTGGAATACAACTTGTTCTCCTGGTTTTAGAGTGTCGTCAAACTGAATTTCAACTTCAAATGGAACTTCAACTTTTTCTTCAATCTTGTGTTCTCCGTCTTCAGTTCCTTCACCAACATGAATTAGACGCTCTTGAGCTTCTTCTAATATTTTTTCTGTTGTCTTACTTTCATCAATTTGAGAATCCTTGATAACATAAGTTACTTCTTTAGAACCTTTTTTACCTTCAGTTATAACTTTGATTTCGCCTTTTTTAAGGTTAGGATCTTTTTCTACCTTAGTTTCAAAAGGAATTTCTTCTTTTTTTACATAAGTTCCATCTGTTCCTGATGCAACAAATTGGACTTCTACTTCTTTTGTAGCAATTTCTGTTCCATCAGTTTCATAGTAGTGGGCAGTTACAGGAACATTTAGTAATGCTCCATCAATCTTATCGCCTTCACCATCTGGAACTGTAGCAGTTACTTTACCTGTGTTTTCATCAATTGATACATTCCAAGTATTTCCCTTGTCATCTACATAGGTGTTAGAATCTAAAGTATATTTACTTGGTTTTCTGTTGAATTTGTCATTTTTGTCAAGAATAACTTCTGAAGAAAGTTCATCTCCCGATTTTCCTGCCTTGGCATTGTAACGTGGGGTCATATTAGCTTTTTCTTTTATAACAAATTCAGCCTTAGTTCTTTCAGTTATATCTTTATCTGGCTCATTTGGGTCTTCATAATGAGCTAATACTGGCACAGTTAGCGTTTCGCCACCATCAAATTTAGATGGGTCTTTAGGTTGAGCAGTTACAATACCTGTTGTTTCATCTATTGAAACAGTCCATTCATTGCCTTTATTATCCTTAAATTCGGTTCCTTCTGGAATAGAATAACTTTGAGGAGTAAGTTTCTTATCATCTGGATCTTCTGGAAGTTTTGGTGTTGATTTTTGTTCTTCTGATGGATAATCTACTTGAACATAGTATTCTGGAACATTATTTGTTGACTCTTGGACAACAAAATGGAACCAGTGTACGTCTGTAGATCCATTTGTATAAGTGTAAGTTAATGGTACTGCAACAAATTCTCCTGCCTTGGCTGATTTTGGAGGAGTTATTTTAAATGTTGTTGGTAGAGTATTTTCATCATATTCTAACTTCCATTGGTCTTCTTCTTTCTTGCCACTATTTATTTGATTTATATACTGCCAGTCAATGGTACCTACTGCTTGATTTTCATCTTTAGCAGATTCCATTTCTTCAGGTGTTTTTTGATTTGGAAATGCATCCCTATCTTTTTTATCTTCTGGTACATAAAGCTTCACTTCAAACTCTTCACCTGGTTTTACGGCAGATGATGTGTGTTTTGTAGTGTCGTCATTATTTCCATCAATAAATCCTTGATCGTAGTAACGTGTATCATCAATGTTTATTTTGAATCTACCTATTTCATTGTAGTGGTCATAACGGTCGATGCCTTGCTTGTCAATTACTACATCTTTTCCTTTATGATTGATGGTTTCGGTTCCAGCACCTGTTGGTGTGTAATGATCTTCACCGTAGTTTGCTGCAATACCAATAGCTCGAAACTCTTCTTCTGTTCTAGGACGGGCAAAAAATTTAACTTCTAAGTTTTGTAGAGCTTTGTATTTAGGGTCTTTATAAAAAATGGAATCTTTATTTATATTTCCGTTTTCATCTATTGCTCCCTTTGGCATCTCAATAACGACTTTGTCTTGGTCATTAATATAGGCTTTGGCTCCTGGGACTATTTCACCTGTAAGAGGATGGTAAACTTGACCTACTAGTCTTTCTCTAGCATTATCATCAAGGTTTTCTACCATTATGCCCGTAGTAATAGTTTGTCCTTGGACAAATTCTTTTTGATTATGACTTCCATTTAGCTTAATAACAGAAAGTTGGTCATTTTCATTTGGCCAAGGGTTAACTGTGAATCCGAACGCAGAACTTGTTCCTTGGGTAGCTTTTGGACCGTTAGGATTGTCTTTTGTATAATTTCCCTTCCATGCAATTATGGTATTAATGTTATTGATATTATTTATATATTCAAGGTCTTCTACAGTAGAATAAAGGTTTAAATTTCTATTAACATTACTAGCAAATATATCTATCTCTGCTTTAGCTTTATAGTTAGGATCTTTAAACCCATCCTTTGCTGAAAGATTATCACCTATTTCATTGGCAGGAATTTTCCCAGCTTCAAGTAATGTAGGTCTGCCAAACCCACCAGTGTTAGTAAAGTAAAAATCGGTATAAGTTCTTTGACCCTTTTCCCTGTCGAATTCAAACTCTAAACCCCAGAGAGTTTTGTCTTCACTGGTTGCAGATGGCTCTAGAGTTTTGTAACTAAAACCATCAATGAAGTCCATCTCAGGTTCACTTATAGAAAAAGCTGGACCTCCACCTTGTTCCATTTGTGAAGAACGATAACGTTCAGCTCCACTGAAGTTCTTTATTTTTGCTTCATCCTCAGCATAATTTGGTTCATTACTTGCTTGTAGAGCTTCTGGTATTATTTCATCACCAAGTTCTAATCCATTTCCTAAACCTATAAAATCTGTTGCGTTTAATTCTTGAGTACCTTCTGTTAAAGCAGCATATCCACTTGTTGTTAAATCATTGATTATAGTTGCTGTATAAGCATTTTCTGCAGCTAAATCTATTTTAGATTCTGATGCTGCATCTGTTTTTACAGATATTGATAATGACATTACTGTCGCCACAGAAAGTACGGCAAAGACCTCTTTACCATTCTTAATTGGGTTTTTCATCTTTTACTATCTCCTTTTTAAAATTCTTTATAAGACTTTATGCATAATAAATAATTTGTGCAATTAAAAAAATCCGTAAACTCCAAAATTTAAATATACGGTTAATGTTTACTTATATCGTCTTTTATATAGTGTATTATAACATTTATTCCGTAAAAATACCTATTTTTATGCGATTATTGCAAACTTTTTCTCAAAATTTTTGTCTTTTTTTCTTCTAATTGTTTTTTTATTTTTACCATTTCATCTTTGTAATAAATTATTGTTTTAATTCTATATCTTTTGACTTTTTTAACTTTTATAAAATCGCTATTTTTAAAGTTTTCTAAGCTTTTTCTAATTTTTTATTTTTAAAACTCTTACTCTTTCTCATGTAAAATTGTATTTTTATTTTTATTTACTTTTCGAAAAACTTTTTTAGAGTTGACTCAAGTCACCTGAATTTATATGTTCTAGTAGATTTATTTTTTCCTTAATCTTAAAAATTTTAAGTTTTACTTGTATAATTTTTATTTTTAATTACAAAGTTATCTATTTATATCTAATAATTTTAATATCCCAATAGATTTATTTTATTGTCATTAATTTTAATCAATATTTTATTATTATATTTTCTTAAATTTTTATAACTTTAATATTTATGCTCTTAATCTTTTCATCTTTTACATTAAAATCTAAAATTTTTCTAATATTTCTTAAAACTTTTGCTAATTTTTAAAGCATACTAATCTTTAGCTAATTACATTTTATAAATTTTTCCAAAGAAAAAGAGACTACAAATGTAGTCCCTTATTTCTTGATTTTAAATTTTATTTAAAATTAGATTTCTGCCTTAATTTTTTGTTCTCTTTCAATTGATTCAATTAGTTTTGGAACAACAGCGTTAATATCTCCAACTACTCCTAGATCAGCTATTTCAAAAATTGCTGCTTCTGGGTCTTTGTTAACTGCTATGATTAAATCAGAATCTTCCATACCTGCAACGTGTTGGATAGCTCCAGAGATACCCATTGCGAAGTAAAGTTCTGGTCTAACTGTCTTACCAGTTTGTCCAACTTGGTGATCTTTTGTGATCCAGCCAGAGTCTACTGATGCTCTTGATGCAGAGATTTCTGCTTCTAGCTTGTCAGCAAGTTCTTGAAGAGGTTTGAATCCTTCTGGTCCACCAATTCCACGTCCACCAGATACAAGGATCTTAGCTTCTGTGATATCTTTCTTATGAGATTCTTCTTTAGCGATGTCAACAATTTTAACATTCATATCAGCATCTGTGAAGTCAACTTTAACTTCTTCAACTTCGCCTTTTCTTGAGTCGTCAGAATCAAGTGCTTGCATAACGCCTGGTCTAACTGTAGCCATTTGTGGTCTAAAGTCTTCGCAGATGATAGTAGCCATTAGGTTACCACCAAAAGCAGGTCTTGTCATCATAAGGTTTTTAGTTTCTTCGTCTATTGCTAGTTTTGTACAGTCAGCAGTAAGTCCTGTGTGAATTCTTGCTGCAAGTCTTGGAGCAAGGTCACGACCTATTGATGATGCACCGTAAATTACGATTT
>QWCE01001496.1_pt1 | contig 34884 bp, 26 predicted proteins | sample 1972531 | NCBI WGS metagenome assembly QWCE01 (sample SAMN09866716, study PRJNA288562) | Human gut metagenome isolate term4_stool, whole genome shotgun sequencing... | reverse complement strand
CTTCAGAACAACAGATGTAACAGGAGATCTAAAGTTACCAGAAGGAACAGAGATGTGCATGCCAGGAGATAATGTAGTAATGGACATCAGCCTGATAACTCCAATAGCAATAGAAGAAGGACTAAGATTTGCTATAAGAGAGGGAGGAAGAACAGTAGGATCAGGAGTAGTAACAGAGATTATCGAATAATCTGATACGAACAATTAGATACATTAGCTACAAAAGATACGATAAATTTATACGAAAAGAGCCGAAAAAAATTCGGCTCTTTTTTCTTGACTAAGCAGGTACAATATGTTAATCTGCATTTGAAAAGAAGGTATAATAAATTATTGAGATAGAGGATAAATGCTTTTTAACAGAGAAACAGATTATGCAATAAGGGTCATAAGGAACTTGTCAACAGATCAGCCAAAGAGTATAAGTAGTATCGTTAAGAATGAATACATCTCAGAAGCGATTGCTTATAAGGTGTCGAGAAAGCTTGAGAAAGGTGGGCTCATAACGGGAGTTAGAGGAAGCAACGGAGGATATAAGCTTGTAAGACCTTTGAGTGAGATTACACTTTATGACATTTATAGGATAATGGAGCCTAATTCATATGTTAGCGAGTGTCTAAGAGGTAATTCACACTGCCCAAATAATGAAGTGAATACACCTTGCATGGTCCATGCTGAATTTGCAAGAATTCAGGATGATCTCTTTAGGAACTTAAATAGCAGGTCAATTGCCGACATTCTTAATAATTAGTTCTATGATGTAATGTTTTAATAATTTTAAATTTTTATTTTTTTTAATCATTAACTATACCTAATTAGTAAAGTATATTTAATGATAAGGATTAAGGAGGGTTGAAAAAAATGGAACAATGCTATGGTTGTAACACTTGCAAAAGTGCAGACAAAAAGCTCGAAGGATTCATTCGTTCACTACCTATGGAAACTTCTCATCACAGAGTTGAAACGCAGGATACAAAGTGCGGATTCGGACTTCAGGGAGTATGTTGCAGACTTTGCTCTAATGGTCCATGTAGGATAACACCAGAGTCACCAAAGGGAATATGCGGTGCTAATGCTGACACTATAGTAGTCAGAAATTTTCTCCGTGCGGTCGGTGCAGGAAGCGGTTGCTACATTCATGTAGTTGAAAATACTGCAAGAAATCTAAGAGATACAGCAAGAGCACATGGAGAGCTTAAAGGAGCTGAATCTCTCAATCATCTCGCTGAAATCTTTGGAATAAGAGAAGAAGATCAGTATAAAAAGGCAGAATCTGTTGCAAATGCCGTACTTGCTGATTTGTACAAGCCAGAATATGTACAAGCAGAGTTAGTTGAGAAGGTAGGATATGAGCCTAGAGTAGAGCTTTGGAAAAAGCTTGGAATTATGCCGGGCGGTGCTAAGTCTGAGGTTTTTAAGAGCGTAGTAAAGTGCTCAACAAATCTTAATTCAGACCCTGTTAATATGCTCCTTGACTGCTTGAAGCTTGGAATTTCAACAGGTATTTACGGTCTTACACTTACAAACCTTTTGAACGATGTATTTCTTGGACAGCCTGAGATTCGCATGGCTCCAGTTGGAATGAATGTAATAGATCCAGATTATATAAATATCATGATTACAGGTCACCAGCACACAATCTTTGTTGACCTTCAGGAAAAGCTCGTTTCAGATAAAGCGATAGAAATGGCAAAGGCTGTTGGTGCAAAGGGATTCAAGCTTGTTGGATGTACTTGCGTAGGTCAGGATTTACAGCTTAGAGGAGCACATTACACAGATATATTTGACGGTCACGCAGGAAATAATTACACAAGTGAGGCAATTTTAGCAACTGGAGCAATTGACGCAGTCCTTTCAGAGTTCAACTGCACTTTACCAGGAATTGAGCCAATCTGTGACGAACTAAAGATAAAGCAGATATGTCTAGATGATGTAGCAAAGAAAGCTAATGCAGAATTAATTCCTTTTGATTTTGAAAATAGAGAGGAACAGAGCTTTGTTATTATCGAAAAGATTATTGAGGCATACAAGGAAAGACGCGGTAATGTAAAAATGAGGCTTCAACCTGAGCATGGATTTACAAACTCACTCACGGGAGTTAGCGAGGGTTCTCTCAAAAACTTCCTAGGCGGCACATGGAAACCTCTTATTGATTTAATCATTTCAGGTGACATCAAGGGTATTGCGGGCGTTGTAGGTTGTTCAAATCTCACAGCAGGCGGTCATGATGTTCTAACTGTAGAATTGACAAAAGAGTTAATCGCTAAGGATATAATAGTTCTCACTGCAGGTTGTTCGTCCGGTGGTATTGAAAACTGCGGACTAATGGAGCCTGAGGCTGCTAAATATGCAGGTCCAAAGCTAAGAGCTGTATGCGAGAAGCTAGGTATTCCACCAGTTCTTAACTTCGGTCCATGTCTTGCTATAGGTAGACTTGAGATAGTTGCAACAGAGATAGCAAGAGATCTAGGAGTTGACCTACCTCAGCTTCCTCTAGTTCTTTCTGCTGCACAGTGGCTCGAAGAGCAGGCACTTGCTGACGGTTGCTTCGGTCTAGCTCTAGGTCTTCCACTTCATCTCGGATTGCCACCATTTATCACAGGAAGCCCAGTTGCTGTAAAAGTTTTGACAGAAGATATGAAAGAAATTACCGGAGGTCAGGTAATAATAGATGGTGATGCAAAATCTTCCGCAGATAAATTAGAACAAATCATTTTAGAGAAGCGTAAATCGCTTAACATATAGGAGGTGATCGTATGAAAAGAATTTTCATAGACGCATCCAAGTGTGACGGCTGTAAGAATTGCAGTATTGCGTGTATGCAGGCACATAGAGATGATGTTGACCAAAATGGAGAGCATAAGTGGTCAGACTTGTATGACCTAGATCTTACAGACATAAAAAATGAATCAAGAAATCATATTGTTAAAGATAAAAATGGCAATTACAAACCAATTTTCTGCAGGCACTGCGACGAACCTGAATGTGTAATGGCTTGCATGAGCGGAGCTTTACAAAAAAATCCGGAGACGGGTCATGTTGAATATGACGAATCGAGATGTGCATCTTGTTTTATGTGCATAATGAGCTGTCCGTATGGAGTACTAAAACCGGATACAGCAGAGCATAGAGTTCTTATAAAATGCGATTTTTGCGGAGAAAGAGAAGACGGTCCAAGATGTGTTGCTGCATGTCCTAAGAAGGCAATCTATGTAGAGGAGGTGTAGTGATGAAACATGTAATTATTGGCGGTGGAGCTGCAGGCATTAAGGCTGCAGAGCAAATTCGCTCCTTGGAGAAAGACTCTAAGATAACAATCATAATGGAAGATATGAATATTCACTCAAGGTGTATGTTACATAAATATCTTTCAGGAGAGAGAAATATCGAAGAGATGTCATTTTTGCCAAAGGAAATGGAAGAAGAACTAAATATCGAGTTTTTTAGAGGATATACGATTTCTTCTGTGGATACTGATAGGAAGTTAGTTAAGATTTTTCCACTAAAAGACCAATCTGATGATGAAAAAGCTAAGGAAGAAATGGAAGATGTTAGCTATGACAAGCTTCTCATTGCAACAGGCTCAAACGGTTTTATTCCTCCTGCACCGGGGCTAAGGGAAGCTAAGAATGTTCACTGCTTTAGACATCTTAGAGAAGCTGAGATAATAAGAGAAAAGGCTAAAGATTCTGAGGACATTGCAATCATAGGAGCAGGTCTTGTTGGAATCGATGCAGCATATGGAATGCTTGAGCGTGGTAAAAAAGTCACAGTGATAGATATGGCGACTTCGATAATTCCTATGCAATTATGCAAAAAAGCTGGAGATATGTATCAGAAGCTTTTTGAAGATGACGGATGCAAATTCGAACTCGGCAGAAAAGTTAGCGATACAAAGATGGATTCGGATGGCAATATCACAGCAATAATTTTGGATAATGGGACAGAAGTTAAGTGCGACCTTGTAATAGCAGCTGCGGGAGAGCGTGCAGCAATAAGATTCCTCGAGGGTAGCTCCATAAAAATAGACAGATTTATAGAAGTGGACGATCACATGAGGACGAATGTAAAGGATGTATTCGCTGCAGGAAATGCTACAGGACTTTCTGGTACATGGCCTAATGCGAAAAAACAGGCTGAGGTTGCAGCATATAATATGTGCGGATTTGACAAAACATATGATGACACTTATGCTATGAAAAACACCATGAACTTCTACGGTCTTGCAACGCTTTCGCTTGGAAGTGGCAAGGAAGAAGAAGGAGACAGGATTATAGAGCAACAGGACTCTTTCGGATATAGAAAAGCGATAATTAGAAATGGCGTCCTAGACAGCGTTGTCCTTCAGGGTAAAAATCTCAACTATGCCGGAGTATATCAACATATCATAAAAAACAAGATTAATATTGAAGATATAATTAAAGATGATGAAAACAAGGTGTTCAAGCTTTCGTTTGCAGATTTTTATGATACCGACGATAGAGGGCAGTATGTATACGCGTAAAAGCAGTATGAAGTAGCATAAAATAAGATGAAATAAATAATTAATTGATGTATAATAATCGCAGTGGTTAAGATGTTTAAAATCTAATCATTGCGATTATTTATAAGAACTATGACGAGCTAGACGAGCTATGATAATGAAAAGGAGACACGGAGATGACAATAAAAAAATCAATTATAGCTATATTAACAGCTATATTGCTAGCTTTTACGACCATGGGGGGGGTCATTTGCCTTTGCTGAAGTTGCTCCAACTAGAGCACCGCAAGCTAATAAAGAGATTACGGTCGGTATTAACTGGTCAATGGGAATAAATCAGCGTTATTATAACACTGCTAACGATGGCAAAAATGTTAATATCAAGTATGTAATATTTCTAAGGGGTAAAAATAAGGCAAATGGTGAAGTTGAAGCTTTCCCAACAGAAGTACAGTCTGTAAATGTAACTATTGGTACAAATAGCACATTCACTATTCCTCTCGGCGAGGAAGTTAGGTCGGCAAATGGTAAAACATATATTGAAGCAAAGCCTATATCAGCGGCAGAGATAATATTTGATGAGGAAAATTATATATATGTACATAGAATTAGACATAATGTCAAAAAACCATATCGCTTTGATCTAGATATTAGCCAGAATATGAATACAAATGTAAGCACAAGTATAAAGAAAGATGCAATTATTCTTGACAAGCACAAGGATAATATAAAAATTAAATACAATGTTGAGCAGGCTGAGGAAGGTGGAAAAGTAACAAACCCACTTAAACTAAGAAATGGTCAGCCAATAGAGCACATCGGACAGTTTGTAGACGGAGAGAAGCTTCCTTTATATAGAAAAAGCAACTCTTTTAGAAGAGCTCTACAGGGCAATGTAACTTGGATGTATGTATCTATTAATGGCGAACCTCTAAGAAGATATGCAACATATAAGCTAGTAGCAAGCTTTGATGGGGATAATAAGGCAGAACTTGAGAAATATTATACTCTAACTGTAACGGGCGACGATGAAAAGGGATGGAATCTTGAGCTAGGTTCAAAGATTAAGTCGAAGAAAGATCAAAAGGTCGAGAAAAAGCCTTTTAAGACTATCTATAAAGACGACCCAAATATGCTCGTAGGGAAGACAAAGAAAGAAGTGAAGGGAGTAATCGGAAAGAAGATTACAGAGATAGAAACTCTATATGTCACAGATGATGCAGGAAATGAAGAAATAATAGAAACAAAAGAAAATATAATTTCAGACACTGAACCTGTTAATGAGGTTATTGTAAGAGGTACTAAAAGCCCTGAAAGCATGAAAGATGATAATAAAAAGCCAGCGACATCCGATTCAGAAATGCTTTACACATCAATATTCTTCGTAATCGCATCAGTAGCTGCAATATATGTAGCAAGTTCAAAAAGAAAAGAAGATAAGTAGGAGGATTTAAATGGAAGTTATTAAGCTAACAAAAGAAAATTTTGAAAATGAAGTTAAAAAGTCAGACAAGCCTATACTTGTTGATTTCTATGCAGATTGGTGCGGGCCATGCCAGATGCAGGGACCTATAGTTGAAAAGCTTGCAAAGGAGAATGACAGCTTCAAGGTTGGCAAGGTTAATGTTGATGAACAGCAGGAGCTTGCTATGGAATATGGAGTAATGAGCATACCAACTCTAATGGTTGTAAAAAATGGCGAAATTACATATAAAGAAACAGGAGTTTTGCAGGAGAATGCAATTCTCGACCTGATGAAGTAAATTTTAGATAAAAAGCGACAGCTAGTGCGAGCTTATTTAGCCTCACGGCTGTCGCTCTTTTATTGCATAAATTTAAAACATAATATATAATAATTCGGCTATGGCTTTTATAGAAATAAGAGATGTAACATTTGAATATAAGATGGCTACGGAAAACTCCGACGGTGCAGGTAGCAAGAGCAATGTAGGCAAGAGTGATACAGGCAAAGCAGGCAGTGCAGGCAATCAAGGTAAGACGGGCAACATAACCGAGGTAGTAGGAAAAGCTCTTGACGGCGTCAGCCTCGACATAGAAAAAGGCGAATTTATTTCAATCGTCGGTAGAAATGGCTCAGGCAAATCAACTCTAGCAAAGACCATCAATGGAATTTTTATGCCGTCGCATGGAACTGTCAGCGTAGACGGAATGTTAACAAGCGAGAGGGAGAAAATTTTCGATATAAGGTCTAAGGTTGCCATGGTATTTCAGAATCCAGACAATCAGATTGTATCATCAATTGTCGAAGATGATATAGCTTTTGGACCGGAAAACCTTGGGATTCCACCTGTAGAAATAAGAAAGAGGGTAGACCTTGCTTTAAAGGCGGTAGATATGTATGAGCATAGGACTAAGGCTCCTCACACTCTTTCGGGTGGGCAAAAACAGAGGATAGCCATTGCGGGAGCTATAGCTATGATGCCGGAGTGCATTGTATTTGACGAGCCTACAGCCATGCTTGACCCTATGGGAAGAACAAAGGTACTTGAAATTATTAAGAATCTAAATTCAAAAGGGATAACCGTGATCTTGATAACTCATTTCATGGAAGAAGCAACCCAAGCGGATAGAATCGTGGTAATGGATAGGGGCAAAATCTGTAAAGACCTAACCCCTAAAGAGCTTTTTTCAGATTCAGCTTCGGTTATAGCTTCAGGCCTTGAGTTACCAATAGTAGCACAGCTTGCTAGAAGGCTAAGAGAACGGGGAATAGACCTCGAGCAAGGCATCTTAACGAGCGATGAATTTGCAAAATCAATTATTTCTCTATCAACGAGGAGAGATTGATGTATATACAGGTAAAAAATCTAAATTATACATATTCAAAAGACTTTCCAAACCAGACAAAGGCTCTAGATGATGTCAGTTTTGGCATAGAAAAAAATAGCATTTTGGGAGTCGCCGGTCACACCGGCTCAGGCAAATCTACACTTCTTCAAATGCTCAATGGCTTGCTTAGACCTGACGATGGAGAAATATTCATAGGTGAGGACTGCATTACAGAAAAGGATTTTCCCCTTGTTAATATAAGAAAAAAGGTGGGATTGGTGTTCCAATATCCGGAGTACCAGCTTTTTGAAGAAACTGTAAGAAAAGATGTAATATACGGACCCAAAAACCTAGGAATAGAAGATGAGAAAGAGCTTGAAGAAATAGCAAGGGATGCTATAAGCAAGGTAGGGCTCGACTATGAAATGATAAAGGATAGGTCGCCATTTGAACTATCCGGAGGTCAAAAGAGGAGAGTTGCCATTGCGGGCGTCATTGCGATGAAGCCGGAAGTCCTCATACTTGATGAGCCTACTGCAGGGCTTGATCCGGAATCTAGGCACGAACTAATCAATATGATTCAAAATATTCAGAAAAATGAGAATATAATTTTGATTTTTGTATCTCATAATATGAATGACATTGCAAAACTTGCTGACAAGATGATAGTGCTTGACAGGGGAAAAATTGCAATGGAAGGGACGCCGAGAGAAGTTTTTGAAAAAAAAGATGAACTTAACAGCATAGGGCTTGGTGTTCCAAAGGTGACTGAGATTATGCACAGGATTTCAGAAGAAATAGAAGGGGTAAAAACCGATGTGCTCACTCTTGATGAAGCTCTTGAAGAAATAGCGAGGGTCTTAAATGATTAGGGATATAACATTAGGTCAGTATTTTCCAGCGGAATCAAAGGTCCATGAGCTCGATGCAAGAACGAAGATTATAATAACTTTTTTATATATAATTGAAACTTTTGTTGTAAATAATTTTCTAGGATTTTTGGTTTTGGCTATAGGGCTTGCAATAGTAATAGGAATATCTCATGTCCCACCTAAATTTATTTTTAGAGGCCTAAAGGTAATTATTGTAATTATTATTTTCACCTTTGTCTTAAATATGTTTATGATGGACGGCAGGGTGCTTTGGCACTGGAAATTTTTGACGATTACTTATGAGGGTCTATATAGGGCATTTTTTGTCGCACTTAGACTGATACTTCTAATTATTGGAACTTCAATGCTTACGCTTTCAACGAAGCCTATTGAGCTTACGGACGGATTTGAAAAATTACTCTCACCGCTGTCAAAGATAGGTGTACCAAGCGGAGAAATAGCTCTCATGATGAGCATAGCACTTAGATTTATTCCGACCCTTATGGAAGAAACGGACAAGATAATAAAGGCACAGCAGGCGAGAGGTGCAGACTTTGAGTCGGGGAATATAATAAAGAGAGCAAAAAGCCTTATTCCAATCTTAATTCCGCTTTTTATAAGCTCATTTAGGATTGCACAGGACCTAGCACTTGCGATGGAAGCTAGATGCTACCACGGAGGGAAAAGCAGAACTAGGATGAATCAGATTGCATTTAAAAAGGTAGATTTGATAGCTGCGATAATCGTGCTTATATTTTTCACCTTAGCCACGATGACGAGATTTATTGACATTTGGCATTTTGCATAAAAATTGATTTGCAAAAAATTAAACTGCTTTTATCGCTTAGACAAGCGAGGAAGAAAAAAAGATTGGAAGAAATTTGAGACAGAGAAAAGTTAAGGATTTAGAAAACAAATATAAGCTATATGATGACATGATTGTCTATGACCCTAAGGCTCATAAAAACTTATGGTCTAAAGATATGAGAAGAATTTCTGCACAAAAAATCTCGGTAGAGATAGGCTGCGGGAAGGGCATATTTACTTCATCGCTTGCTACGAATAGACCAAATGAGCTTTTAATTGCAATTGAAGGAAATAGAAGCGTTCTTCTTAGAGCTATGGAAAAAGTTAAGGAGAAAAATCTAAATAATGTCATCTTTATTCCTGAGTTTATAAATGATTTAAGAGAATGGTTCCCTAGAACCTCGGTAAATGCGATATATTTAAATTTTAGCGATCCACTTCCTAAGCCGAGGACGGCAAAGCATAGGCTCACTCATAGGGATAAACTTAGGCAGTATTTTACGATTCTTAATGAGGAGGGAGAGTTATTTTTTAAGACGGATAACGACGACCTTTTCGATTTCAGCATCAGGGAAATGCTGTCAGAGAACCTAAGCATTGAGGATTTTACAAGAGATTTACATAGAAGCGAGCTTGGTGAGAACAATATAAAGACAGAATATGAGATAAAATTCAGCAGGCTAGGCGAAAATATAAACTATGTGAGAGTTAAGAGAGGTAAACATTTTAGCACGATGGGAGATAGTGACGAGAATATGAATCAGATGACGAATCAAAAGTCTATGGTCGCTTATAATGGAAGAGTGATACCGAAAGAGGACAAGATATTCGGTGTTGGCGAAAGGGCAAGGCTTGCTACTTCAAAATATGGAAAAGAGAAGGTAATAAATGCTACAGTAGGCACAATGCTCGATGATGATGGAAATCCTATGATATTAAGCTCGGTGGACGAGGTTATGAGAAGCCTATGCCCTGCTGATTATGCTACATATGCACCAATTTCAGGAACTGAGGGATTTAAAAAATCGATTGTGAGAGCAGCCTTTGGAAAATATAAGCCCAAGAGAAAAATTGGAGTTGTTGCTGGAGCGGGCGGTACTTCGACAATCAGAAATGCAGTTGCAAATTACACAGCAATAGGCGATAAGATCTTGACGCACGATTGGCACTGGGGTCCATATAAAAATATTCTATCTGAACAGGGAAGAAGCATGGAAGTCTTTGAGCTCTTCGATGCAAATGGAGATTTTAATATAGCTGATTTTTCTAGAGGCGTTAAGAAATTACTTAGGAACCAAGATAGGCTTCTTATAATGATAAATACGCCTGCGAACAATCCGACGGGATATTCGCTTTCTGATAAAGACTTCGATTCCCTTGTAAATGTCCTAAATGAGTTAAGTAGCGAGGATAAAAAGATTTCTCTGCTCATAGATGTTGCATACATAGATTTTGCGGGAGATGAAGATGAGGCGAGGTCTTTTCTTCCAATTTTAGAAAAGCTTAACGAAGAAATAATGATTTTGTTTGCTTATAGTGCTTCAAAGACATTTACACTCTATGGATTGAGGTGTGCAGCACTGATTTGCCTTGCGGGAAATGCTGAGCTTGCCAAGGAATTTGAACTTGCAGTCACATATTCATCTAGAGCAACTTGGTCTAACTCACCTAAGGCACCGCAGAAGATTATAGAAAAGATATATAAAGATGATGAATTATTATCAAGGGTTTCAGAGGAAAGAAAAAAATTCCGTGAGATCCTCATGGATAGAGGAAGAGCGTTTGAGAAAGCATCAAAAGAATGTGGACTTGAAATTCTTCCGTTTAGAGCGGGATTTTTTGCAACTATTCCATGCGAAAGACCTGATGAGCTTGCCACAAGTCTTGAAGACGATAATGTGTTTGTTGTTCCTCTTAATAAAGGTGGAGTCAGGGTTTCGATAGCATCAATTTCTAAGGACAAATGTGAGAAGCTGCCTTTGATAATTAAGAATGCAATGGAAAATTATTGATATTATATATGAAAACATTTTTTGATAGATTTCTTTTCTCCCAATACGAGCATAGTCATACTCGGTTTCAAAATTGTTTCCGGTGTAATTGAAAGATCAACTTCCCCATGATCCTTAACGGCGATGATTGTTATGTTATGTTTTTTACGTATGTCTATCTGACCAATACTTCTTTCTGCCCAGTCCGTTGGTACAGGAACCTCAAAAATCGCATGATCATCATCAAGCTTAATATAATCAAGTATGTGATTGGAGCCATAACGTATTGCCGCCCATTCAGCGACCTGTTTTTCCGGATTTAATACCTCATCAGCACCGTTACGTAAGAGAAACTTTGTCTGAACATCACGGTCCGCTCTCGAAACTACGAGCTTTCCTCCCAGTTCTTTAAGAAGAGATGTCGTTTCGAGCGAGCTTTGAAAATCTCCCCCAATTGTTACAATGCAAATGTCATAGTTGTTTATTCCAAGTGTTCTGAGAAATTTCTCGTTGGTGCTGTCTCCAATCTGTGCGTCCGTGACATAGGGAAGTATTTCATTAATTCGGCTTTCTTCCCTGTCAATCGCCATTACCTCATGCCCCTGCTTGCTAAAATGCTTGGCAAGTAGGGAACCAAAGCTGTGAATTCCAATCAATAGTATAGATTTCATTTAAGATACCTCCTTTAACCGACATTAATTTTTTCAACCGGATATTGCGAAACTTCCACTCCGTCACTGTTTACGGCGGCAAATAGAAACGTTAGACCGCCCACCCTTCCAAGAAACATCAAAGCTATCAAAATCATATGAGAAGCGAGACCGATTGAAGTCGTTATCCCAAGTGATAAACCAACCGTTCCAATTGCAGAAGCAGTTTCAAAGATGCACTTTTCAAAAGGAATTCCTTCGATAATACTTATTGCCATAGCTCCTGCTATTGAAGAAAAAAGATATATAAGAAGTAAGGTTGCCGCATTTTTTACAGCATGGTCATTAATTCTTCGCCCAAACAAATGTGGTGATTTTTCTCTTTTAATAACAGATATCATATTTGCTATAAGAACCGCAACCGTTGTTGTTTTGATACCGCCTGCCGTAGAACCGGGAGAACCTCCGATAAGCATTAGTATAATTATTAATACTCTTCCTGAACTTGTGATAGCATTAAGATCGATTGTATTAAAACCGGCGGTCCTCGGAGTTACCGCTTGGAATAAAGAAAGGCAGAATCTATCCTTTAATCCATATGCTGAAAAATCATTGAAAAACAATATTAGCGTAGGAATTAGAATCAAAATAATAGTAACTGTAAGAACAGTTTTTGTTTGCATGCTATATCGCTTTAGATGAAATTTATGTTCTGCAATATCATCCCAGGTTAGAAAACCCATTCCGCCGAATATTATCAAAAATACAATCGGAATAACAATGTTAAAGTTGTTACTGAAAGATATAAGTGATGAAAAATTACCCGTATGTTCTCCCATTATATCGAAACCTGCATTACAAAAAGCAGAGACAGAATGAAAAATCGACATCCATATTCCCTCCGCTCCAAACTTTTTAATAAAAGTTGGAAGCATGACTAGGGCTCCAATGAATTCAAATATGAATACAGCCTTGAAAATAAATAAGGTCATCTTTACGGCACCTGCAATCTGATGGCCGGAAAAACTTTCAACTAAAGTATTACGCTCAAGAAGTGAAATTTTTCTGCCGGAAAGGGTTGCAATAAAAGCAGCTACCGTGACAATACCAAGTCCGCCAACCTGAATTAAAATAAGTATAATAATCTGACCGAACAAAGACCAATAAGATGCAGTATCCTTAACGACAAGGCCGGTAACACAGATAGCAGAAGTAGAGGTAAATAAAGCATCATGAAATGATGTCCATTCACCGGATTTTGATGATAATGGAATTGAAAGTAATAACGCTCCAACAAATATGATGGACATAAATCCCAAAATAATAATTCGAAAAGATGAAAATCTTTTACTAAAGATATTACTGTCCACGATTACCTCCATACTTTAATGTTGCCATATTATAAAACAATATTTATAAAAAAGATATTAAAAAGATGATAAATATATGAAAAATATAGAAATTAGCCTGAATTTTTGTTATAGTTACCATGTGCCATAATTTGGTAGAAATGCGGGCGTAGTTTAATGGTAGAACGCGAGCTTCCCAAGCTTGCAGCGAGGGTTCGATTCCCTTCGCCCGCTCCACTTGAAATCAATTAAAAATGTGGTAACATAATTCTGCCTAAAACCTTATTAGTTAAGGATATGGTGTTTTAAGGTTTTAAGCCTTATGCGTTAAGGATATTTAAAAGCGTGCCTAACAAGGCACACTTAATTTTTTGAGATGTTAAAAAAATTGAAATTTATACAAGGTATAAAAATTAGCTGGGAAAACTCCCAGCTTTTTCTTTTATAAAAAAAGAGGGACTGTCATAAGTCCCTCTAGTTAGATTTGTTATTAAATGATTTTCCTTGTAGATTTTTTATTTAATGCTTTTCCTTTTTTTAAGAATTAGCAAAAGACCTGTACTCATCACCATAGCAATAGATAATACATATAATATATCAAGCGTATTATCTCCTGTTTTTGGAGTATTTTTTGTATCAGCTGGAGTATTAGGATTAGGATTTACTTCTTTATCTTTCCACTGAGCGTATACTATTACATCATCAGTTACCTTTGTATTGATGGTGAATTTGTCACCGCTACCATCTGGTTTAGTATTCCAGCCTGCAAATACCTTGCCTTTTCTGGTTGGAGCCTTAGGTAAACTCTTTGAACCGCAAGAATTACCAACGCAATTAGTCTTTAATGACTTCTTATAATATACATTTAAAGTGCCAACTTCAGTATTTGGGTATTTAGGATCATCAAAATTGCGATCAAAGGTTACTTTTGGAACACTCTGATCTAAGACCATAGTGAATATTCCGGATTGTTTATATTTATTTAATGTGTTGATACCATCATTATCCGTATAATATCTTAGATAATTGAAACCATTGCGGAACAGTTTAAAAGTAGTTGGTAGTTTTTCATAGAGAGGTCCTATCTTTTGTTGCTCCCCATTATCATCTATCATGTAGAAATAGAATCCATTAGGACGATACCCTTCATCCGCAAGTTTTTCCATTTCCTCTTTTGTAGGAATTACAAAATTACCATACTTATCAATTGTTTTAAGGACATAATCATCACCATTTTTGTATTTTGTATTCCATCCTGTTGCCTTGCCTTTATCATCTAAAGTAAATTGGTTCTTTGCAACATCTTCATTTTTTGCATATAGCACACTTACTACATCCATATTAAAGCGTACAGAAGCATAGTCTTCTTTAAAAGATTTGTCATACTTAGCATTTTTAAAATCTTTGACTTCTGTTACATCCTGTGGAAAATGCCCAGAATCTACTGCTGTAACATATGAGTAATATCCATCAGGAAGTGTAGATGTATCGACGCTTATTGTATAATTATGACCTTTTTTATAAGGACCTATATACTTAGCACCGCCCCATCTTCCGTGGTCACCAATAGTACCAGTCTTGGTTTCAATCAGATTTCCATTTTCATCATAAACATTAAAGGCTACTTTTTCCCATGCAGATTTAGCAGTTGGGTATTTAACAGGACCACCAAATACGATAGGGCTACGCAAGTTTCCCGGCGTATCAAATGGACTTTTGAAGATGGCATTATTATTATCTAGCAAAATCTCAGGTAATATTTCAAAATAAAACATATCTGAGTTACCATTTTGACCATTGACTGGAGCCTTATGTGGTGTAGTATGCTGATATGTTGTGAGCTTATCACTAGGATTGGTTGTGTTAGCTGCAAAAATAGCGGTTGCACCTAGGCACATACTTATAGCAACGGATAAAGAAACTAATAATCCAATTGCTCGTTTTGTAAATTTATTCATTGTATTTTCCTCCTCATGATGTCATTCTAGACCCCCCCCCGATAAAATTGCAAGGCTCTCTTGCTAATTAGTTATGCTGGTTAACAATCATTAAAATCTACAAATTATTTGATTATTTTTAATATAAACTTGCAAAATGGGGGGGTGATGTATCCTAGAAGAAAGTTGAAACAACGTAACACCTTTATGAATATAATAATATTTCAAGGTGCATAATTTAACGAAAGCACGTTATGATAGGAAGTTGATTAGGGAGAGAACAAGAGGATATTAAAGTTATATGAAATAAGTGGATATATGTAAAACAACACACCAAAATATAAGGTTATCGAGCATGACAAATATACAAGAAAAAGGCTACTTGATATAATCAAATAGTATAATACATAAGAGATAACAAAGTTTCTTTTTGAAATTGAAAATCAATAGACTTACCAATACACATTATTAAGAAGCATAATCCGATGATAATAAGGAACCTCTCAAGGTGCAACATATTTCATGAAAATTAATATTTATTATGTATATTAACTACTGCACTCATTATACAGAGGGTACAGCAATTAATAAAAAATAAAAATTATAATAAAAGGAAAAGAAAGGGAAGGTGTAGGTAATGGTTTTAAAGTCAAAGACAGTCAGTTATGGTTTAGTTGAATTATGCCAGAATGGAAGTATGTATTCGATAGAAGTTAATGGTCAAATAAAAGAACAAAGTACGGATTTAACATATTTGTCACAATTATATGATAGCAAATATTATTGATTAAGGGAAAACAATCTTTAATATATGTATATAATTGCTGAGATTTTATTCACTAATAAAGTTTAGCTCATTTAAATGTAGAAAGGGAAAAGAAACATATGGAGTATTTGGAATTTACTAATACGAATGAGAATATAGTAGGATTTAACAAAACAATCATGCAAATATATATCAACATGATTGATAACAAAGAGCAAAGATTATTATTACAGACAACTGCATCTGTTCAAAACTCTTGCGGTGTATTTCATGCATACTATAAAGAAATTTCTGAAAGCGAAGTCTCAAAATCACAACTTTTTTTAGATAAAAAAATGCTTGCTGATGCATGTAAAATAATTGCTGGATATGTAACAAAAGATTTTGATGCTATATTTGAGAAAGATGTAGAAAAAACCAGAACAATAACAGTAGACGTTCCAAAAGTCAGGAAAGTTGGACTTTTTAAAAAGGAAAACTATATAGACCATGAGACGAAAACGGAGACCTTTATAGAAAGAGAAGAGGTTGTATATAAAGGTTGGAGAATAGAGCGTCTATGTAGGCAAGAAGGATCTGGAGATTATTCATCAATTTGTTTTTTTGATTACTTCTTAGGATTGGATGGAAAGTTATACCTGGTTGTTTCAAATTCAAAAGACCTGACAAAACAAATATATGACTGCATTTTAGATACACCAGCCCTGTATATTAATTCATTCTGCAACATTTTTACTTCTGTTATGGGGGGAGTGACCGGTGCTTTAGATGCAATTCCTATCGATAAAGAAGATCCTAGAAGGAAAGTAAGTATGTCGTTAGATGATGACTACTATTATAATTTTCCTATTCAGATAGATGATCATCATGAGTATCCATATCGATTCGGAGGCGGTGTAGTTAAAAGATTAATAAACTTGCTAACTCAAGAAGAAAAAGAAGCATGCTTAAAAGCGTATTCATGGATAGAAAAAATAGAGTAGTAGTGGAGTTAAAAAAAATCAGAAATTTTTATGCTTGATGATAAAATCAAATTGGAATGAATCACAACCATCAGTGAAGCTGGTGGTTTTAATTTAGTCTAAGATCATCAGTATGCCTTATAAGTTCTCAGAGCATAATCGGATTTAAATGACGGAATATAGATTTAAGAAAGCACTTTTGGTTAGTTTTAGTTTAGTTTTAGCCATGGCTGCTTGCGGTGGCAGTAGTGGTTCGGGTGGTAGCGGCTCACACGCTAGCATCTCTACCGACCCAGATAATCCTAGTAAGCTCACTTTCCCTGAGACTGCTGAGAATGATAATGGTCTCTTTTATCAGTCTATCTACAACAGTAACGTGGACGACCCAGACGCAGAGCCAGGAACTATTTATGGCTGCTATCAAGGCACCACCGATGACACTGGTGGAAATTTTAAATTTATTGCATACAAACCTAGACTATCGTCAACAGTGGCGCAAGCAATTGCGAGCAATAATCTAAAATATTTCGTTATAGGAGCAAAGTATAATGATGATAGCCAGAAAATAGAAGAAGACACACTTTATATATTTAAAAATGATGCTTCTTATGATGTAATCTCGCGCGACCAAAAAACCATTAAAGTCATCGGTAGATATATCGGCATTAGTTTAGGCGCCGAAGATGACTATCTTAAGGCAGGAGAAGGTCGCCCCTCAGAAGACTATTCATCTTTCTCCAATCTAGATGAAGAGTTCGCCTTAGGCATGATCGATTATCTTATTGCTCATTAAAATATTGCCACCATTAAATTATCAATTGTGGCTTTTTCTTGCAACCAAAATTTAAGCTAGACTATATTCATGCTTCACCGGCAACTCCATGCGCCCCGCCATATTAGCGAAACTGCGGCGCTGTAATAATTTTAGGCTTTCCCCAAACAAGCGCAGCGGCTACCGGCGGTGCGCTTGTTTGGGGAAAGCCTATCTACCCATAATCTCATCTTGATACTGCACAATTTCCGCAATCGCCTCCGTAAAAGCTATCCTTGCCTCAATTTGCTGATCAGACAGACCCTACATCTTAGCAATCACGCTATTTTGCGTGCCCTTTAAATGATGCATTTTTCTATCGTGTAATTGTATTTCTTTCATAGTTCCAATGAAGCTATAAAAGATGTTGAATATTCAATAACTAAAGTTGAAAGAAATAATGGAGTTGAATTCTTCTAACCTGATGAAGGTAAAGAATTTATTGTTATAAACAAAAAAATAGAAAATAAATCACAGATTAGTTATTGTTGTTACTAAATCGTATTAAAAAATATCGGTTATAATCATTTGATTATAACCGATATTTTTTCTAATAATTTAATCGATCTAACAAAAAGCCTAAGCAAGAATTAATTCTATAAAACTATGAAATTGAAGCCTCATAAATCTCATCAATGGATTTTTTCATCTCATCAGCGAACTCTTCATCAGTCTGATTATAAAAAAGTTTTTCTGTGAGTGCTCTTGAGAAGCTTGCAGTCATGCCATTATTTTGAGCAAGCTTTTTATTAGCATCTTCCTGAGAATATCCACCGGATAGAGCGAGAAGTCTAACAGTGCATTGATAGTCTAATAGGTCCTTATACAGATTAGCCTTTTCAGGAATAGTCAGCTTGAACATGAGATAATCTTCATCATTCATAGTCTTAAGCTCGTTTAAGATTTCTCTATGGAGAATCTCCTCACACTTTGCTTTTTCAGGTGCATTAATATCGACCTCTGGCTCGATAATTGGAACAAGACCTGCTTTTATGATAAGTCTTGCTGTATCAAATTGTTGTTTCACAACTTCTTTTATTGATGATTCATTAGCCTCTAAGATAACTGAACGCATCTTTGTTCCAAATATATTTCTTTCCTTTGCTTCCTTGAGAAGTTCCGAAAGGGCTGGATTTGGCTTCATAAGTCTAACGCCATCTTTTTCATCAGCGAGACCTGCGTCCACCTTTAGAATTGGCACGATACCCTTATCTTCCCAAAGGTAATCAGCTGTATATTTTCCGTCGATCTTGCTATTCATTGTGATCTTAAAAAGTATAGCTGCCAATATATGCTCGCTTGTAAATGTAGGACATTTGATTATTCTCGTCCTCATCTCATGAACAAGGCGAAACATCTCATCTTCTCCATTATATTGGTCCTCATTTATGCCATATAACTTAAGTGCCTTGGGCGTGCTTCCTCCGCTCTGGTCGAGTGCGGCAACAAATCCCTTTGCATTTTTCATGCGTTCAAGTTGCTTTTCATTCATCTAAATCACCTCTCGTAAATTGATATTTGTATCAGATAAAATCAGATAAAATCTGTAATTGCTTAATAAAACTTAGTAAATGATAGCACGCATACCTATTATTTTCAAGCAGAAGAAAATAGAATGCCAATTAAAAAAGTAGTTTAATCTATAAAAAAATAGTTGACAAATAATAAAAGATATATTACTGTTTTAGAAAAGTAATACAGTATAAAAACTACGATAATATATTTTAGGAGGAAGGCTGATGGCAAATCACATGATAGAGTTGAAAAAAGCCTCGAAGTTCTATTCCAATAAAGACACGGTAAGCACCGGCTTTTCTAGGGTAGACCTTATGCTTGACATAGGAGAATTTGTCGCTATTACCGGTGAAAGCGGAAGCGGTAAGTCAACACTTTTAAATGTAATCTCCGGACTAGATACATATGAAGAAGGCGAGATGTATGTAGCGGGTCAAGATACAAGTGCTTTTCAAGTTGAGGATTACGAAGCATATAGAAAGAAATACATAGGCAATATTTTTCAGGACTTCAATCTCGTAAATAGCTACACTGTATATCAGAATATAGAGCTTGTCATGCTCATTTCGGGTAAAAGAAAGAATGAGTGCAAGGAAAAAATAGAAGAACTAATAGACCTTGTAGGTCTTAGCGAGTTTAAAAATGCTAAGGTGTCAAAGCTTTCTGGAGGTCAAAAACAGAGAGTTGCTATTGCAAGGGCTCTAGCTAAGGATGCACCGATAATAGTTGCTGATGAGCCGACGGGAAATCTCGACAGCAAGTCAGCAGATCTCGTTATTAAGACTCTTAAAAAAGTATCTAGGAGCAAGCTCGTAATAATTGTTACCCATAATTATGAACAGGTAGAGGAATATATTACGAGAAAAATTACCATGCACGACGGTAAGATAATTGAAGATAGGAAGCTAAAAACTTCGCAAGATATGAGAGATATGAGCGAGGGCTTTAGCTCATATCTAGACTTAGACAGTGCATCAAGTTCAGGTGCGTCAAATTCAGAGACACCAAATTCAGGTGCACAAAGTTCAGAGGTATTAAATTCAGATGTACTAAATTCAGAGGCATCAGGTTCAGCTTCAGATGCACCAACATCAGAGGCATCAAACTTAGAAGGCAGAAGAACAAGAAGGCAAATTAAAAGAAGACAGATTGATAATGAAAGCAAGAGAAATCAGGATAGCGTTGAAATAAAATCAATGAACTTTGGAAGTCAATTAAACCTAGGTATGAGAAATACATTTAATATCTTCTCAAAATTCATGCTACTTCTGATTGTATATTTGTTCATATCAACCGCGGTGACAAATCAGTACGCCTCAACAAAGGCAAGCATCACAGATATGGACAAGATAGGCTATAATCAATACTTTGCAGATTTAAGGCGTAACAGAGTTATAGTTACAAAAGAAGACGGAACATATTTCACGCCTGAGGAAGTCAAGGAAATAGAGAAAAATGAGCTTATAGACCATGTAGTTAATAACGATATTCAGCTTGACACCTTGGGAGCGATACCAACTGATGAAGCATATATAAATGGGCCGGTTAGGACATATACAGATGATGAAAAAATTAATGTCAAATATGGCAAGCTTCCGGAAAATGATAATGAGGTTATGATAGTTGCTTATAACGACTCTTATCAGGCAAGGGCTATAAAAAAATCTGCCAAGGATATGATAGGTAAGGAGTATTATCTTGACGGGGTCAATGAAGGAGAAGAGCTTCTGACTTCAAAGGTAAAAATAGTAGGAATAGCATTTACAAATAGAGATAAAAATGCGTCTCAGGATTCTTTTGAAACAGGAAGATTATATGTCAATAGCAATACAAACAATATAATAACATCGAGAATGCTCGCAAGGCAGTCAGGGCTCCTCATGGATTATAACGGTAAAAAGCAGGAGATAAGGGCTGGTGAGGGAAGTGACCTTCTTCGTCCATCAGCGAATGTAAGCAAAGGAAAGGCATATATATTTGAATCCCATGCCGGTTATTATAAAAATGGAGAAGCCTTATATAAGCCACTTAATATCACATCTAATGGACTTCATGAAACGAATAATTTGAATTTAACCGTAGGAAAGGTTGTTAACAGCGAGAATGCAAAGAAAGCTTTAGGAATAGAAAAAGATTTCTTTGAAGAAGCATCAACGCACATATATATTAACGAAGACGATTACTATGCTCTTTATAGTAATGAAAATTATCAGGTAAGTGCTTTTGCCAAAAATGAAAAAGATGTAAAGGAGCTATCTGATTCACTTAGCAAATCAGGATATAAGGTTCTTCCGATTAAGGAAACGCTTACAAACCCTGATCGCATAGTATATTTTGTACTAAGATTATTACAGCTTGCAATATTCATGGCTATGATTATAGTGTTATTCTTCATTTCTTATGCGGTAATAAGGCTGATAATGAAATCGAGAAATACATATTATTCAACTCTTAGAATACTTGGAGCTAAAAGGAATAATGCAAGCAATATTATGAAAATAGAATTAATAGCTATGGCGATGATTTCATATGTACTCAATATAATTTTCGTACTACTTGTAAATAAGGATATTTTGAAAATACCTATTTTAAAAAATAATCTTTCATATATATCGCCTCTAGATTTCATTATTCTATTAGCAATACTTATAATATTATCTCTTTTGATAGCAAGAAGATATTCGAGAAAGATGTTCAGCAAGAGTGCTATGAATGCGTACAGGGAGGAGATATAAAATGATTAAATTAGAAAAGCTTAACAAATATTATTATAAAAATAAAAGCAATGAAAATCATGTTTTAAACGATATATCTATAGACCTTCCTGAAACAGGGCTTGTATCATTCCTTGGACCATCTGGCTGCGGAAAGACTACGCTCTTAAACGCGATTGGTGGACTGGACAAGCTTAGCTCAGGTAAGGTTTACATAGATGATGAGTGCATATCTAAGAAAAGGTCAGGTAAGATTGATACTCTTAGAAATGCAAAGATAGGATATATCTTTCAGAATTATAATCTTCTCGACGATAGGACAGTCTATGAAAATGTTGCACTAGCTCTAAGAATGATTGGAATTAAAGATGAAAAAATCATTGATGAGAGGGTGAGATACTGCCTAGAAGCTGTTGGAATTTATAAGTTCAGAAAGAGGAGAGCTGATGCACTTTCGGGTGGTCAAAGACAGAGGGTAGCTATAGCAAGGGCGATTGTAAAAAATCCTAGAATAATAATCGCCGATGAGCCAACTGGCAATCTCGACAGTGCAAATACCCTTGAAGTAATGAATATTATAAAAGCTATTTCAAAGGAAAGACTGATTTTACTCGTCACTCATGAAAAGAAGATAGCTGAATTTTATTCGGACAGGATAATTGAATTAAAGGATGGCAAAATAATATCAGATAGACTTAATGATTCAACTAGGTATCTGGACTACCAGCTTGAAAACAAGATATATCTAAAGGATATGAATGTGCAGAAAAGTTTTTCTGATGATGATGTAAAAGTCGATGTATTTAGCAATGAAGAACATAAGGCGGAAATAAAAATTGTAATTCGAGGTGGAAATCTCTATATAGATACGGACAATAAATACAATGTGGTAAGCGATGACTCAAATATAGAGATGATAGATGACCACTATAAGGTAATAGATAGCGAAACATATGATAAACATTCATTTGAATATGATAAGCATCTTCCTAAGAATTTTAAAGCTAAATATACATCGCTCTACACACCTTTTAACAATGTGGTCAAGGGCTTTAAATCAATAAGGAAATTTAATAAGGGAAAGAAGATTTTACTCATAGGATTTTTCTTCGCTGCAATGTTCTCATTCCTTGCTGTAAGTAATATTGTAGGACTTATGACGGTTAAGACAGAGGATTATATTTCCACAAACAAGCATTATTTGACAGCAACTAATTCATCTAAAAATGAAGAAATTATCACCAAGGCTTCTAGTGTATCCGGAGTTAAATATGTAATCCCAGGAAATTCAAAGGCTACACTTTCGCTCATGATGAGTGACTATTATCAGACGGCAACTGCCATTGGAAGGCTTGAAGGCTCGATCGCTCTATCTAAGGTGCTTGATAAAGATGATATTATCAAAGGCGAATACAAGGGTAATGATAATGAGATAGTTCTGGATAAGCTGATAGCTAAGAAATTTCTTAAGTCTAAGTCGGGCAAAAATGCAGGAGTTATCCATTACTCGGATTTCATAGGAAAAAGGATTAGTCTTGGAGGAAATGAGACATATATCATAAGTGCGATTTCAGATACAGGTTCACCATCTTTTTATGTAAGTGATAATTCCTACATCGATATACTGAGCCAACTTGAGATAGAAAAGGCTCAAGGTGATCCGTCAAAGAGCGATATGCTGAAAGATTATTCTAGGGCTCAGGATATTACAATAAAAAAGGGAAGAGCACCTACAAATTTGTATGAGGTCATAGTAAATGAATCCCAGCAGGACGAGTTTGAACTCAATAAGACAATATCTACTAAGGTTAACGATCATCCGCTAAAAGTCGTAGGATATTATAAGAGCAGTCAAATAGGAGATTTTAACTATGTATCTGCCGAAACCCTAAGGGCTGGATACATAGGCAAGCAGAAAGTCATTTCAATATATGCAGATGATCCTATTAAGGCTCAAGATGAACTTAGCAAAGAGGGAATAAATGCAAATATCAATATAGATGAAGAGAGGGCGAAATATGATGAAAGCAGACATAAGAGCGTGATAACATCACTCATTCTCGCAGCGGTAATACTCACAATCTCACTCATTGAGATGTATCTGATGCTTAGATCGTCCTTCCTCTCAAGGCTCAAGGAAGTTGGAATTATGAGGGCAATTGGAATAAAGAAGCATGACATAACGACGATGTTTGCTGGAGAGATAATAGCCATTAATCTGATAACTGTAATTCCGGGAATTGCTTTTATGTACTATATTTGGTCTAACATAATAAAAATCTCTGATACATTAGCAAAGATGTATACAGTAAATCCGGCAGTTGCAATTATCACCTTTGCAATGCTGATGTTCTTCAACCTAATAATAGGACTTATACCTGTTGCCAGCTCTATGAGAAAGACACCTGCAGAGATGCTTGCAAGGACGGATATATAGAAATTGATAGACTGAACATATTATGTTATAATCTTCTATCACTAAAAACGGAGGAAATTATGGATAACAGCAGATATAAAGATATGCCGGGTAATTTTATACACGATATAATTGAAGCGGACATTGAGAGTGGAAAGCATAAGGAAATAATTACGAGATTTCCTCCGGAGCCAAATGGGTACCTGCACATAGGCCACGCAAAATCGATCTGCCTGAATTTTGGTACGGCACTTAAGTATGGCGGAAAATGCAATTTAAGATATGATGATACGAATCCGGTCAAGGAAGACATAGAATATGTTAACTCCATTGAGGACGATGTAAGATGGCTTGGATTTGAATGGGCTGAACATAGGTGGGCATCTGACTACTTTGACATTATGTACGATGCCGCAATAGAGCTTATAAAAAAAGGCAAGGCTTATGTTTGCAACCTATCTCCTGAGGAAATTAAAAATACCAGAGGAACACTAAAAGAGGCAGGCAAGGAAAGCCCTTATAGGAATAGAAGCATTGCTGAAAATCTTGAACTTTTTCAGAAGATGAGAGATGGTGAGTTTAAAGATGGAGAGGCAGTGCTTCGTGCCAAAATCGATATGTCATCTCCAAATATGAACATGAGAGATCCTGTAATCTACAGAGTTCTTCATGAAACACATCACAATACAAAGGACAAGTGGGTTATATATCCGATGTATGATTTTGCCCACCCTATCGAAGATGCAATCGAGGGGATCACACATTCTATTTGCACGCTCGAATTTGAAGACCATAGACCTTTCTACGACTGGACTCTTGAAGAAGTAGGCTTTTGGAAAAATCCACCAAGGCAGATAGAGTTTGCAAGGCTTAATATTACGAACATGATAATGAGCAAGAGGTATCTTAGAGCCATGGTCGAAGATGGGACGGTTTCAGGCTGGGATGACCCTAGGATGCCTACAATTGCGGGTATAAGGAGGAGAGGTTATACGCCGGAAGCTATCAGGCAGTTCTGCGATGAGATAGGAGTTGCAAAGGCAAATTCTACGGTAGATATAGCACAACTTGAATCTTGCATCAGGAGCGACCTTCAGAACAAGTGCGAAACAAGGCACATCGTTACAAATCCAATCAAGCTCATAATAACCAACTGGGAAGAAGGCAGAATAGAAAATATTGAAGTAGAAAACAATAGAAATGTGCCGGAGCTTGGGACCCGTGAAATTCCATTCGGAAGAGAGCTTTGGATTGATGGCGACGATTTTATGGAAGTGCCGGTTAAGAAATATTTCAGGCTTTTCCCTGGCAATGAGGTAAGGCTTAAGGGAGCTTATTTTGTTAAGTGCAATGAAGTTATAAAGAATGAAGATGGCTCTATAAAAGAAATTCATGGAACATATGACCCTGATACAAAGGGCGGCGAGTGCAAGACTAGGAAGGTAAAGGGAACTATTCACTTTGTTGAAGCGAGCACAGCGATTAAGATTGATATTAGAGAGTATTCTCATATGATGATAGAAAAAGAAGATGGAACGCAGGAATTTAATCCGGATTCACTCAAGGAAACATGGGGATATGCAGAGCCACTTGTCGCTGATATAAAGCCGGAAGAAAGGATTCAATTTTTCAGAAAAGGATATTATATTGCGGATAGCAAGTTGACTACGGGAGACAAAAAGGTATTCAATAGTATAGTTAATTTAAAAACATCATGGAAAAAATAGATTATGTTTGATTTTATAATAAACCTTATAAATAACAATTATGAAATATTAAAACATATTACAACGCCTCTCAGGTGGATATTCGTAGTCTTGGCCATTTATATTTTGGTCAAGGCTATTTTGTCTTTATTATCGACAAGAGCTACGCCAGAGGTCTGGGGTTATATGTATGTTGAAGGCGGATACAATCTGCCAATATCACATTGGGAAAATCTTATCGGAAGAAGCAGTTCTTCAGACTTAAAGATTGATAATAAATCCGTATCACGAAATCATGCGATTATGATGAGGAGAAAAGACGGAAGCTGGATAATAAAAGACCTTAGCTCTAAAAATGGAACAGTGGTCAATGGGACAAGGCTTGAGCAGGGGAAGAAATATCTCATAAATACTGGAGATGAGATTGTATTTGGAAATGTTAAATGCAATCTTGCAGCAATAAGCTTTGAGGAGAGCAGGAATAATGAAGAGCTTAGGAGAATGGATAGAGAGCCTATGTCACCATGGAAATCGCTCATAGCGGTGACGATTTTTCAGATTCTTTCAATCCTTCAGCTTATGATCGGAATGAGAAATAATTTCAACCAAAGCTCGGCTCTGTCCATAATAGGAATATCGCTTCTCATGTGGGCCTATGTCATATTTTTCAAGAAAAAAGGCAGGAAGGCATTTGAAATGGAAATAATTGCATTTTTTATGTCAACGATTAGCCTTCTTGTAACTGCGTCGGCTTCACCAACCGAAACATTTAAGCAATTCATTGCTATATGTATTGGAGTTTTTCTATTAATCGTGCTCTGCTATTTTCAAAGAGATCTCGAGAGGACAAAGACGATAAGGCTAACGCTGATTGTGCTTTCTATTGGACTTTTGCTATTTAATCTAATATTTGGTACGGCAAAATTTGGAGCAACAAACTGGGTTTCGATAGGAGGTATGTCTTTACAACCATCTGAGCTAGTTAAAGTTGCCTTCATACTTATAGGTGCAGGAACGCTTGAAGAGCTTTTTAGAAAAAATAATTTATACCAATATATGGCTTTTTCGGCATTCTGCCTTTTATGCCTTGCAATTATGAGGGATTTCGGAACAGCACTTATATTCTTTTCGACCTACCTTGTTGTTTCCTATCTAAGGAGTGGAGATTTTTCAAGGTTAATCCTAACTGGGGGAGCAGCGGGTTTCTTTGGACTAATCGTTCTTAGATTTATGCCATATATAGCAGACAGATTCGGTGCTTGGCGTCATGTCTGGGAACCTGAATTTGTCAATGGAATGGGTTATCAGCAGACGAGGACGATGTCTTATGGAGCAGGAGGAGGGCTTCTTGGTCTTGGAGCTGGAAATGGAGGATTAAAAAATATTCCGGCGGCAAATACCGACCTCGTATTCGGATATGTCATGGAAGAATGGGGATATATAATAGCTATATTGCTGGTTCTTTGCATAATCACGCTGTCGCTTTTTGCGGTCAACTCTATTGTTGCAGGAAGATCTACATTTTATACAATTGCATCTTGCGGTGCAGCAACTATGTTCATGGTTCAAACAATGCTAAATGTATTTGGCTCTGTGGATTTATTCCCTCTTACCGGAGTAACCTTCCCATTTATATCTACAGGTGGAACGAGTATGCTCGCTTCATGGGCTATGCTATCCTATTTCAAGGTATCCGATATGAGGAAAAATGCGAGTATTGCAGTTACTGAGGAGGTGGAAGAATATGCTTAAGCTTGAGCGAAGAGCAAGGATTTGCCTTCTTATAGCAGGAGTACTTTTCTTAGGAATGGTATTTTTTACATTTAAATATGTTAGTGAAGGCGGTGACTGGGCTGGATTTTATGGAAATACTCAGATATATACGGCGGGTGAAATCAATAGAGGCGAAATATCTGATAGACATGATAATATTCTTCTTTCCTGCTCAAAGGATGGAGTAAAATATAGCGAAGATTCGGATGTTAGAGCCGGAACAATTTTTGCAGTGGGTGATACGAAGGGTAATATTTCCACGGGTGCAATTAATATGTGGAAAAGCGAGCTTATAGGATATGACTTACTAAATGGAACATATGATAAATCACAGGGCGGTAAAAAATTAAAACTCAGTATTGATGCGGGGGCATCTAAGGTCGCATATAACTCTCTTAATGGCAGAGAGGGATTTATAGGTGTATTTAATTATAAAACTGGTGAAATTATGACACTTGTCAACTCCCCTGCGATTGATCCACTTGGAGATATTCCCCAAAATCCAGATTCACCTGTTTTCTTTAACACATTTATGCTTGGTAAGCTCACCCCCGGCTCGACATTTAAGCTCGTTACATCAGTTGCAGCTATTAGGAATATGGACACGGACGCTTTCTCATTTAAATGTGATGGAATTAATAATTTTCATGGCATCAATATCAGGTGCACAGGAAATCATGGTAATGTTGATTTTGAAGAAGCACTTGTCAAATCCTGCAATGGAGCCTATGGCGAAATTTCAAGGACGGTTGGCTCTAAAAATTTAAAAGCAGCAGCAAAAGACGCAGGACTTATGGATAGCATTTATGTCGACGGTGTTCAGTCTGAAAAAGGAAGCTTCGATTTTCCTAATAATGACGATATTGCACTAAGCTGGGCAGGGATAGGACAGCATAAGGACCTCGTCAACCCTTGCTCAATGATGGTATTTATGGGAGCTATTGCAAATGATGGCAAGGCTGTAAATCCTACTATGATTGATAAAACGAATTTCTTTAAAAAGAAAAAGGGTGGAAAAATCAAAGGAGAATATATCTCTCCTGACATTGCAAATAAGATAAAGTCGATGATGAAAAGCACTGTAGAAGATAATTATGGAAGCTCGAGATTTTCAGGGCTAGACATCTATGCGAAATCCGGAACAGCTGAAACAGGAGGAAAAAATTCGGATTCATGGTTCGTAGGATTTCTTGGAGATGAGGCACACCCATATGCCTTTGTCACATGGGTAAAGGGTGGAGGAACTGGATATATTACAGCAGGAGAGGTTGCGAATGATACATTGCAAGCCTTGGTTTCAAATAACTAGATAAATCTAATTGAACTAAAACAATTGCAATTAGATTTAAATAGTTGAAATCAGATTTAAACAATTGAAATCAGATTTAAAAAGTTGAACTACTATTGAATTATTTCATAAATAAAACCCTTTTCATCTGCGAAAAGGGTTTTATTATATTTATGGCATTTTGTATGCCAATTAATTTTATTTACAAAAAGAATCGATATTCTTTGCGAAGTAAATCAATTTTCTCCGAGGAATCTTCTAATACTCTTTGTAAGATCAATCAATTTTCTTCCGAAAGCTCGTCAAGGCAAACAGTTCCAAAAAGCCTTGATTTTTTAATAAAGAATAGCACAAGTAGCATTTGAGCAATTCCTATAGGAAGTGAAATCCAAGCATTTCTGGTAAATCCTGCAATCACATATGTTACAAAGGATACGCCCATAACAGTTAGAGCATAAGGGAACTGCGACTCAACATGGCTCACATGGTTACAACCCGCACCTGCAGATGACATGATTGTCGTATCAGAAATTGGTGAACAGTGATCTCCTGCAACGCCCCCTGCCATACAAGCAGAAATCACAATTATCATAAGGTCAGGTCTGCTTGATGTGATTGCGAGAGCTATAGGAATTAATATTCCAAATGTTCCCCATGATGTTCCAGAAGCTATTCCAAGTCCGCAGGCAATTAAGAATATAATTGCTGGGAAGAATGATACAAAGCCATCACCTAAGTTGTCAACGAGGTTGGCTACATATTCAGCAAGTCCAAGCTGATCTGTCATTGCCTTTAGCGACCATGCAAAGGTTAGAACAAGTATAGGGGCTACCATTGATTGAAAACCATCAGGAACACATTTCATTAACGAATCGAAGGTAAGAACTCTCCTGATAGCATAGTAGATTATCGAAATAATCAAGGCTACAAGAGAACCCATGGACAAGCTTGCTGCCGCATCACAGCCTGCAAATGCTGCAGCAAATGAAGTCCCTTTGAAAAATCCACCAGTGTATATCATTCCTATGACACATGAAATTACTAGCACGATTACAGGGAAGATAAGGTCTATGACCTTTCCGTCAGGATTTGCTTCGTCTTTTTGTGAATCAGCATTTTCTGAATTTATATCTTTAACTGTAAATAGGTCATTCTTCTCAATAGCATTTCTTTCATACTTTGACATTTTTCCATAATCGAAGTTCATCAATGTAATAGCGATCATCATGACGATTGTTAGCAAGGCATAGAAATTATATGGAATTGCTTTTATAAACAAAGTCAAACCATTTTGACCTTTTACAAAACCGCTTACAGCCGCCGCCCAAGATGAAATTGGGGCAAGTATGCAAATTGGTGCTGCTGTGGCATCGATTAAATATGCGAGCTTTGCTCTTGAAACCTTATGCGTATCTGTCAAAGGCTTCATTACGCTTCCGACTGTAAGGCAGTTGAAATAATCATCTACAAAAATCAATAGACCAAGACCTACTGTGCTAAGTTCAGCACCCTTTCTAGATCTAATCTTTGATGAAGCCCAGCGACCGAAAGCCATGGACCCACCCGACTTATTCATCATCGAAACTAACATTCCAAGGACGACTAAGAAGATTAAAATTCCTACATTATATGGGTCAGATAATGAGGCAACGATTCCGTCATTTACCACCCTCTTAACAATTCCGGAAAAATTCGGACCTGCATATAAGCAAGCACCTGTAAGAATTCCTAGGAAAAGAGAGCTATATACTTCCTTAGTTATGAGAGCCAAGGTAATAGCTACAATTGGTGGCAAGATAGACCAAGCGGTTGCGTAAAGAGTCGGCTCGGTTGCAGCCAAGGATAGGGAAGTAGCGGAAATAATTAGAAAACCTGCAAGACACATTATATATAATATCCTGCTTCTTAATGAACGATTCATAATGATAAACCTCCATTCAAAATAAAAAATAGTAAATAAAAAACCATGAATATCGTCTGAAACCTATCCATGGCATTTAAAGAATTTACTAAATTCATGACCATTGATAGCGCTCCACATAAATGTGACAGTACGCAGCATCTTATTACTACGCCCCAGAATAAATATCGGGAAATATCTAATCTTCGGCGGTTTTCCCTTTCGCAATTGCTTCCTTCCCGAGAATATGCAATTGTTACTGATGAATACCGCAACCTCTATCGTGTCAGTTGTTATTCAAATGGTTGTTCAATATTAAACAACAAAATTTGTTGATTGTCAATAGAAAAAACAAAAAAGACTGAAATATTTTTGTGAAAATCATCAAATTAAAATTAATAAAAATATGAGAGCGGGGATATTGTAAGTGTTCGCATTACTATGTTAGAGGCAACTAACTAAGCAAATAATCTTTGTTGACTAATAGCTTGACGAGATGTATAATATTCGGAGTTAAAAACACAAGTTGTATTACTTGATTTTAAGGAGGTAAATAGATGAAAGTAATTATGTCGGGTAATGAAGCAATTGCTCGCGGTGCTTATGAGGCCGGAGTTAGGTTTGCTTCAGCATATCCGGGAACACCGAGTACCGAAATTCTCGAGAATATGCCTCAGTATAAAGATGAGGGCGTTTATTCAGAGTGGGCTCCTAATGAGAAAGTAGCTGTAGAAGCTGCTATCGGAGCATCTGTTGCAGGCGTAAGAGCTATGTCGGCAATGAAGCATGTAGGTCTTAATGTAGCTGCTGACCCTGTATTTACAGTTGCATATACTGGAGTAACAGGCGGACTCGTAATTGTTGTTGCAGACGACCCAGGTCTACACAGCTCACAGAATGAGCAGGACAACAGAAACACAGCTAAGTCTGCAAGATTACTTATGATAGAGCCATCTTCAAGCCAAGAAGCTAAGGATTATATGAAGATTGCTTTTGATCTTTCAGAAAAATTCGATACACCTGTACTCTTCCATGTTACAACAAGAGTATGCCACTCAAAGGGTATCGTAGAATTAGGTGAGAGAGTTGTTAAGGAAACAATCCCATTTGAACCTAATATCAAGAAATATGTTGCTACACCTGCAAATGCTACAGTTCTAAGAGCTAAACTTCAGGATAGAGTTGAGGCAATGGAAGAGTATGCAAATACTATCGAAATCAACCAGCCTGAGTGGAATGATACAAAGATTGGTGTTGTAACATCAGGTATTTCATATCAGTATGTTAAGGAAACATTCGGAGATAAGGCTTCATATCTAAAGCTTGGTATGACATTCCCATTCCCTACGAAGCTTGTTAAGGACTTCTGTTCTAAGGTTGACAAGGTATATGTAGTAGAAGAAATGGATCCATACCTCGAAGAATACATGAAGCAGAATGGTATTGAGTGCATTGGTAAGGACTTAATTCCTAGATATTATGAGCTAAATACAGACATCGTAAGAGCTTCTCTTCTCGGAGAAAAGCCAGAAAATTATTCATCTGATGTTAAGGCTGTTGTTAGGCCTCCTGTACTTTGTGCTGGTTGCCCACACAGAGGTCTATTCTATGTTCTTTCTAAGATTAAGAACATCATGATTACAGGAGACATCGGTTGCTACACACTTGGTTCAGCAGCACCTCTTAATGCTCTTCACACTTGCTTCTGCATGGGTGGAAGTATTTCTACAGGCCACGGTGCATCTATCGCACTCAGAGAGTTTGGCGATAAGGACCTTAAGGTTGTATCTGTAATTGGTGACTCAACATTCTTCCATACAGGAATCAACTCACTTGAAGATTTGGCTTATAATAAGGGAAGCAATACTGCAATCATTCTTGACAACAGAATTACAGGAATGACAGGACATCAACAGAACCCAGGAACAGGATTTACCCTCATGGGAGATGAAGCAGCAGAGATTGACATTCCTGCAGTATGTAAGGCAATAGGAATCAAGGAAGAGAATATCTGGATTGTAAACCCTAACAAGCTTGAGGAGACTAAGGAAGCAGTTAAGGCAGCAATCGCTAAGGATGAGCCTACAGTTGTTATAACAAGATGGCCATGTGCGCTAAAGAAATTCAGCCAGCAGGATATTGATGAGTTTACATCTTCAGGATTGATGACAAGACAGTGCGAGATTGATCAGGAGAAGTGCAGAAACTGTAAGATGTGCGTTAAGACAGGTTGCCCAGCTCTAATCTCTACTAAGGACAGCGTTGTTATCGATAAGAACAACTGTGTAGGATGTACAGTATGTAAACAGGTATGTCCATTTGGAGCTATTCAGGAGGTGCCAAGATAATGAGTGATGTAAAAAATATTCTACTCGTAGGAGTAGGTGGACAGGGTACAATCCTTGCAAGTAAGATTTTAACAAGCGGTCTTATGGAAGCGGGATATGATGTAAAAATGAGTGAGATTCACGGAATGTCACAGCGTGGAGGAAATGTATCAACACAGGTTCGCTACGGTAAAGAAGTTGAATCACCAATCGTTGGTAAGGGTTCAGCCGATGTAATCGTTGCATTTGAGAGAATGGAAGCATTGAGATGGTTAGAATATCTCAAGATTGGCGGAAAGATGGTAATAAATGATTTTGCTATCCAGCCTGCTCCTGTAAATCTAGGTGCAGCAGAATATCCAGCTGACATAATTGAACTTCTAAAGAGCAAGGCAGAAGTTACAACTCTAAAGGCTGGAGAGATTGCTGGAGAACTTGGAAATCCAAAGGCAATGAACATCGTTCTTCTTGGTGCTCTAGTTAAGGCAATCGGTGGACTTGACGATGTTGACTGGGATAAATATATCGCAGCTAATGTAAAGCCAAAGTTCAAAGAGCTAAACATCGAAGCATTTAAAAAGGGTTATGAATTAGTATAATTTTACAATATTATAACCATCTAAAATGAAATATTTAAGAAAGAAACGCCTTCGCTTTATGCGAGGGCGTTTTTATTTAAATTTTTAGTTTAAATCTGACATTAATAAAAAACTTTTTTAAAAGTTGAAAAACTTCATACGCATATATGTGTGTGAAGTTTGCATATGCACATATCTTAAGACAAGCTGATATTAATTTAAAGAAGATAAAAATTGAAAGAAGATTAAAAAAATGTTATCATATCAGAGAAATTTAGGAGGTGCGACTTAAATGAGAATAATCATGCTTATTTCTAGCTTGCTCATGACAGGAGCAGGAGCATTCTGCATTGCGAATGCCAATATGCCATTTATATCACTGGCTGCTATCATTGGAATAATTGCAATTATAATGGGAATAGCTAAATTGTTTGTCAGCCTATTTTGCAAGATAAATGCTGATGACAGGGTAAGAAATTTTGTGAGAATTGAAGCTACGCTATCAATAATTATAGGAATTGTATTTTTATCGGGGCAGATTGTTGATGCTGCTGGGGTACTTCCGGTTTTCGCACTTTGGACAACTTTAGAGGGACTGAAGTCCATATCTATCAATAAGATGAACTACAGAATTAATTCTAGCATAGAAAACATTTCTCAGCTTCTTGGCATAATAACGACCTTGGTTGGATTATACACTTTCTTTAATGAAATAATTTTTGATATAAGACTTCTAATCTTAGTAGGAATATCTATGATGCTTATCGGGCTTGACTGCTTCAAGCTTTCACTTCAAATTGAATATAAAAAGTCTGAGCTCCTTAGTAGCACGAAGGAGAAACTTGAGGATGCTAAGATGGACGAAAAGGAAGCAATGGAGAGAGCAAAAGAGGCAGTGAAAGATTCCAAAGAAGCAAGGGAGAGAATATCAAAATATACAGAAGAGCTTATAAAAGAAGAAGCATTGCATAACAAGATAGGTGAATCAAGAAGGAAGAGTAAAAAATATAGCAAAAAACCGAGATAAATAATAGAAAAACATAAAAAAAGAAAAAAATACAAAAAAAGCATAAAAAAGCAAAAAAAGAGATTGACAAGTAAAAGAAAAGGGGCTATACTGTATAAGCTGTCACTAAGGCAGGGGGTACAAGGTAGCCCCTAAAAAAGTGGCAGAGAACCTTGAAAACAACATAGTATAGAACCTAGTCAATAAAAAGAAGATAAAATCTTCGAAATGAATTGATGAAGTA
>QWCE01001494.1_pt1 | contig 34898 bp, 30 predicted proteins | sample 1972531 | NCBI WGS metagenome assembly QWCE01 (sample SAMN09866716, study PRJNA288562) | Human gut metagenome isolate term4_stool, whole genome shotgun sequencing... | reverse complement strand
TACTTCTTATCTGGATTTATAGCTATAACTTCAATGTCCAGTTTATTTTCTGATGAAAAGAACACAATCTTTACTTGTTCTGCACTTCCAAGCAAAAGATTTAAAGCTTCATTTAGAGAAACTTTAATATCTTCTACTTCTTCAATATTAAATCCAACTTTATTGGCAATAAATGACACATTAAGTCTTGCAAGTGCAAAATTCTCTGGCGTGTATTCAAAGGATAAATAATATTTTTTCATATTTTACTCCTTAATATTGAAGAGCTTATTTAATTCAGTTATCTCGAATATTTGTTTTACATTAGGTTTTATTTCTTCAATACTTATATTTTTATCTTGCTCTTTAATTGTATTATAAATACTTATCAAACTTCCAAGACCAGTGGAGTCAATAAAATTTAACTTCTTAGCGTTTATAAGTATATCTTTTGAAGATGATACTTTTTTTAATACAGCTTCCTTAAATTCATCACTTGAATAGGCATCTAAATCTCCATCAAGGGAAATTTTAATTAGATCTTTTTCTTCGTTAATATCATAATTTAAACCCATATGAACCTCCTATTATTCGATATCTTCTATATATTTTGCGACAGCTACAATCTTGTCGCCTTCATCACTTACTTCTCTTATTTTAACTCCCATAGTATCTCTGCCCTTTGTTGAAACCTGTCTAACTTTAAGTCTGATAACATCTCCCTTGGCAGACATAAGGATTATTTCATCATCAATTTTTACAAGCTTTGCTGATATGATATCTGAAGTTCTCTTTGAAATCTTGTAGGTTATAACTCCCTTTCCACCACGATTTTGAACTTTATACTTATCAACTAAAGTCTTTTTACCATATCCATTTTCTGAAACAATTAATAGATATTCATTATCTTTTACAATGTCCATAGCAACAGCTTCATCATCTTTATTTAGAGTAATTCCCTTAACACCTTGAGCTGCTCTTCCAATTGCTCTTATATTTTTTACTTTGAATCTGATACATTGTCCCTTCTTAGTTACAATCATAGCTTCTTCGTCTTTTCCAATTGACCTTACTGAAATAAGTTCATCATTATCTCTTAATACTATTGCAATTAGTCCTGATTTTCTAAGATTTTTGAACAAATTAATCTTTGTCTTTTTAATAAGACCAGATCTTGTTGCCATTAATAGATAGTGATCATCTTCATCTTCATTAAATGGTATTGCAGCTTGTACAATTTCTCCCTTTGAAATTTGAATTAGATTTACAAGAGCCTGTCCTCTTGCCTGTCTACTTCCTTCAGGAATTTCGTAAGCTTTTAATGTGTATACTCTACCTTTATTTGTAAAGAATGCGATAGTACTGTGAGTTGATGTTACAAATAGTGAGTCTACATAATCTCCGTCTTTTAAGTTAAGTCCCACTACTCCCTTTCCACCACGATTTTGAACTTTATATGAACTTGTAGGAATTCTCTTTACGTAACCATGCTTTGTTACTGTTATAAGAACATCTTCTTCTTCAATAAGCTCTTCTATATCTATCTCATTGTAATTAGGTTTTATTTTTGTTCTTCTCTTGTCACCAAACTTTTCTTTTATCTCTATTAATTCATTTTTAATTATATCAAGAAGTAATCTCCTGTTTGCAAGTATTTCTTCAAGTCTTGCAATTTCTTTTATTAAATCTTCATATTCAGTTTTAAGTTTTTCTCTTTCCAAACCTTGTAGTCTTCTAAGTCTCATATCAAGAATGGACTGAGCTTGTACTTCAGAAAATCCAAATCTTTCCATAAGTCTTTCCAGTGCATCTGAATAGGACTCTCTTATTATCTTTATAATTTCGTCAATATTGTCTATTGCTTTTAAAAGTCCTTCTACAATATGGGCTCTGTCTTTTGCCTTTTTAAGATCAAACTCTGTTCTTCTTGTAATTACTTCTTCTTGATGTTCTACATAGTACTTAATGAGTTCTTTTAAATTTAATATTTTAGGAACTCCATTTACAAGTGCAAGGTTTATTATACCGAATGTAATTTGCATTTGACTATATTTATATAGATTATTAAGAACTATTTGAGCATTTGCATCCCTCTTTAATTCAACTACAATTCTAAGTCCTTTTCTATCTGATTCGTCTCTTAAATCGGAAATGCCTTCTATTCTCTTATCTTTTACAAGTTCTGCAATCTTCATTATCAAATTGGACTTATTTACTTGATATGGGATTTCTGTAATTACAATTCTTTCTTTCTTGTGGTGTTCTTCTATCTTAGCAACTGCCCTTAGAATAATCTTTCCTCTACCTGTGTTATATGCATCAATAATCCCCTGCTTTCCCATAATATTTGCACCTGTCGGAAAGTCAGGTCCCTTAATATGTTCTCTTAATTCATCTATTGTAATATCTCTGTTGTCAATATATGAAACTATACCATCTATAACTTCACCTAAATTATGAGGAGCCATGTTAGTTGCCATACCTACTGCAATACCTGATGATCCATTTACAATTAAATTTGGAAATCTTGATGGAAGCACTACTGGTTCAAGTTCTCTACCATCGTAGTTCTCTTGAAAATCTACAGTTTCTTTATTTATATCTCTAAGCATTTCAAGACAAAGCTTATTCATTCTAAGCTCTGTATACCTTGGAGCTGCGGCTCCATCACCATCAATTGATCCAAAGTTACCTTGACCTTGTACAAGTGGATATCTCATATTAAAATCTTGTGCAAGTCTTACTACAGCGTCATAGATTGCTGAGTCACCATGAGGGTGAAACTTACCCATTACATCCCCAACAAGTCTTGCAGACTTTGTAAATCCTCTATCTGGGAACATACTTTGCTGTTGCATAGAATAAATTATTCTTCTATGAACTGGCTTAAGTCCATCTCTAACATCTGGTAAAGCTCTTGAAACTATAACACTCATTGAATAATCCAAGTAGGACTTTTTCATTTCTTTATCTATATCAACATCTATAATATTGTCATGACCTTTTATTAATTCACTCACTTTACCACCTCCTATGCATCAATATTTTGTGCATATACTGCGTTTTCTTCAATGAACTCTCTTCTTGGTTCAACTTTATCTCCCATTAGAATATTGAAAGTTTCATCAACTTCAACAAATTCTTCCTCATCAATAGAAACTTTTAAGAGTATTCTATTCTCAGGATTCATAGTAGTTTCCCAAAGTTGGTCTGCATTCATTTCACCAAGACCTTTATATCTTTGAACTTTTAAATTTGAGCCTCTTCCAAGCTCATCAAGTGAAGATTCAAGTTCTTCCTCTGTATAACAATATCTTACAACCTTAGTACCTCTGATAATTCCATAAAGTGGAGGTTGAGCAATGTAGATATGACCTTCCTTTATTAAATCTTTCATATATCTGAAGAAAAATGTAAGGAGTAGTGTTCTTATGTGAGCACCATCAACATCCGCATCTGTCATAATTATTATCTTTCCATAACGAAGTTTTGAAATGTCAAACTCTTTTCCAATTCCTGTACCAAATGCTGTTATCATAGCTTTTATTTCATTTGAAGAAAGTGCTCTATCAAGTCTTGCCTTTTCAACATTTAAAATCTTTCCTCTTAAAGGTAAAATCGCTTGATACTTGTTGTCTCTACCACCTTTTGCAGATCCTCCAGCGGAGTCACCTTCCACAAGAAATATTTCATTTACAGAAATATCTGACTCTATACAATCTGCAAGTTTTCCAGGTAATGTTGTATTATCAAGAATCGATTTTTTTCTGGTTAAATCCCTTGCCTTTCTTGCAGCTTCCCTTGCTCTTGCTGAAGACTGTGCCTTTTCAATTATTATCTTTGCAACTGCTGGATTTTCTTCTAAAAATATTGAAAGACCTTCATAAAGTGTAGTTTCTACATCACCTCTTGATTCTGAATTTCCAAGCTTTGACTTGGTTTGTCCTTCGAACTGAGGATTAGATAATTTTATAGAAACTATAGCTGTAAGACCTTCTCTGGTATCATCACCTTGAAGATTTTGGTCTTTTTCCTTTATTAAATTATATTTTCTTCCATAGTCATTTAGAGATCTTGTAAGGGCAGTTCTAAACCCAATTAAATGAGTTCCACCTTCTGTTGTATGGATGTTATTTGCAAAAGGTAGTACATTTTCAGAATATGAGTCTGTATATTGCATAGATATTTCAACAGTACTCTTTTCTCTTTCTGCTGTAATATATATGGGTTTTTGGTGAAGTACATTTTTATTTCTATTTAAGTACTCTACAAATGAATTGATTCCACCTTCATAGTGAAATTCTATCTTTGTATCATCTCTTCTATCTTCAAAGATAATCTTTATTCCACCATTTAAAAATGCCATCTCTCTAAATCTACTTATGAGAACATCTTTTTCAAAATTTATTGTCTCAAATATCTCTTCATCTGGCATAAACTGAATTTTAGTACCAGTCTCATCAGTTTTTTCACCTTTTTTTATTTCTTTTGTAACCTTTCCTCTTGAAAATTCTTGAGTAAATACATATCCATCTCTCTTAACTGTAGCTTTTAACCATGATGATAGAGCATTTACTACAGAAACACCTACACCATGAAGACCTCCCGAAACTTTATATGCATCATTATTAAACTTTCCACCTGCATGAAGAATAGTAAGTACAGTTTCAAGAGTTGACTTTCCAGTTTGAGGATGTTTTTCAACTGGAATTCCAGATCCATTATCTTCAACAGAAACAGATCCATCTTCATAAATAATTACGGTTATGGTATCTGCAACTCCTGCCAGTGCTTCATCTATACTATTGTCAACTACTTCGTATACTAAGTGATGAAGTCCCTTTGGACCAGTAGATCCTATATACATCCCCGGTCTAAGCCTAACAGGTTCCAGGCCTTCTAATACCTTTATATTCTTAGCTCCATAATCTCTATTTTGAGTCATATATTATCCTTTCATCTATCTATATTTCTTTACTTTAAGTTCATTATTATCCAGTTCAAAAATTCTATACTCTCCATTATAGTCATCTATAAAAGATTCTGATGTTGCAGTTATTATACTTTGATAACCTTTAATTTCATTTAAAATAAAATTTGTCCTGTCCTTATCAAGTTCTGAAAAAACATCATCAAGGAGTATAACAGGGCTTGTTTCTTTTATTTCATAAAATATCTTAAGTTGAGATAGTTTTAAAGTCAGTATAAGCGTTCTCTGCTGCCCTTGTGATAAAAATATTTTTGAATCAAGATTATTTACAAATATTTTTATATCATCTCTATGTGGCCCCACTGAACTAAATCCTCTATATATATCCCTTTCAAGAGAATTCAGCATTTCTTCATATAGCATTTTAAAATTTTTTTCAGTATCTTTATAACAATCCTCATACTTTCCATTGTAAAAAATACAAAGCTCTTCATTTTCATCAGTTAGTCTTTTATGAATATTTTTTGCAACTTCTTCAATAATCCTGATATATTTCGATCTGATTTTTAATATCTTTGCACCTTCTTCAGCCATCTGCTTAGTTGATGCTATAATCTGTTCCCTAAAGTATTTTTCTTTATTCTTGTTTTTTAGAATATAATTTCTTTGATTTAAAATGTTATTATATTTTATTAAAATAAGGTTGAATCCTGGAATAATTCCACAAATAACCTCATCTATGAAGTTACGTCTATAAGATTTAGTTTCCTTTATTATTTTTATATCTTCTGGTGTAAAAGTTACTATATCAAAAAAAGTTCGTAACTCCTGCATTGTATCTATTTTATTTTCATTTATTCTTATAACTTTTTGTCCGTTTTTAGAGATTTTTACTTCTATTTTTTCCTCAAGACCATCTGACTCTGTATCAGTTCTTATAAAACTTTCAACTTTGTCAAATTTTATTAAATTCTCCTGACTTACCGACTTAAAGGACTTTCCTTTTGAACTAAAATATACACCTTCAAGAATATTTGTCTTACCAACTGCATTCGGACCAGTTATAATATTTATTTTGTCTAAAAATTTGATATTCAAATTATCGAAATTTCTAAAATTTAAAAGATAACAGTTATTTATCTTCAAAACTTTCACCTATTTTATAATATAAACATCTTTTTCATATTGAACTTTGTCGCCTGGTCTAAGTTTCTTTCCTCGTCTTGTCTCAACTTCTCCATTTACATAGACTTCTCCATTTTGTATGATTTCTTTTGCAATACCACCTGAAGAAACTATATTTACGTATTTTAATAATTGTTCAAGTTTAATAAACTCTGTTTCTATTTTAATTTCTTCCATCACTGTCTCCCCAATCTAACTGGTAGTACCAGGTAAAGATATTCATTTTCTTCATCTACAGGATTTATAATACAAGGCTTTAAGCTATCAGTTAAATTAAGTGTGCATTCTTCTGAATCTATTACCTTTAAACCATCAAGTAAATATTTAGCATTAAATGCTATATCTAAATCATTTCCATCTTTTTCACAATATATGTTTTCTGACACATTTCCATACTCAGAATTTGAGGTAATGTGAATATTGTTTTCAGTTATTGATATTTTAACAAGATTTGCCTTTTCCTCTCGTGCTAAAAGAGATGCTCTTTCAAGAGCGTCTTGAAAATCCCTTTTTATTACATTTACTTTACAAGTTGAAGGTGAAAATATTATTCCTTTATAATCAAAAAAGTTTTTATCTAAAAGCCTTGAATAAATTAAAGTATCACCCAAATCAAACACAATATTGTTTTTCACAAAACTAAGTGTGATATCACCTTCTTCTGGCATTATTTTATTAAGTTCGTTTAATGATCTTGATGGAACTATTTCCTTGATATCTTCATGAATTTCACTATCATATCTCATAAGAGCTATTCTAAAACCATCAAGGGCAACAAAATTCAAATAATTTTCTTCCACTTCTATCATCACACCTGTTAAAGAAGGTCTTGACTCGTCTATAGAAGCTGCGAACACTGTATTTCTTATTGCTTTTTTCATGACTTCTACAGGTATTTCTATTTTTTTTTCTATATCTATATTAGGAAGTGGTGGATAATCATAGGAATCAAATCCTATTAGATTGAATTCAGAATTTGCACAACGAATTTGTATATTTTCTCCAGTAATATTAAATTTTATGGTGGAATCAGGTAACTTTCTTACTATATTACCTATCATTGCTGAATTTATAACTATTTTTCCCTCTTCTTCAACCATACAGTCTGTTGAAGTCTTTATTCCAAGTTCCAAATCTGTTGATTTTAATGTAAGTTTATTATCTTCTACTTCAAAAAGAATTCCTTCTAATATAGGAAGAGTTGTTCTTGAAGAAATTGCTTTTTGAGCAATGTTTATATGTTTTAATAATTCTCTTTGTTCTATTTCGAATTTCATTTTTTTCTCCTAATAAAAATAATAATAAGTTAGTAGTAGTCGTAGTAGTACTGTTCATTATGTGGATAAGTATATTTTATTTGATATTACATAGGTAAATCATCTGAATATCTTTGTGAATAATTTCTGTATAAATTCAAAGTTATAAACATTATCCACATAAAAAAAGTAAAATTTTAAATTTTAACTTTATCAACATTTTATCCACAGTGTTATCAACAAGAAATTGTGGATTACTCTCCTTTTATAATTTCAATTAAATTATTTATATCTTCAGCTAAATAAGGATCATTAGTTATATCTGTAGTTATCTTATCAACTCCATGCATAATTGTTGAGTGATCTCGATTAAAAGAATCTCCAATAATAACAAGTGAAAGATCTGTAAGTTGTCTACATAAATACATTGCAATTTGTCTTGGGTATGCAATTTGTCTTGCTCTATTTTTTGATGACATATCTTTTAATTCAAGATTATATTTTTCGCAAACTGCTTTTTGAATAGACTCTAATGTTATAGGTTCTTTTTCACTTTCTTCTATAACTTTTTTTAAAGCAAATTTAGCATGGTCTAAATCAATATTTCCATTTAAAAGCTGTGAATGAGCAAGTACTGTCATAAGTGCACCTTCAAGCTCTCTTATATTTGATTTTATATTCATAGCGATGTATTCTAATATATCATCGGATACATAAGAATGTTCTGTCTTTAATTTAGCTTTAAGTATTGCAACTCTTGTTTCATAATCGGGCATTTGAATATCTGCCATAAGTCCCCATTCAAATCGTGAGACCAGTCTCTCTTCCAAGGTCTCGATTTCTTTTGGAGGTTTATCAGAAGATAGAATTATTTGTTTGTTTTGTGCATACAAATCGTTAAATGTGTGGAAAAACTCAAGTTGCGTTCCCACTTTTCCTGCAATAAATTGAATGTCATCAATCAAAAGTACATCTATATTTCTATACTTATTTCTAAATTGGCTGTTTTTTTTACTTGATTTGTCTCCTATTGAAGATATAAGTTCATTTGTAAATTTTTCACTACTTATATACATAACTTTAAGTTCTGGATTGTTATCCATTATTTCGTGAGCAAGAGCTTGCATTAAATGAGTTTTTCCAAGTCCTGGTCCTCCATAAATAAACAATGGATTATAAGCGGTTGCAGGATTTTTTGCAACTGCCATTGCTGCAGACAGGGCAAATTCATTAGATTTACCTTTTACAAATGATTCAAATGTATATTTTGGATTTAGCATCTGCTCTATTTTTAATTTTTCAATATCTTCTTTAGTAGTGCTTACTTCTTGTTTATTGTCATAAAAATATTGTTGTCCTCCAGGTTGCACCTTTACTTGGTATTGTTTGTAGTTGGTATCAGTAGGAAGTACAATTTTTATTGAGGCTTCACTTTTTAATATAAAACTAAGTATCTCTACAATATCATTCAAGTATCTTTTTTCAATCATCTTTTTTGTAAAACCATTTGGAGCAGATAGTATAAGCTCTGAAGATGTTAATTTTATAGGTTTTAATGCCATTATCCAAGTTTCAAAGACAACATTATCCATATTAACTTCAAGAACAGATAGTAATTCAGACCATAAAGTATTAAGATCCATAATTCACCTCCGTTATTAACATAATAATCCACAATATTATGATAAGTTTTTATTGTAATGTACAACTTATATCAAGTTATCAACAAAAAGATGAAGTTATCCACATTTTTTTGAAGAAATCTAAAAATACTTAAAAAAAGAGAGAATAAGCCATTTCAATTGTACAAATTCCCTTTCAAATGTGGGGTTATCCACAAAAGTTTTTTAAAATTGTGAATTAAAATTATTTTTTCTGCTAATATTATACCAAATAGAAGTCTTTACTTCAAATTAATAAATGTTCTTAACACATTGATTTTTCAATAGAAATTTCATTTATCCACAATGATTTTCATAAAAATTAAAATTTCATAAAAAATTCTTATTTTTTTAATGATTTTCTTGACAGTTTCTCGTCTCGTTTATATAATCATCATAGTGTTTTGTATTATTTTACGGAGGTGAAAAAGTTGAAGAGAACATATCAACCAAATAGAAGAAAAAGAAGTAAAGATCATGGATTTAGAAAAAGAATGTCTACTAAAGGTGGAAGAAGAGTTTTAGCAAGAAGAAGAAAAAGAGGTAGAAAAGTTATTTCAGCTTAGGCCATTTTTATGGTCTTTTAATTTATTTATGGAAAAAGATAAAAGATTGAGAAGTAATAGAGATTTTAGAAATGTTTACAAAAAAGGAGAAGGCTATTTCAATAGGAACTTCACTTTTGTTGTAAAAAAGAATAATTTACCTGGATCTCGTGTTGGTTTCTCTATTACTAAAAAATTTGGAAATGCCGTTACAAGAAATAAAATAAAAAGAAGACTTAAAGAGATTTTCAGGTTAAACTTTGACTCGCTGATTCAAGGCTACGATATTGTAGTAATACCAAAACAAAACACTAAAGAGTTAAGTTATGAAGAACTTGAAAAGTCATGTATGCATCTTATAAGAAAAATATCGAAAAGAGTGAAGAAATGAGATATATACCAATATTCATAATAAGATTATATCAAATATTTATTTCCCCATACCTTGGGCAAAATAAATGTAAATATTATCCTACATGTTCCGAATATGCTATTCAGGCATATAAAAAGTATGGTATATTTAAGGGAACTTTACTTGCTTTGTGGAGAATTTTAAGATGTAATCCTTTTAGTAAGGGCGGCTATGATCCATTAAAATAAGATTAGGAGAGTATATGACAAAATTATTGAGTTCGATAATTGGTAAGATTCTTGAAGTTATTTATCTTACTGTATCGAAAATAGGAACTGAACCTAAGAGCATTTCATATTTTGCTATATCAATTCTTATACTTACATTGATATACAAATTAGTAATGATGCCGGTTACAATTTCTAACATAAAAATGCAAAAGCTAAATGCAAAGTTTCAACCGGAACTTAAGAAGCTTGAAGCAAAATATAAACATGACCCTCAACTCTATCAACAAAAGGTTATGGAGTTTCAAAGGGAGATGGGTTATAATCCACTTGCTTCCTGTTTGCCTATGCTAATACAAGTTCTTATTATTTGGGCACTTTTCCCAGTTATGAGAGAACCTCTTAAGTATTTAGAGTTAAGTAAGGATATTAACCTTAATTTCTTCTGGATTAAGGATATTACTGTAGCTAATTCAAAAGATTTAATTCTTCCTATACTATTAGCACTTACTCAATTCTTATTTACAAAGATGATGACTCCAAAAATGCCACAAGATGATAATAATAATCCTATGCAAGGTATGAACTTTGCAATGCAATATGCAATGCCTATAATGTTCTTTTTCTTTGCAAGAAATTATCAACCGGCACTATCTATTTATTGGATAACAGGAAATATCATTGAGATGGTATTTAGATTTTTTATCATGAAAAATGATGATGAAGAAGTTGTATTGAATAATAAGGACAGTAAAAAAGGTAATAAGAAATAGGAAGGAGCTTAGATGAAATCGACAGTTAAAGTGGCAAAGACCGTTGATGAAGCGGTAAAACTTGCTATTGAAGAATTGAATTGTTCGAAAGAAGAAGCTGTTATAGAAGTAATAGAAGAACCTAAATCTGGTATATTTGGACTTTTTGGGGCGAAGGATGCCATGGTAAGAGTTTCATGTGAAGAAGATATAGGTCAGCTTTTAAATGAAGTAATATCTGATAATAGCTCCAAAGTAGACACAGAAGTTAAGAAAGAGACTAAATCAAAAGAAGTTTTTGAAAAAGAAAATGAAAAAGACAAGGATTCTAATAGAGAAGTTTCAGATAGAGATTTAAAAACTAAAGAAGTTGAAAAAGTTGAAGAAGTTAGTTCTTCAGAAGAGAACACAAAACCTGTTGAAGTGGATGAAGAATTTAAATCTAAAGTTAGAGAGTTTTTAAATTCTGTAGTTGAAAAGATGGGTATTGAATCAAATATTGAAACTTTTCATGATGAATTTGGCATCAAATTTAATATAGTCCCAGTAAATGAAAATGACATTGGAATTGTTATTGGAAAAAGAGGGGAAACACTTGATGCAATTCAATATATTGTAAACCTTGTTGCCAATAGAAACTCTGATAAATACATCAGAATTTCTGTAGATTGCAATGGATATAGAGATAAAAGGATTAATTCTTTAAAATCTCTTGCAAAAAAAATGGCAAATAAAGCGTTAAAATACAATAAAAATATGAGATTAGAACCAATGAATCCATTTGAAAGAAGGGTAATCCATTCAAGCCTTCAATCCTTTAAAGGAATTTACACTGTAAGTGAAGGGGAGGAACCTTTCAGAAGAGTGGTAATTAAAATAAAAAGAGATTAGAAAGTAAAAGTCTGCAGTTGCAGGCTTTTCTTTTAGCCTTTTTCATATGGTATAATCATAAAAAAGGATGTGACTAAATGGAAGATACAATTACAGCTATTTCGACTGCAACTGGAGAAGCAGGAATAGGAATTGTGAGAATGAGTGGTAAAACAGCATTTGAAGTAGCTAATAAAATTTTTAAACCTAAGTCTACAAATAGAGATTTTGAAAATAGAAAACTTATTTATGGTCATATTTATGACAAAGAAGATATTATAGATGAAGTGCTAATCAGCTTTATGAAGGGACCTTCAACCTATACAAGGGAAGATATGGTTGAAATATACACCCATGGTGGTATTATCGCCGTTAGAAAGGTGTTGGACCTAACCATAAGAGAAGGAGCAAGGATAGCTGACAGAGGAGAATTTACTAAAAGAGCTTTTTTAAATGGAAGGCTTGATTTATCACAGGCAGAGGCAGTAATAGATTTGATTAAGGCAAAGACCGACAAGTCCTATGAAGCTTCTATGAACCAGCTGGGAGGTTCTCTAAAGAAAGAGATTAAGGAACTTAGAGATAAGATATTGGACCAACTTGCAAGGGTGGAGTACACAATAAACTTTACGGAAGATGGCCAGGAAGAGCCAGATAAAAATATTATCTTAAAAGAGGGTAGAGAAGTTTTAGAAAGGCTTGAAAACTTATATAATTCCTCAAATAGAGGAAAAATAATAAGAGATGGTATAAATACAACAATTATAGGAAAACCAAATGTTGGAAAGTCTTCATTACTAAATTCTCTGGCAAAGGTAAATAAGGCAATAGTTACAGATATTCCTGGAACTACAAGAGATGTTATAGAAGAATATATAGATCTTGATGGCATTGTGCTTAAGATTTCAGATACTGCAGGTATTAGAAGTAGTGAGGATATTGTAGAACAAATTGGTGTGGATAGGTCCTTAGACTATGCTAAGACGGCAGATCTTATAATTGCAATATTTGATCTTTCAAAGCCAATGGAACCAGATGACATGAGAGTTATGGATTTACTTTCCAAACGTAAATCTATAGTTCTACTAAACAAGTCAGATTTAAAAAGAGAGTTTGACATCAATCACTTAAATATAGATAGTGATATTCCCGTGGTTGAAGTTTCCATTAAGGAAAACAAGGGAATTGAGGCTTTGGAAAAAGAGATTATAAATATGTTTTACCAAGGAGATATAAAGTCTTCTTCAGATTTGTTGGTTACCAATGTAAGACATAGAGATATAATAAAAAAGGCTATAGATTACCTAAAATCATCTATGGACGACCTTGAAATGGGAGTTCCAATAGACTGTATAGAACTTGATTTGAGATCTTCATGGGAAATTCTTGGTGAAATTACTGGAGAAACAATTGAAGATGATGTATTAGATAAGATATTTAGAGATTTTTGTATTGGGAAATAGGATTATGGAAATAAAAAAATATAAAGAAGACTCAGTTGATGTATTAGTTGTAGGTGCAGGCCACGCAGGAACAGAAGCAGCTCTTGCAACTGCAAGGCTGGGACTCAAAACAGTTATAGTAACAATGAGTTTGGATTCCGTGGCAGACCTTCCATGTAATCCAAATATTGGTGGTACAGGCAAGGGACATCTTGTTAGAGAGATTGACGCCCTTGGTGGGCAGATGGCTTTAATTATAGATAAGACTTTTATTCAGTCGAGAATGTTAAATACATCTAAGGGACCAGCTGTACACTCCTTGAGGGTACAAGCGGATAAGCCAGCTTACCATAGAGAGATGAAGAAAGTACTTGAAAACACAGAGAATTTAGACTTAGTTGAAGGGGAAATCACAAAGATAAATGTAGAAGATAACAGAGTTGTTTCTGTAGAGACTTTAAATGGTGCAATTTATGAAACAAAAGCGGTAATTCTTGCTACAGGAACGTATTTAAAGGGACTTATACTTCAAGGAGAACTCCAAATAGAGTCTGGACCCCATGGTTTAAAGTCTTCAAAAGTCCTTTCAAATTCATTAAAGGAACTTGGAATAGAACTTAGGAGATTTAAGACTGGAACACCTGCAAGAGTTCACAGAGATAGTTTAGATTTTTCTGTAATGGAAGTTCAACCAGGAGATGAAGAAATTATACCATTTTCATTTATGAACTTTGGTAAAGATATGAGCAAGAATCAAGAAAATTGCTATCTAACATATACAACAAAAGAAACTAAGAAGATAATTGAAGATAATTTACAAAGAAGTCCAATGTATGCAGGTATTGTAAAGGGAGTTGGACCAAGATACTGTCCATCAATTGAAGATAAAGTCGTTAGATTTAGCGAAAGGGACGAACACCAAGTATTTGTTGAACCTGAAGGACTGGATACAAAGGAAATGTATATTCAAGGAGTGTCTTCAACACTACCAGAAGATGTTCAAAAAGAGATGTATAAGACCATTATAGGATTCCAAAACATGAAATTTATGAGATCAGCCTATGGAATAGAGTACGATTGCATAGACCCGACCATACTAAAGAGAACCTTGGAACATCAAGATATAGATGGGCTTTATTTTGCTGGTCAAATCAATGGCTCATCAGGATATGAAGAAGCTGCAGCACAGGGACTTATGGCAGGTATAAATGCATATTTAAAAATAAAGGGGAAGAAACCTTTCATACTGGACCGTTCAGATGCATATATAGGAGTTTTAATTGACGACTTGGTAACAAAAGGAACCAACGAACCCTATAGAATGATGACATCAAGGGCAGAGTATCGTCTAACACTTAGACAAGATAATGCCGATTTTAGACTTACAAAGTATGGTTATGACATAGGTCTTGTTTCAGAAGATAGAAAGGTAAAGACTAATAAAAGGTTTAAAGCCGTAGAAGATGAACTTAGAAGACTTGACTCCATAAGAGTAAATCCAAGTGAAGAAAATAATAAAATTATTGAAAGTCTTGGTTCTACAAAGCTTCAAAAATCACTTAGTTTGACAGAGCTTATTAGAAGACCAGAACTTGACTATGAAAAAGTGAAGGTATTTGACGAAGAAGCTCCGAAACTTGATAGAGAAATAAAAATTCAAGTACAGACCCATATTAAATATGAAGGATACATTGAAAAACAAAAACAGCAAATCGAAAGATTTAAAAAACTTGAAAGAAAAGACATAAGTTTTATTAATGACTATAGTAAATTAAAAGGTCTTTCTAATGAAGCTGTACAAAAATTAAATCAAATAAGACCTGATTCACTCGGACAGGCAAGTAGAATTTCTGGTGTTAGTCCCGCAGATATAAATGTAATCCTTATTTACCTTGAAAGCAGAAAGAGGAATAAACATGAACAGTCTAAATAAAGTAATGAATAAAGAAGGCATTGAGTTAACAGAAGACTCAATAGAAAAGTTTGAAAACTTTAGACAAACGCTTCTTGAGACCAATAAGTATTTGAATCTTACCTCAATAACAGATGAAGAAGAAGTAAACTACAAACACTTTTTAGATTCGCTTCTTCCATTGCAAAAGATAGAATTTAAAGAAAATTCAAAAGTTATAGATATAGGAACTGGTGGAGGATTTCCTGGACTTCCTATGAAATTTTATAGAGATGATTTAGATATAACTCTATTAGACTCATTAAACAAAAGAATAAAGTTTTTAAAAGATACTATTTTAAAAATGAAATTATCTAATATAGAAGCAATTCATGGAAGAGCTGAAGAACTTGGAAGACAAAAAGAATATCGTGAAGTGTATGACTATGCCATTTCAAGAGCGGTTTCAAGACTTAACACATTGGTTGAGTATAGTTTACCATTTGTAAAAGTTGGAGGTTATTTTATATCCATGAAAGGACCAGGAGGAAAAGAAGAGGCTGAAGAAGCAAAAAAAGCAATAAAGTTGTTAGGCGGAGAAATAGCAGATATAATAGAATATCAACTTGATTATGAAGACTCTGATAGAACTCTTGTTGTAATAAAAAAAATATCCTCCACCTCAAAAAAATATCCACGAGGTGGAGGAAAACCAAAAAATAAACCATTATAATATTTACTGCATTAAATAGACCCTCAAAGGAAATTCCCTTGAGGGTTATTTTATTCTAAAGGAGAAAGATTTTTAAAGTCAGGTCCTTTAAGTAGAGAAATAAAGGAACGCTTTAATTTATCAATAGACGAATAATATAAAAATACTGTATCATCCTTTACCATAAAAGTAGACTTATAAATTAGCCAATTATCAAAACTCGCTTCAGAAGGGTTTAAAATTTTAATAGGGTTTATGAAATTAATTCCATCCTTTGAGGTAAGAACAAATAATGAAGATGTATCCATTTTTCCATCAGGACAGTTCATAGTTAAACAATAATAAATGTTTTCTATTTTTTTTACTTCCAAATGCCAAGGATTGTAGTTTGTCCAAGCTCCCTTCTCCAAATTCATTGGTACAACTGGAGTAAAAGTTTTTAAATCCTTTGACTCAGTATAAACATAAGCATCCTCCCCTATGTTCATATTTTTACGATAATATATCTTATAAATACCATTTTCATAAATGACTGATGGAGCTCCAAGACCATATCCACTTGTTCCAAAGTCCATTATAACTTCAGGTTCTGTAAAAGTTTTTAAATCTTTAGTAGTCATTCGCAAAAGTCTTGAAAGCCTTGTTTTTTTATTGGACTCTCTATACCATAGTTCTAAAGTATCATCTCTTTCAAATAGACACACATCGGAGAGATGGCAGTCATTTCCAGGTAATGCAAGAGGATTTCTAACATCTAAAAGAGGTTTAAAATTAATTCCATCATCAGAAACTACAATACTTGGGTTTTCAGTAGAATCGTTTAAAAAACTATATGGTGTAAAAGCTAAAATATATTTATATCCAAATTTGCCATCTGAGTCGTAGACAATAGATGGATGGATTGCCTGGTTATTTGATTCAATATATGTAGGAATTTCCAAATGACTTTTTGCATTGAGCAAAAGAGCATCATTAACTAATTCAGATCCTGTATAATTCTTTTCATCTTCATTGACTTCTTCTATAGGTAAAGAGTCTGAAGGCTCTAAGTTTTTTTCAGTTGTATTAACATTGACAATACTATTATTTTTAGATTGAATTGTACTATATTTATTAATATAGATAGCTGCCCCAAAAATAGCCAGGGATAAAATGCCTACAAATATAAATTTTATTTTTTCCAAATGTATCACCCATTAAAGGATACCATATTATGTTACTTTTAAAAATTACAAATTTATTACAATATAGCGATTGTGGATAACTATGTTGACAACTATGTGGATATCATTGTGGATAAGTTTAATTTTCAGAAAACAAAAATAATATAAATAAATTAAAAAAGTTAATACAATCAATTGATAACACAGTAAAAAAGCCATTTTATTAATGTTAAAGAACTAAACGGAGTTGATATTAGAAATATTTTTACAAATATTATAAGTTAAAGTCTGTGGATAACTGGTTCATATATTAGTTAAAAATGTGGATAAAAAATTTTTTTAATTTAATAATTAAAAGTTTTCTATTATAAAAAAATAAAAAGTAATGTTTCACGTGAAACAATATCTAATAAATCAATCTAAATATATTGCTACTATATTCTAAAAATTATAAAGCCTTTAGGAATCAAATAGTTCATGTGAAACAAAATTTCTTATGCAAAAAATATTTTGCCTATATTTAGTTTATTTCCTTCAAAATCTTCTATGATTTTTTGACTTAAATAAAAGGAAAGATTAACAACTTTATATCTCACTTCATTTCTTGCACCTTTAAGGGAAAGTTTATAGATATTTTCAATTTCTTTATATTTTATTCCAAGATAAACTAAACCACTATTTTCACCAGGTCCTGCATATCCAGTTGCAACTATATTTAAATCAGATTTTGAAATCTCACTTAAACCATGTAACATTTCCGCAGCTGTTTGAACACTTACAGCTGTATGTTTTGATAATGTTTCACGTGAAACATTTAATAGTCTTGTTTTAGTTTCTTCTGTGTAAGTTACAGAGCTCATTTCTAATACATTACTTGCACCTGCAACATTTGCTATGGATGCAGCGATTAGTCCAGCTGTAAGTGATTCTCCCGTAGAAATAGTTATATTATTTTCTATTAGAAAAGGAACAAAAATTTCTTCTAAATTAATTTTATCTTCTACTTTATTTATCTCCTTAATCACATTGTATTTCATTTTATCACCCACATAGATTATAACTCAGTTTATTTAATTTAAAAACCTTTGTTATATTAACTATCATGTTATATAATGTAAAATGGATAAAATAGGAGTTGATAGAAATGAAGTTTACATCACTTTCCAGTGGCTCTTCAGGAAATTCCCTATTAATAGAAACAGATAAAACGAGAATTTTAATAGACGCGGGTTTTACAGGTAAAAGACTTGAAACTTTAATTAAAGAAGCTGGAGTATTACCTGATACTATAGATGCAATACTTGTCACACATGAACATAATGACCATATTAAGGGAGCTGGTATTATGAGTAGACGTTTCAACATACCGATTATTGCAAACGAAGAGACTTGGATTGCTATGATTAAAAAGATCGGTCCAATTAAAGACAAAAATATTTTAGTTTTTAAAAATGATTATGATTTTACTCTAAAGGACTTAGATATACACCCATTTAGTACATTTCATGACGCTGCAAACAGCTGTGGTTTCGCAGTCAATTATAAAAAAAATAAGATTTCAATAATGACTGATACTGGTACTGTTAATGAAAGAATGAAAAAACAGTTACTTGGCTCTGATGTTATTTTTATTGAATCTAATCATGATCCAATTATGCTTATGAATGGACCATATTCACCAGCTTTAAAGAGAAGAGTTGCTTCAACAAAGGGCCATCTTTCAAATCTTGACTGCGCCTATACACTTGAGGAGATACTTAGTGGAAATGGAGAAAAAGTAATTCTTGCACATTTAAGTGGTGAGAATAATACTGCAGACATTGCTATTGATACAGTTTCGAACCATCTTATGGATTTAGGTCTTGATTTAAAACGAGATATTTCACTAAATGTTGCAGATAGAAATGCAGTAAGTAATAGGATTGAGTTATAATATATGAATGTTAAAGTAATCACAATAGGAAACATAAAAGAAAATTTTATAAAAGATGGAATTAATGAGTTTAAAAAGAGAATTAAGCCCTATGCAAGTTTAGAAGAAATTGAATTAAAAGAAACATTAATAACTGATGAAAGTAGTTCAAATATTGAAAAGGCATTAGATGATGAAGCCGATAAAATATTATCAAAGATTAACAACAGAGACTATGTTATAGTTCTTGATATAAATGGAAAGCAATACGATAGTGTAGATTTTTCTAAAAAGCTCGAGGAGCTTAAAATTGATGGTTATAATGATTTTGCATATGTAATCGGCTCATCGTATGGGCTAAGTAAAAAAATCAAGAATAGAGCCGATTTAAAGCTATCTTTTTCTAAGTTCACTTTTCCTCATCAGCTTATGAGATTAATATTATTTGAACAAATTTATAGATGGATTAAAATTTCTAAAAATGAGCCCTACCACAAGTAGGGCTTGTTTAGTTAAAGCTTAAATTCGTGGTATACTTATATTGAGGTGTTAATTTGGCTAAAAATGGTTTACAAAATGGCTTTTGTCCTCAAATGGTTGTAACTGAAGAATTAAAATCATTGGAAGATATTGAAAGAGCTATTATCAAAAGATATAGGAAATATATATGGTCTAAATTTATTAAGGCCATTAAGGAATACGATTTAATTCAGGATAATGACAAAATTGCCATAGCTATATCTGGAGGAAAAGATAGTTTACTTTTGGCAAAACTATTTCAAGAGTTACAAAAGAATGGGAAGAATAACTTTGAACTTGAATTTATTGCTATGGATCCAGGTTATCATGAAGATATAAGACAACTTTTGGAGGAAAATTGTAAGTATCTGAATATTCCCGTTACAATTTATGACTCTGATATTTTTAAGGTTGCAGATAAAATTTCTTCAGATTATCCATGCTACATGTGTGCAAGGATGAGAAGAGGTTCATTATATGCAAAGGCAAAAGAGCTTGGATGCAATAAACTTGCCCTTGGGCATCACTTCGATGACGTTATAGAGACAAATATGTTAAACATACTCTGTGCTGGTAATTTCAAGACTATGATGCCAAAATTAAGGGCACAAAACTTTGATAATATGGAAATTATAAGACCAATGTACTTTATAAGAGAAGAAAGTATTATTAAGTGGATGAGCTATACTGGACTTATGCCGATGAACTGTGCCTGTATGGTGGCTGCAAAAAAGATTGGGTCTACAAGATACAAGATAAAGGATCTGATAAAACAGCTTGAAAATGACGGGTTTAAAAATGTTGCAATAAATATATTTAGATCCTGTGAAAACGTAGATTTAAACAGAATACTTGGGTATATAAATGAAGATGAAAAGCATTCATTTTTAGATAATTATTAGGAGGATATTTATGAACAGTATATGTAAAGAAATCCTATCAGATTTGTACTATATAGGTTCAAATGATAGAGAAACAGAATTATTTGAAAATATGTTACCACTACCAAGAGGGGTATCATATAATTGTTATCTAATTAAAGACGAAAAGACAGCGCTTTTGGACACTATCAGAATTAATAAGTCCGGTGGGTTTATTGAAAATGTTAGAAATATTTTAGATGGAAGAAAACTTGATTATCTTGTAGTTCAACATATGGAACCAGACCATTCAGGTTGTATAAAAGAAGTTTTAGAAGTTTATCCTGATGTAGTAATTGTTGGAAACAAGAGGACTAAGACTATGTTATATGACTTGCTTGAACTTGAGCCTTCAGATGACAAGTTTATGGAAGTGAATAATGGAGACGTTTTGAAACTTGGAAAGAGAGAGCTTAACTTCGTGATGACTTCAATGGTTCACTGGCCAGAGTCAATGGTAAGTTATGAACCAAATGACAAAGTACTTTTTTCACAAGATATATTTGGTGGATTTGGTACATTGGACGGAGCAATTTTTGATGACCAAGCAGATTACTCAATCTACCAATCAGAAACAAGAAGATACTATGCAAATATCGTTGGAAAGTATTCAATGGTTGCTTCAAAAGCAGTAGATTCAGTAAAAGATCTTGATATTGATATAATTTGTCCAGTTCATGGCTTCGTATGGAGAAAGAACCCAGAAATAATCATAGAAGATTATAGAAAGTGGTCAAACTACGAAACAGAAGAAGGTGTTGTTATAGTTTATGGCTCAATGTATGGAAATACAGAATCTATGGCAGACCACCTTGCACAGTTTTTAGCAGAAGAAGGAGTTAGAAATGTTCAAGTATACGACTGTTCAAAGACTCACTTCTCATATATAGTTTCAGAAATCTGGAAGTACAAAGGACTTATATTAGGTTCAGCAACATATGACAACTCAGTATATCCAAATATGTATAATCTACTAAATCTATTGAAACACAATAAGATTAAAAACCATGCTCTTGGAATATTCGGTTCATACGGATGGAGCGGTGGAGCAGTTAAGGACCTAAAGGCATTTGCTGAAGGAAGTGCTTTTGACTTAACAGAAACTATTGTTGAAGCAAGAGGAACAATGCACGAAAAGGAACTTGAAGGACTAAGAAAAATGGCCAAAGAAATGGCTGAAAAAGTTCTTGAAAAATAATAAAAAACTTAGGGAGATAAAGGCTATCTCCCTAAGTAAACATTTCAAAATATTCATTTTTTAAAGAGTCTCTTAAATTTAAAATATTAGAGATTTCAATATTATTTTGTAGAAGTATCCCTAATACATCATTTAAATTCTTATTACTAATTATTAATTCATCTTCTATTTTCAACAAATCTTTTGACTTAAGCAAATCAATAGCTTTTAAATCATTATCTGTAATTAATTTCAAAGAATCTAATGCATAAGAGTGGTATTCTATTATTTTTCCATCCTTTAAAAAAAGTATATCTTCGGTTAAATCATTTACATCATCTAAAATATGTGACGATAAAATTATTCCCTTAGTTTCAGTTAATTTTAGCAATAGAGATTTCATTTTCTTTACAGACCCTGGATCAAGACCAGAAAGAGGTTCGTCCAATAAAATATATTTTGTATCTGGAAGAATAGATAGTGCTACCATAGATCGGTTTTTCATGCCTAAACTATAGGTTTTAATCTTATCATTACAAAAATGTGATACATCTGTTAGGTCCATTATCTCTTTAATTTTATTTTTAGGTATTCCATAGATCTTAGCAATATAATTCAAATAATCATATAAAGTCATTTCCACATCCAAAATTGTATGGTCACCTAAAAAAGTCAAATGCTTTAGAATTTCTCTATTATTAAAGTCTTTGCCGTTAATCATAATATTTCCCTTAGCTGAAAGTTTCTGAGAGATACAGTTTAATAATGTTGTTTTACCTGCGCCATTTGGAGCTACTAGGGCTTTAATACCTTTATTTAAATCAAAAGATACATTTGTCAAAACTTTTTTATTTTCATAGTTAAAATTTAAATTTCTAATTTCAAGCATATATTTCTCCTCAATTTTTTAATGCTAAGTAGATTCAATAAAGCTGAACAAAATATAAGTATAACTAAACCTAAAAGAAAACTATATCCATTGGTACCATGATATGATCTTAGGAAACCTGAAAGGATAAAGTCACTATCTAAGTAAGTTGTAGGTAGTATAAGAGAATATTTTGTTAAAAAGCTTATAATTATCCCAATAAGAACTATGGAAAAGTAGATTCCAATAGTAGTTTTATTATTAAAAATTAAGCTAAAAAATACAAGCAATGAGTTAATAGCTAAAATCACTACGGTGGAAAATAAAGCATTTAGTAAGATGTACTTTCCAACGGAATAAAATTTGAAGCTATCTTTAAAAGTTATGGCTACAGGATAATTAAAGTATCCTACTTTATAAAATACTCCTGACAATATAAAGATTAGTCCCATAATGATAAAATATATTACAACTCCAGGAATAAAACTTCCAACAAAAGCTTCTCTATAAGTTTTTATAAAATCTTTTTTTAAAGAGATATTGAAGACTATATGATTCTTTCTCCATAAAAATATGGAAGTGAATAGAGGAATAGTTAGTACTAGTAATAAACTTAGCTTTAGATGGTAAAAATTATAAAGATTTCCAAAGGAAGAATTATCTTTAATAGTACCATAGTCTAAATATTCTCTAAATAAATAGTCTAAACTCAAATATCTACTAGAATCAAAGTTAGAAAATATTGGAGTTAAAAATGTATCAGGAACAGGAGCGTTCCTCTTCTCATATTCGCTAACAAAACTTTCATTCAATTTTAAAGTATTATCAGAGAAAGTCATATCTTTTAGGAAAGGATTAAATTTGATACTAGAATCTTTATTCAATGCGTATTTTTACATATAATAATACTTTTTTGGGTCATTAAATCGATTTTTAAAAGATAAATAATGATCCAGACTCATTTTTGAATCTTCTACTATAGATTTTTGAGTTTGTATTTCACCTTCTTCATAGTAATCCAATTCCAATTTGCTATCTTCATCAAGATTTTCTCTTTCCTCATCAGTTAGATTACGAGAAGAGTTGAATAATTCATGATAATTATCAAGATTTTTCTTTTTATTATTATAGGTATTATTATAAAGTTTGAAATTTATGTTAAAGTAATGGTTGAAGTTTTCAATATACTTTTGGTTACTTAAAGAAACTCCTCGTATAAAAAGAAGGGATATTAATAACAAATATGGAAAACTTTTAACAATAGGATATTTTACATAATAATTTAAAGTAAAAGGATTCTTCAAATAAATACCCTTTAAGTTTGACATAAAGTCTTTAATTTCAAGCTTAACAGATACAAATAAGATGATTATCGCAAAAGTAAAGCATAATACAATAGTAATAATATTTCCTCTACTCAAACTTGAAAAATTATAATTATTCGAAAGATTAAAGAGATTTAGTTTAATTAAAGAAAAGTTCAGTAACTTAGATTTTGATATCTGTTCAATTGCTATTAAAGCTGAAAAAATTAAAACCAAAACTTTAAAATATAGTTTATTTAAAAGTTTAAACAAAAAGTTAAGAAATATTGAACCGATAGTGGCAAAAATTATGAATATTGCACCCTTATATAAAAATATATGAAATGGTTTTTCCGTTATGTACACAGTGTTTCCATTTATAATCTGTGGATTAAAATAGTAGTAATCAAATTTTCCAAGTCCATCTCCAAAAATATATGTCAAAATTAGAATAAAAAACAACACACTTAAGCTAAACAAAATAAGTGTAATTATATAAAATATTAGGGATTTCACTTTAAGTAAAAACAAATTATTATTAAGCCTTAGTGAAATTTTGTCTTGGTTCAACATATAGGCGCCAATCAATGATAATAGTATTAAAAGTGGGATATTAAATATTTTATTAGATTTTGAAGCAATCAATGAGTTAAAGTATACTTTATTTTCGTCAACAACTTGAAAATCATTAGATTCTAGATTATCATATCTCTTTATGACAAAGTCCATAAAATTTGAATCGAGGATATTATAATCTTTTTTAGAAGTATGTTTGTAAAGATTAATAAGCTTTTCTTGTCCCTTTATGAAATCTTCCTTATCCATATCCGATGCTGGAACAGCATCAGCAAATTTAGACTCAGGAACTTCCTCACTTGAAAAAGAGGATTGAATATATGATAACATCTCTTTTAGAGTTAAATAATAATCTATTTGTTCAATTGTTTTAGAATCTTCTTTTTTGTAGTCAGGACTAACATTTTCATATCGCTCAAAGACAATGGAGTTTAAATCATTTTGGGACAGATTTTCTTGAAGGAAATTATAAACTTCAATTTCTAATAATAAATAGACTTCGTTTTCTTTAGAAGCAAAATTATTTTTTGCTAAAGTGAACACAAAAAAACTTAAAATAACAGATATTATTATAAGATAGATATGTATCTTGTTTTGAAAAAATCTTTTTGTAATCATAATTTCTCCTTGTTTTTCAGGATAGAGAAAATATCCTACATATTGTGCTGATTAAATATTATCATAATAAGGAAAAATACAAAATAAATTGTTGGAACAAAACTGTCGAGATATCCCGACAGCTTTGTTCTTTTATTCTGTTACAAGTTCAACGTCGTCTAAATAGCTTGGTAATACTAAATTATCTGGTTCGTGATCGGACTTTTTAATATTTACCGCTGCAACTTTGTATTCTGCAGTCTTTGTAATTGGATCGTATGCGTCGTTTGTAAGTTCGTTAACTGGAGACTCCCAGAAGTGGAATGTCATCCAAAGCATACCTGGTTTAACTCTGTCTGTAACTGTGACTCTTGTCCAAAGTTTACCCCTTCTTGACTTAACTTCTATTACATCATGCTCAACAAGTCCATATTCCTTAGCAGTTATTGGATGAATTTCTGCAAGTTCACATGGTCTGATGTCGTTTAATGTGTCTGACTTTCTGGTCATAACATTGTAGTGATATAACATTCTACCTGTTGCAAGTAAGATTGGATATTCATCACAGGTCAATTCTGCAGGATCTTTGTGCTCTGCTGGCATTAATTTACCAACGCCCCTTGCAAAGATACCCTTGTGTAGATATTTTGTTCCAGGATGTTTAACTGTTGGACATGGCCATTGTAGACCATTTTTGTCTATTCTTTCATATGTCATACCTGCATAGGATACGGCAGCTTTTCTTAGGTCATTGAATACATCTTCTGATGTCTTAAAGTCAAAGCCGTTAACTCCCATTGCTATTGCGATATCTGATATAATCTTCCAGTCAAGTCGTGCTTGTCCAGGAGGATTTACTGCTTTTCTGACTCTTTGAACTCTTCTTTCAGTATTAGTGAAGGTTCCGTCCTTTTCTGCATAGCAAGTTGCAGGAAGAACTATATCGGCATGAGTTGCTGTAGGAGTCATAAAGATATCTTGAACAACTAAGAAGTCCAAATTGTCAAGGGCAGCCTTTACATGGTTTGCATTAGGGTCTGATAGTACTGGATCTTCTCCCATTATATACATTGCCTTGACGTTTCCTTTATGGGCATTGTCAAACATTTCAGGAATTCTATATCCTTTATTTCTGGTTAATTTTGTATTCCAAATCTTTTCATATTTTTGGATGGTATCTTCATCGTATGCATTTGCATATCCAGGGAAGTTGTTAGGAAGTGCAGCCATATCGCAGGCACCTTGAACGTTATTTTGTCCTCTTATAGGGTTAACTCCCGCTGATTCAAATCCTACATGGCCTGTAATAAGGGCAAGATTTGAAAGGGACATAACATTTTCTGTACCATTTGTATGTTCTGTAATACCTAATGTATAGAAAATTCCAGCCTTTTTAGATGATGTATAGATATGGGCAGCTTCAACAAGTTTGTCATAGTCTATTCCAGTTATCTTTTCAACTTTTTCTCTATCGTATTTTGAAACTACTTCTTTTAATTCTTCAAAACCTTCAACTCTCTCTTCAATGTATTCGCGATCAATTAGGTCTTCGTCTATGATTATCTTCATAAGACCATTGATTAAAGCTACATCAGAGCCTGAGTTTAAAGGCAACCAAACGTCTGCCATAGATGCAAGTTCGGTTCTTCTTGGGTCTATTACAATAAGCTTACAGCCATTGTATTTAACGGCCCTTTTCATCTTATTACCAATAATAGGATGAGCTTCTGTTGCATTAGAACCTATTACGAAAAGCACATCGGCATTGTCGATTTCTTCAATGGAGTTAGTCATGGCTCCACTACCAAGTGTTGTTGCAAGACCTGCAACTGTAGGAGCATGTCAGGTCCTTGCGCAGTGGTCAACATTATTGGTACCAAGGGCAACTCTCATAAATTTTTGGAATGCGTAGTTGTCTTCGTTTGTAGTTCTTGCAGAAGAAAGCCCTGCAAATGCGTCTCCACCGTATTCTTCTTTTATATCTAAGAATTTATCTGCAATTGTGCTTATGGCTTCGTCCCAAGAGATAGGTACAAATTCCCCATCTACTTTTTTAAGAGGGGTCTTTAATCTGTCGGGACTATTTATTAAGTCGATATGGCTTCGTCCTTTAACGCATAGTGAAGTTCCATTAACAACGGCATCAGCAGTAGGAGTTACGCCAATTACCTTACCATCTTTAACATTTAAGTCAAAAGTACATCCAGTACCACAGAAAGGACAGGTTGTTCTAACTTTTTTATCTATTTCCCATGGTCTTGTTCCTATGAAGTGCTTGTTTATAATAGCACCTGTAGGACATACTGATATACATTGACCACATAATCTACAGTTTTCATCTGAAAGAGGTAGGTCAAAACCTGCTGCAATCTTAGAGTTAAATCCTCTTGAGACAAAATCTATTGCAGTGGTAACTTGTACTTCTTTACATACTCTTACACATTTACCACATAGTATACATTTTGATTGATCTCTTAAAAGTACAGGGTTTCTCGCCTCTACTTCATAGTGTTTCTTTTCTCCTTCAAAAGTTGGTCTTACATTAAATTCATAAGCCAAATTTTGAAGTTCGCAGTGGCCTGTTTTATCACAGGTTAAGCAGTCTTCAACTGGATGGTTTGAAAGTAGTAAGTCAAGTACGGTTCTTCTTGTCTTTTGAACAAGTTCTGTATTTGTCCTAACTACCATTCCATCAGTTGCTGTAGTGCAACATGTGGCTACGAGATTTCTAAATCCCTCAACTTCAACAACACACATTCTACAACCACCAAAGTGGGAAAGTCTGTCGTCGTGGCAAAGAGTAGGGATTCTCGCGCCAGCTTGTCTACAGGCGTCAAGCAGTAAAGTGCCTTCCTTAACCTCGATATCCACTCCGTCAATATTGAGTTTTATCATATTCTCACCTTACCAAATTTCTCTATAACCTACATTTATATACATTTCTTCAAGTCTTGTCTTGTGAAGTTTTTCCATGTTTTTTAAATTTGTAAATACTTCCTTCTTTTCCTGTTCATGAGCTGAATCTCTCAAAGCGCCATACATTAGCATTGCATCTTCTTCCCTTTTTATAGCAAGTGCTATTGCATCAGGGAAACTCATATCGACACTAAGTTCAGGAGCGTCAAGTGTTTCAGCAATTTCGTAATCAACAGGTTCGCTTAAACTCATGGACTCTCCTTCGTTGTCTCTATAGGCTTCTAAGAACTTTTTGTGCTCAAGTTCTTCATTTGCCAAGTCTACAAAGGTTTTGTGAAGGAGCTTATCTTCTATTTTATCAGCGGCTTTCATATAGAAGTCATAGGACTTTTCTTCTTCGCCGATTGCAAATTCTATAACTTTTTTAAAATCTTCTCTATTCATTTTCTACCTCATCAAGTTTGTTCATCTTTTCATAAATATTATCTAAATTTAAAGCCTTTGCCCAAGTAACTTGTTCAAATTCGTTACCTTCATCATGGTAAAATTTCTTATATGGCTTTTCAGGAAGGTCAACATATTCAAGTTCTGTTAATAGTCTTCCCTTTAAGCAAAGAGGCCTTCCATTTTGTGGGCTTGCAGCTTCAACAGCAACGACCTTGTTTTTATCCATAATAAGTTTCATATTACAGCCATAGTCACAGGATTTACATTTAACTTCCTTAATAGTTCTTTCCCATGTTCTTCCCTTGCGGTAAGCTCTTCTGTCAACAAGAGCACCAACAGGACATTCTACAACACATCTATTACAGGAAACACAACCTGATTTTTCAAGACTTGTGTCATAGTCTGCAATTATTTTGGTGTCAAAACCTCTGTTTCCAAACTGTAGAATATTTCTATCTGGAACTACTGCACAGGTTCTAACACATCTTCCACATAGAATACACTTAGACTCATCTCTTAAGATATATGGGCTGGAAGTGTCAGTAAACTCCGCCTTTTCGCTACCTCTTCTTGCGCCATCGTGAACTCTAAACTTAACATCATATCTATATGCAAGGTCTTGAAGTTCACAATTACCATTTTTAGAACAGGTTAAGCAGTCAGACGGATGATTATCCAAGTAAAGCCTTAGTAAATTCTTTCTAATTTGTACAATCTCTTCAGTTTCCGTATGAACTACCATACCTTCAGTGGCAGGAGTTGAGCATGCTGTTACAAGTTTATTAAAACCTTCTACTTTAACAAGGCACATACGACATGATGAAACAACTGGAAGCTCTTTGCTATAGCATAGAGTTGGGATTTTTATGCCAGCTCTTTTTGCGGCTTCTACTAAATTAGTTCCCTCTAAGACTCTCACAGGCTTATCATCAATAGTTAAACTAATAAATTTCATATTTATCACCTATTTAAAAACAATAGCTTGTTTAGGACAAACTTGTTTACAGTTGCCACACTTGATACATTTTTCTTGGTCTATAACATGAAGTTTTTTAACTTCTCCCTCAATACAGCTAACAGGACATTCTCTCTTACATCTTGTACATCCTATACATGCATCAGTTATGAAGTAATTCAACAAGTTTTTACAGTGATGAGCAGGGCATGTATGATCTACAACATGGGCTTCGTACTCATCTCTAAAGTATCTTAAAGTTGAAAGAACTGGGTTTGGAGCTGATTGACCAAGACCACAAAGTGAAGATACTTTAATTATATTTCCAAGTTCTTCAAGTCTGTCAATGTCTTCAAGAGTTCCGTTTCCTTCAGTAATCTTTTCTAAGATTTCAAGCATTCTCTTAGTACCTTCTCTACATGGAGTACATTTACCACATGATTCATCAACGGTAAATTCAAGGAAGAATCTTGCGATATCAACCATACAAGTGTCTTCGTCCATTACGATCATTCCACCTGAACCCATCATAGAGCCAAGAGCTGTTAAGTTATCGTAATCAATAGGAGTGTCAAGGTAGTCCTTAGTTATACATCCACCAGAAGGTCCACCGGTTTGAACTGCCTTAAATTCTTTATCATCTATAATACCGCCACCGATATCGTAGATAATCTCTCTTAAAGTTGTTCCCATTGGAACTTCTATAATACCAGTTCTCTTAATCTTTCCACCTAAAGTAAATACCTTTGTACCTTTAGATTTTTCGGTACCGATTTTGTTGAACCAGTCAGCGCCTCTAAATATTATTTGAGCCACATTTGCATAGGTTTCAACGTTGTTAATAAGGGTTGGTTTTCCCCAAAGTCCTTCATTTGCAGGGAAAGGTGGTTTATTTCTTGGAATACCCCTCTTACCTTCAATTGATTCTATAAGAGCCATCTCTTCACCACATACGAAAGCTCCAGCACCAAGTCTAAGTTCAAGTTCAAATGAGAAGTCAGTTCCCAATATATTCTTGCCCATTAAGTTGTGCTCTCTTGCTCTTTCAATACTCTTTTCAAGTAGTGCAACAGCTGATGGATATTCGGCTCTAATGTAAATATAACCTTGATGTGCGCCAATTGCATAGGCTGCTATCGTCATTGCTTCAATAACTGCATATGGGTCACCTTCAAGGATGGATCTGTCCATGAATGCACCAGGGTCGCCTTCGTCAGCGTTACATATAACGTACTTGATGTCATTTTGTGCATCATGAGTGAATTGCCATTTTAAACCTGTAGGGAATCCACCGCCCCCACGACCTCTAAGTCCACTTTCTTTGATTTCGTCTATAACTTCTTGAGGAGTCATCTTAGTTAAAGCCTTTTCCAAACCTCTGTAACCGTCTAAAGCTATGTACTCTTCTATAGAGTTAGGATTTACTAAACCACAGTTTTTATGGGCGATTTTCTTTTGCTTTTTATAAAATGAGGTTTCATATATTGACTTTAAAACATCGTCAGTTAAAGTTTCTTTATAGATTAGTTCCTCTACAGTTTTTCCACCAAGTAAGTCTTCTTCAGCTATTCTTGTTCCGTCACCTTCTTTAAGATATGCATAGAACTTTCCACCAGGATATACTATTGCAATAGGACCAGCTTCGCAAAGACCAAAACATCCAACTCTTACAACGTCAATAGATTTTTCTTTTCCGGCTTTTGCAATAGCTTCACGTATTTCCTTTTCAATAACTTCTGAATGGGAAGATCTACATCCAGTATCACCACAAACAAGAACTTGTTTTTCATAAATACTGTTAACATCCTCAAAAAGATTGGATCTTAAAGCCATTTGAGGTAATGTCTTATCCTTAATTTCTAACAATTCTTTTAAGTTCATTAACTATTCACCTCTTCTTTTTCTCTATAAGAATCCAAAATCTTTTTCACATCGGAACTTTTAAGTTTGCCATAAACGTCCCCGCTTATAGTCATAACAGGTGCAAGCCCACAAGCCCCTATACATCTTGTAGCTTGAATAGAGAAGTTCAAGTCAGGAGTTGTTCCCCCTACTCCAATACCTAAGTTATCACAAACTTCATTTAAAATACTTTGAGCACCCCTAACATAGCATGCGGTACCAAGACAAACTCCAATGTCATGTTTACCTTTTGGAATCAAAGAGAATTGGGAATAAAAAGTAACTACACCATATATCTCCGCAATGGGAATACCTGTCTTTTTTGAAATGATTTGTTGAATCTCTATAGGCAAATATCCAAATAAACTTTGGCCCTTATGTAGTATGGTCATAAGAGAACCCTTTTGTTTCTTCTTTTCGTCAATAAAGCCTTCAAACTCTACTAACTTTTCAGCATTTGCTTCATAGTCAAATGCAAAGTTCATAAACACCCCTCCTATATTGTGAAAATGTTTTCAAAGTAAATGCATTAATGAAACATTTATCCTCTACTCACTATACATATTATTTCACAAATTATAAAATTTATCAACTACCTTTAGGTTAATAAAGTAGAAATAATACTAATAAATTGATAAATCCTGTATAATATAAAAAGAGGTGAAATATGGAAAAGTATTTTATGGCAATAGATGCTGGTACGACAAGTAGCAGATGTATATTATTTAATGAAAGAGGAGAAGTGAAATCAGTTTCACAAAGGGAAATAAGACAGATTTTTCCACATCCTGGATATGTGGAACAGGATCCTACAGATATATGGGCTACCCAAGTAAGTTGTTGCGTGGAAGCAATGTCAAAGCTTGGAGTGACTTGGAAGGATATTATATCCATTGGCGTTTCAAACCAAAGAGAAACTACCATATTATGGGATAAAAATACAGGGGAGCCAATTTATAATGCAATAGTTTGGCAATGTAGAAGGACTGCAGACTATTGTGATGAGCTAAAAAAAGAAGGCTATACTCAGATGATAAAAGACAAGACTGGACTTGTTCCCGATGCATATTTTTCCGCAACAAAGATAAAGTGGATTCTTGATAATGTTCCAGGTGCAAGAAAAAAGGCGGAGAGAGGTGAAATACTCTTTGGTACAGTTGATTGCTATTTAATCTGGAAACTAACTGGAGGAAAGGTCCACAAGACTGAGAAATCAAATGCCTGTAGAACCATGCTATACAATATAAAGGAACTCAAATGGGATGAGGAGATATTAAAACTCTTGGACATACCAAAGGAAATTCTTCCAGAAGTTGGAACATCAGCAGGAGACTTTGGATACTGTGACAAGTCATATATGGGAGGAGAGATTCCAATAACTGGAGTGCTTGGTGACCAACAGGCATCCTTGTTTGGACAAAACTGTTTTCAAAAAGGTGATTGTAAAAACACCTATGGAACAGGTGCCTTTTTACTTATGAATACTGGAGATACTCCAGTTTATTCAGACCATGGACTGGTTACCACAATTGCCTGGGGACTTGAAGACAGGGTGGACTACGCCTTAGAAGGTTCGATTTTCGTTGCAGGTTCAGCAATACAATGGCTAAGGGATGAACTTAGAATTATCGATACATCAGAAGACTCAGAATACATGGCGTCAAAGGTTGAAGACACTAACGACTGTTATGTAGTACCTGCCTTTACAGGACTTGGTGCACCATATTGGGACCAATATGCAAGGGGAGCAATAGTTGGAATAACAAGGGGAGTAAATAAATATCACATTATTCGTGCAACCCTTGAATCAATGGGGTATCTTTCAAGAGATGTTATAGAAGTAATGGAAAAAGATTTAAAGGACAAAATCCATCTTTTAAAAGTTGATGGTGGTGCAAGTAACAATAATTTTCTTATGCAGTTTCAAGCTGATATTCTTGGGGTAGATGTAATTAGGCCAAGTCTTACAGAAACAACTGCACTGGGAGCATCTTTAATATCTGCCCTTGGCAAGGGATATTATAAAAATCTTGAAGAGATAAAGCAGGCGGACATTAAAGAAGTTACATTTAAACCGAATATGAGTGATGAAATCAGAATGGAAAAAATAGAAAGATGGAGAAAAGCAGTGACATATTCTCTATCTTGGGCTAAAAAATAAGAGAATTAGTAGTATAATATATAGTGAAGTAATATTTGATTTGATAAGGAGAGGAAAAAATGGCAAAGAGTATTAAGACAAACTTGGATATAATAGAATCACTATTATATTTTTGGCAAGCAAGTAGTGAAGGAGAAAAGACAGGAGAAGACTATATTAGATCAGTAGCTTCAATGGATGACATGAAATATGTTTACAATGATGAGTTTACTGAAGAAGAAGCAAGAAGAGTTCTTTCTTCAATTTCAAACAGAGAGCTTTTATCAGATACTACAAAGCCAGAAAGAAAATTCTGGAACAACAATATGTGGATGATGGAAGATTTAGGATTTACAGATCTTATGGTAGCACCTGTAAAGCAACTTCACTCAGACAAGTTCCTTGAAGTGGTAAACAAACATCCTAACAAAGACAGATACGAAAAAATAGAAATAGTATTTGTTCCAGGACATTTAGATGAATATTATATTGACGAAAACCGTCTAATTATAAACTTCTTCAAGATAATGGTTGATATTTTTGACAACGAAAAGATTACAATCGCAGGAAAGCCAATGGATGACTATATTGAAGAAAAATTGATAGAGCTATTAGAAAAGTAAAGAATCAAAAATAAAGCACTTGGTATTCGCCAGGTGCTTTATTTTTGTAATAAAATAAATTGATTCTACATTGACAAAAAATATTGGGGGGGTATAATAAATATAAATGATGGGTTGTAAAATTAAATGCGACACTAGAATAAAATAATTAAGAAGACGGAAGAATCCAGGTCTATTGCAGGATTTTAAAAGACCCTAAGGGAAAAAAAGTCTATATAGGCCGGGTTGTAGTAAGGCATGACAGGTGCGGCATAGGAAAGAGGATAATGGAAGAAGCTAAAAGATATATTATAGAAAACCTAGCCTGTGAAAACATTTCTATAGAAGCCCAAGCCTATGCCATAGGCTTTTATGAGAAATGCGGCTTTGAAGTAGTGTCAGAGCCCTTTGACATGGACGGGATAGACCATGTGAATATGACAATGGAAACAGGAAATAAATAGTACGATGAGCTGTTAAATGGCAATAAAGGCTGTTAATAAGAAATTTATTAAAGTTATAAGAAAAGTTTATCCAAGTGAAGCGAAATTTATGATAGCATAATGATAGATGAGGCAATAACTATTAGAATCTATTGTTTTAATTTAATTGAATATGTAGGAGTGGATAGATATGAAATTATATGGTGCAGATCAATGTCCTGACTGTATAGAAGCGTTTAGAATTTTAGATAGCAAAGATATAAATTATGAATATGTAGATATTATTAAAAATACAAAGACTTTAAAAGAATTTTTAGATATTAGAGATACTAGGGATGAATTTGATATTATAAAAGAGAATAGTATGTATGGCATACCTTGTTTTATTTTTGATGATGGATATTTAACTTTTGAGTTAAATGAAGTTATTGAGAAACACAATGCAAATAAGGAGGAGAAACGAAAATAAAAAATAAAAATAATAGTGCAAAGTGGATTATAGCAATATTAATTCTGTTATTATTAATACTTATTTCTTTTACTATGGGTAGATATTCTATGACAATGGAAGAATTAATGATGACATTATTCTACTCTATAACTGATCCTAAAAAAATTAAAGACCCTAATTCTCTAATTGTTCTATATCAAATTA